>Ga0206824_10300_pt1 | contig 13199 bp, 9 predicted proteins | sample Alteio_BWOrgCont_82_FD_152874 | JGI IMG/M metagenome (GOLD analysis project Ga0206824, IMG submission 152874) | Enriched cells from forest soil in Barre Woods Harvard Forest LTER site, Petersham, Massachusetts, United States -... | ecosystem: Environmental > Terrestrial > Soil > Temperate forest >...
CGCGGAACGAACGATCGCGGGATGGTTGTACGGCGTCGCGTTTCGCACGGCGCTGAAAGCCAGGAATATTGCCATGAAGAAGAAAACTTGCGAAGCACCACTCCCCGACAATCTGGAATCCCGTACTGCAGAACCGGAGCAATGGTCCTCACTACGGCCGCTGCTGGATCAGGAACTGAACCGTCTTCCCGCGCATTATCGTCTGCCACTCATCTTGTGCTATCTGGAGGGGAAATCGTACGGTGAGGCGGCCGCGCAGTTGGGTTGCCCCGAAGGGACGCTTTCCGTGCGGCTCATGCGAGCCAAGGTCAGGCTCGCGGAATTCCTTCGCCGGCGCGGTCTCGTTCTGACTGTTGCCTCACTCGGTACCGTATTGTCATGTGGAATTGCGACGGCGAGCGCTCCCCCCGTAGCGTTGATAGCATCGACCATCAATGCAGCGTCGCTTTACTCTGTGAGCCCGGCATCACTCGCCGGACACGTATCAAACGGCGTCGCAACGCTCACGGAAGCCGTACTCAAATCACTTCAGTTTTCCAAGGTGATGGGGCTGACATTCAGGGCACTGGTGTCGACGAGCCTGGTTGCTGTGGGCTCGGCAGGCTGGTGGATGGCAAGCGGCAGCGGCCACAAAGTTGCCTTACCCGCCGCGTCTGCCAATGAAATCAGCACTGCGACGAAGACGAGTGAGATCGGCTCGGAACCGAATGGGAACGAGGAACCGCGCCCTCAGAATGGCAACGATATCCCGCAAGAAAATGGGCCTGCGACAAAATCGACCGATTCCAATCCCAGTTCCAGCCCCAACGCAGCGAATGATGATGGTCTTGTCAGGCAGGAATGGGGATCGATCAGAGGACAGGTGACTGTTGATGCCTTCATGTCACCGTTGCCGTTGCTCGTCAAGAAAGGGGACCCGAGTTCAAAGGATGCGGCGGTTTGCGCCGCCGAAAACATTCCCGATGAATCGGTCGTTATCGATCCAGAAACGAGTGGGCTCGCAAACGTTGTGATCTGGTTGGCGAAGAAACCGGATACGATTCATCCAGACCTGACGGAGGCCAAAGATAAGATCGTTGCGTTTGATCAGAAAGGTTGCCGGTTCATTCCTCACATTCTTCTGGTTCAGACGGACCAGCGTGTTCAGGTGTTGTCCAGCGATGCGGTCGCACACAACACGCACACCTATCCGTTGAAGAACGTCGCTGTGAATTTCATCGTGCCTCCCGAAGATCGGAAAGGAGTCCTGGTCTCTTCAAGTATTGCGGAACGGGTTCCGGTCAAAGTGGGTTGTGACATCCATCCCTGGATGCAGGCCTGGTGGGTCATTCTCGATCATCCCTATGCGGCGGTGACTAACGAAAAGGGGGAATTTGAAATCGCCAACCTGCCTGCAGGTGACCACGAATTCCGCATCTGGCAGGAGCGGATCGGTTACGTGGAGAAATCCTATCGTGTGAAGGTTGTCGCCGGCGAGAACAAGCTGCCGCCAATCGTGGTTTCCGCTGACAATCTGAAGAGATAACAGAACAGATCCTGGGAGGGCCGGAGATACAAGCGGTGAACGATCCATGAAAGCATGTCGCACGGGACGCAACGAGGCATTCTCAAGCGGCGCATACTCCTATCGGAGTCAAATCGATTCCGATATCGCAGGATCAGGGATCCTTGCAATGGACCTGATTCGCTCTATGGAAAATGGTCCAAGCTCGTGTGGTTCGCTGTCATCCGAATCAATTCCCCACAGAACAAGCCGTCCCTGCTGGCTGGCTCGCGAGTCGGGGAAGCCGCGAACGACACGGCCGTCCTGCAATATCACTTCGACTTCGGACGTTTCTTCGATTCCAAGCGTTTCGTGAACCAGATCCGGGAAGCGGGACCACGCCCAGGCCCACAGAGTTTTCTCGGATGCGACTTTACCTGCAATGTCCATCCATTCCAGTTCGGCCTGCTTCAGGGCCGACAGTGGCGCCGTGCGACACCAAGGTTGAAGAACTTCGGCGATCCATGTCTTGCGTGATGAAACCAACTCTTCAAAAGTCGACACCGTCGCGTCCTCTTTTCTCGTTTCCACGCTCACGATTCTCGTTGGCTCTTGGCCCTCAGCCTTGCATCGACCGCGCGCCAGACTTCGTCTCCAATTTGGTCGACGGATTTGATTTGGTCTCCGCTGACGCAGTCAATTCGAATCCAGCCTGGTTCTGTCGCCGCAAGTTGAGCATAGACGTCATGAACGCTTTGCAGGTAGGCCGTGTCTGCTTCCTGAAGGTCTGCGGTTCGATCGGTATAAGATCGACGCGATTTGAGGGCGATCAGTTGCGTCGCATGATGGACAGGTAGATCCAGGAATAGTGTGTGATCGGGCTCAGGCAATTGATAGAGGTGATGTTCGACGTGTTGCACCCATTGGATCAGTTCTTCTCGTTCGGCCCCCTGCACTTTTGCCGCTTGATGAGCGATGTTGGATGCCGTGTACCGGTCGCACAGGACGATTTCGTTTGTCGCCAACGCCTGATGCAGGAGTTGCCGCGATTCAAACCGGTCACCGGCGAACAACAGTGAGACCAGGAATGGACTGACCTGATCCAGATTGCCAAAACGCCCATTCAGAAAGTCGCCGATCTTGCGGCCAAACTGAGTGTCGCGGTAACGGGGAAAGCTGAACAATTCTGTTCGGGTTCCCTGCCCTCGCAGTGCGTCGAGTAATCGAGCGGCCTGGGTTCCCTTTCCCGAACCGTCGATTCCTTCGATGGCGACCAGCAGTCCCACAGGCACACCTTCCCATTTCGGATGGAATAATTCCGGACCAACGTTCCTGAAGCTGAATTCGCGAGAATTCAGTGGTCAGCACCACGCCTCTGAATTCTCACGAATTCAGCTACCAAGCTACACTGCCGATTGGTTCAGCACAGCCACGGCGTCATCAGACGTTTCCGCCATTTTGAAATACTCATTCAGTCGGGCAGTGACCATCACGTCGAGGACCATTCCCTTGGCGCCGCAGATGACCAGGCGACCGTCACGGCGATGCAGATTCCGATGCAGCGAGATCAGTTTCCCCAAGGCCGCGCTCGTGACCATTCCCACGGCTCCAAGGTCGACAACTAATTGGCGGCAACCAAAGTGTTCGATGAGCTTGGAGAATTCCTGTCCCAGCTCTTCGATGTTTTCTTCATCGGAAAGACTTGGCCGAGAGATGCGTGCGATGACGATTGGTCCGCGTTCCTCCAGAACCATAAATGCCGGATCGAATTCACTGAGCGAAGTCATCGGCTTGTCTCCCGTTCGGCCTCCAGGCAGTGCTCAACGGCCCGCACGCCACGGCCGGAAATCATCCGCCCCACATCGCGACGGTCACCCGGGATTTCAATCGGCGTATAACGTCGATCGGTCCCTTGAACCCAACCCGGGCGAGCCTCAAGTTGTCCCTCGACCAGCACTTCGATCGGTTCTCCAACCAGACTATCATAATACTGGCGAGCCAGTTCGCGCTCCAGTCGCACCAGTTCCTGCATTCGAAGATCCCGAATGGTTCCGTGAACCTGATCTGGATGGTCGGCTGCCGGCGTTCCGCGTCGCGTGCTAAACGGAAAACCATGGATCTTCATGAACTTGGCGCGACGGCACGCGTTCAGGGTTTCAGCAAACTCCTGGTCGGTTTCGCCGGGAAAACCGACGATTACATCCGTCGTAAACGCCGGATTCACAAGTCGTTCGCGCATCCGATCGATCTTCTCCAGGAATCGCTCGACAGTGTACCGGCGACGCATCCGGCTCAATACGGCATTTGAACCGCTTTGCAGGGCCGGATGGAATTGCGGGCACAAGTGTTCGCAGTCAGCCGCTGCGGAAATAAAGTCTTCGTCGATTTCAGCGGCTTCAATGCTGGAAAGTCGCATGCGCCAGCGACCGGGGATTCGATCCAGCCTCCGAAACAGATTCCACAAACGGAATGGCGGCAGGCCCGATCGCCCCCGCGTGGTGTCGACTCCGTAATGCCCCACATGGATTCCCGTAACGACAATCTCCTGGTGACCATTGTCGATCAGTCGACGTACTTCGGTTTCGATATCGTCCGGAGACCGACTGCGCAGGCCCGGTCGAACTTGGGGAATGATGCAATATGTGCATTTCAGGATGCAGCCGTCCTGAATTTTGACATACGCTCGCTTCCGCCCTTGGAACCGGCTTATACCCGACGGCATGTCATGGATTCCATGACGGCCAAGAATATCAGGCAATTCTCGCTTGTCCGTAACGACCTCAAAGACCGAGGGGAGCTTGCTGACCGCCACTGGATCACGTGTGGCATAGCACCCCATGACCAGCGTTCGCGTGCCCGGATTCTGCTTTGCAAGCTGCCGGATAACCTGTCGCGATCGAGAATCTCCGTTGGATGTGACCGTGCACGTGTTAACGACGCACAGATCCGCAGGCTCTTCGTCCGCGGCTTCGCGGAAGCCGTTGCGTTCCAGAGTTTCCAGAACAAGCTGCGTCTCGTATTGATTGACTTTGCAGCCAAGCGTAACGAGCCGACAGGTTTTGCCTGCGACCGAGATTTCTGCCATGGAATCACCGCCGGTGCGAACCGCCACGTCCTCGAGAAGGACCATCGCCGCGTGGCCGGGATTCTCGTGGCCGACGCTGCAGATACGAAATCGCCTCTTCCCATGACGGAATCCCTTCGTAGCTGACCGCTACGACCGGTTCCTCGTCACTTTCGACCGATTCCTCGTCGGTTTCGAACGATTCCTCGTCGGTTGAATCTTCTTCGAGGACGGAACTCTCATCAACCTCCCCGGTTGTTGCGTCCATTTCGGTTTGCTCGACGGTTTCATCATCTCGTCGACGAACCCGCCGACGTCGACGGCGCCGTCGAGGTTCGCGCTCCCCAAGGTCGCTGCTGCCTTCCACTGATTCTTCAGGTTCGGCGGCCAGTGATTCGTCGTCAGCGGACTGAACAACGTCTTCGGTTGACTCATCTGTTTCCGACGTTGCCGGCGCGTATTCGTCTCGACGATTTCGGACGCCGCGACGACGGCGACGACGGCGACGGCGACGCTCTTCGCCGGCCTGCGTCTCGGCAGCAGACTCTTCGGAGTCCTCTGCTGCGTCGGCACCTTCGTCCGACTGCGTTGCTTCCAATTCAGCGAACAAATCTCCATCGAAGTCATCGACGGGAGGAGCGGGTGTACGAGGCGGTGGGGATGGCCGACGCGCAGCGGGGCGACCCCGTTCACGGACGGGTTGAGAACGAATGGCTTCTTCATCCAAACCGGTGGCAAATTCGTCACTGAGCCCCGCAGGATCTTTGGGAGTGACAGAATGTGGAGGACGGCGGTTCGATCCCTCGCTTCTAGCGGGACGCGTTTCCACCGGTCGTGGTTCCGGCGCATGTGGTTCGGATCGTTGCCGATCTCGTTCATGTGTGCCAGTTCGACGCGGCCGATCCTCGCGCCGCGGTCGAGTCTCCCGAGTGTTTTCACCTGCCGGAGTCGTTTCACTGCTCCTCGAACGTCCCGCCCGTTCTCCGCTGCGCTCTGGAAATCGTTCACGGCGAGAATCGTGATCTATACTTCGCGGCCCAGAACTGCGTCCTCCTTCGGCGGGGAGGGAGTCTTGAGTCGACCGTCCGCGGTTTGAATCACGCGGTGCTTCGTCCCAATTCCACGTCTCCAAAAGGTCCCAAATGTCTTTTTCGGTATCGGGTTTAGAGTGTACCGAAGCATCTTCATCTGCTTCGTTCTCTTCTACCACGACTTCGTTGACTTCCTTTTTTGGGGGGGCGGTCTTTGACTTGACGACAGGCTTGGGTGTCGCGACCGCAGGTTCGTCCTCTTCTGGGAACGACAAGTCAGGTTCTTCCTCGAAATTCGAGCCGGCCGCTTCGGTAACAGGAACGACGTCAGCCAGTGTTGGTCCGGACTTCACTTCCGGTTGCGGGGCCGTCGCCAAAGGCGATTCGTCATCCGGTAGATCAAAATCGTCATCGTCGGGTTTGGCAAACTGAATGCCGAACAGATCCGAGGCCAATTTGCCCCAGGAATCGTCATCCTTATCCTTCGATGCACCAGAACGCGGTGGTTGATTAGCCATAGATCTTCAGTTGTGAGCAAGGAATCGTTCAAAACGGGAATCGCGGGGGCCGAAAGACGGATTTTCCCCGCAACTGCTACCAGACTCCTAGACTATGGCGTCTTGAACCGTATTCTGCAACAGAAAGTTGAGAATGACGGGACGATGTCCTGCCGAATTGGACTTCTGCTCGCTTGGTCTTGAATTCCGTTATGTTACGGAGATTCCAGGGCCAAATCCTGACGACCAAGGATGCTATTTTCCGTGGTTCTTTAGCGGGCCGGTTCCTGATTCTGGACCTGGCGAATTTCCGCTTGCTTGGCCATGGCTGCTTGCAGGATCTTGATGAAACCTTTGAAGTCCGCAAAGCCTTCGGTCTTCTGCAACAGATCCGCCTGCGGGCTGAGGATGACGGTGCAGGGCAGTCTCTCGATTTCCAGGATATTGCGGACTTTCATATCTGTGTCGTAGTCCTGATGAACAGGGACGAATTCTCGCTGGATAATCGCGACCAATCGCTGATCGGCCAGTGTCTCACGTTCCATTTTATGACACCACGTACACCAGGATGCCCCGAAGACGATCAGCATCGGTTTATCAGTTTCGATCGCCAGCTTATGGGCTGCTTTCAAGCTTTTGTGCCACTGCAGTTTTTGCACGTTTACTGCAGGTTTGGAAGGTTCTGGTCCTGCATTAGCGATCGCGCTGGTGAACGCCAATCCCGATCCCATTATCTCGAAACAAAACAATCGGCGATTCATGCCAGTCTCTCCTGGATTTCGTGGGCTTCCCCTTGCGAGCCACCTGAAATATCGACTGTTTATCCGGTCGAACTGTTCCAGTTTCCGGGATCGTCATCCTCGACAGAGGATGTAAATGCGAACAGCCCGCACAGTTTTCCAACTGGGCGGGCCGTTGATTCTCGAACTGGCTCAAGTTCTCTAAGAAATCGTCAATTGAGGGGGGATACGTTAATTGCGGGGTTTGCTTGAGCGTCCGTTTTCGTCGCATCAGCGGCAGTCTTTTCCTTGACCAGGGTCTTCCTGCCCTGACGCAGATTTTCGAAGCTGTTACCGGACACAACGTAGTACCAGTCCGCAAATCGAATATTCAGGCTCTTGACCAGCTTTTCGCCAGCTTTGACTTTTTCCTTGTAAGCCTTCAAGTCCGCTTCGTATTTGGATTGTTCTGCGTCGAACTTTGCCAAAGCCTTCTCGTAGGCCTTCTTCGGGTCTTCGGCCGTATTTGTCGGTGCCAAGGCATCTGTCGGACCATCAGCGTCCGTTGGAGTGGTTGCGTCGTCTGTGGGCGCCTCTGGTTTTTCAGGGGGAACCGGTTTTGGACCAATCGCTGCGGAGTCGAATGTCACAGTCACCAGCAGATAGCGGCTCTTTTGCGTAGGTTTTCCGCTCTCTTTCTTCTCGGCATCGGCTTTCTTCTCTTCTGCTTCCTTGCCCTCTTCTTTTGCAGCGAAGCCGACTTCCACTTCTTCGTCAGTTCCGTTGAAGATTTCACCGAACTTCAAATCGTACCGCACGCCTTGATCTGTCGCCGCGACGACATTGCCATCCTTTCCCAGCATCAGCATTCCCTTGCCATTGCGAGTTCTTGCGAGCTTGAAGCCCTTCGAATCCAGATCGATCATTGTGAACTGATCCAGTTGAAACTCGCCATCCCGCAATGATTGCATCAAACGTGGAGGCTTGCGACGTACTCCGACAATCTTCAGATCATCCAGGGACGACACAATTTTTTTGATCTCATCCTGGTTCACTTCTTCCTTTGTTTCATCCAGTCCCTCCATCTTCCATGGATCTGAAGAAACCTTTCGCGACAAGTGACTCTTATCTCCTTCGACGATCTGTCGCTGCTCTCCTTCAACAATCGAGGTGGTATCGATGTTGATCGAATTCAGATGATTGCCGTCGATCTTCAACAGGTCGGATTCGATCCAGTCGACGAACTTCGTAGTTACCTGGATGTCAATTTTCGCGAAGTAAGTCGCCTTTTCCTTTGGTTTGCGAACGTATCGGAAACCCGACTTTCCTTTGACTTCCTTGCCAATGATATAATCTGCCAGAACGTTTCCAGCACCGTCCTTGAGTGTGATCCGGTTTCCGACTCCCTTGAAATCAGTCGTCGCTTCGGCATTCGGATCCAGGACCCCAAATTCCGAGTGTTCGGATTCGCGACGCCCAGCGAACCCTTCGCGCTTGATGCCAATCATCGATGCGGCGGTCTTGGCCAACTGTTCTTTCCCATCCGCCGGATAGTTGTGAGCGTAAGGAATGCGCCAGCGACCATCCTGATCCTGCACGACGGCGAATCGACGAATTGAGCCGATTTCAGAATTGTAACTGACGACTTCCAGGGATTTGGCGGCATCCGCATCCTTGAAATCGGGATAGAACATTTGCCCGACCTCAGGAATTCCGTCCACAGGTTTGGGGGCCGCCGGACCGGCGAACCGAGCCAGAGCCATCGAGACAGCAGCCACAACAACGAAAATCGCGGTTCGCTGGGATTCGCTCACGACGAAGCTCCTGCGTTAAAAAACTGGTAATTGAAAACAAACGTCAAACGAGAATGAACAACCGGCTCGACCCATACGGTCCGCTATTTTGAAACTCGCCGCGAGGGGGCGATGTCTTTGTTCTCACGCGAGACCCGCAGACTCCAGACTACCAGTCCCAACAGGAAGGCGGGAATCGGCGAGACGATGAGGGCCACGTAGTAAAACATTTGCTCGACTGACCGGACATTGCGATCTGTCTCCGTCTTGATCTTTTCAATCACCTTCTCCTTGTTCTGGTTAATATTGGATTCTTCAACCTCAAGACGGCGCTTCACCTGTTGCTCTTCAATATTCAGAAGATCCTGTTTCTGAGACTCATCCAGCCCCTCATCGTTCTTGATTTTTTCAACCTTCTCGCTGAAGACCTTCCGGGCGTCTTCCAGTGCCTTCTTGGCATCGTCAGCGGCTTTTTGTTTCTCAACATTCATGGTCTCACGGAACTTCTTGGTCAGGTCTTCCACTCGTTCCAGAGTGCGCGGCGTAGGACGCCGGCTGCGTAGCTCGATATACGATGAGTCGCCAGCCAGATGGTCAATGGCATTCAATGCGAAGGTCACGTTGTCCACTTGCAAATCGACGAACTTCTGTTCCCGAAGCATGAAAAACCAATCCGCAATCATGTCGGCATCGGCGACGTAAATGGCATGGATCTTGTCTCCTTGAGCATCCTTGGGAGAAGTAATTTCGGCAGCAATGACGTGGTAATCGTCCCCATATCTGCGAACGGGATCCTCGTTGGGGAAAACCTGGCCGAACGGCGTGCTGATCGTGAATTCAGACCATCCCAGCAGCCCCGATTTCTTGCCTGTCCGCAGCAGTGGTTTGAATTCCAGCTTACTCCCTTCGCGGGGTTTGATCGTGCCTGCGTAGAACAGGAAAACTTCCTCCAGCGACTTTGTGATTTCGCTGTCGCGACTCAATGCTGAGTCTAGTCCGCTGTGGCGGCTGATCGATACCCATTCAGGACGCAGCAATTCCGCGAATTCCGGATGCAGGTTGATCGATGTCCCTTCGAAAACGACTTCGTCGTAGATCCATTGAATTCCCAGAGTATTGACGAGCGACGTCGCCCGTCCGCCATCGGCCTTGGGCTCGTTCTGCATCCCCATCTGCATCATCGGGTTTCCGCCGGCACGCGGTTTCGGTTGATGGGGCGCCAGCGAGAAGGGTTGTCCAATTGTCATGGGACCCGGATCATCGAAGATCAAAGTCGGTTTCCCCTTCTTGACGTAGTCAACCAGGTTCTTCAACTCGTTTTGAGAGAGCGAGGACGGCATGACAGCGATCAGGACGTCGTATTTTGACTCGTCGATCGGCGATGCTGCGGGAACAGACTCGACGTTGTATTGGCGCTTCAGTTCTGCCGTCAGCCGCCATTCTGGAATGCTGCGGAATGAACTCATATCGAATCCACCAGAGACCTTGGCATCTGTATCGAGTATTCCCACAGTCTTTCGCTTTTCGTTCGCAACCGTTCCGATCGAACGAGTCAGCTCGTACTCGACGGGTAATCCGACGTCGAAGAAGGGGATGACGACTTCGTTCGCGCCGCTGCTGATGACGACTCCCAGAAAGACCTCGTCAACCGTTCGCCGTCCGGCTCGCTCGGATTGAATCTTTCTTCCTTCAACACCGAACTTTTTCGCTTCGTCTGCCTGAGGGCTGGCGGGATCAACAGTTGCAATTCGGACGGTGATGTTGTTGTGGCTGGCCTGTTCGTATTGCCCCAGCAGACCCAGCAGCGAAGTCTTGACAGGAACGTAGTTGCGAGGGACTTCACGGCTGACGAACGCCTGGATCATGATCGGACGCTTGTCCGTCAATTTCCCAAGCAGATCACGGGTGGTCCGCGTGACCGTGTACAAGTGTTCTGCCGTCAGATCTGCCGTACGATTGAAATTGGCTACAAGTACGTTGCCGCAGATCAGAATGAGCGCCACCGACACGACGCGAATCGTGTACTGAAATCCCATATCCGTTCCACGTTTTCCGCCGCGCCAATGCCTCTGACCGATCAGGATCAGATTCAGGTACAGCATGAACCCGGCGATCGACACGAAGTACAGGATGCTCTTTAAAGGGACCAGGCCGATCCCGAGCGGCTCAAGCTGTCGTTCCAGGCTCAACTGGTCAATAAATTGATCGCTACCAAATAACGTCGCCATCGCGGGATGCACCGGCAGTCGCCCGATAAACACGGGGATCATGCAGATGATTGAGCCCAGGACGAACGCGACGGTCGCGTTACTGGTCAGGTAGGATGCCATCATCCCGGCACTCAGCAGAGCAAGCCCGGCCAGCCAGTAACCAACGTAGTTGGTTGCCAGCAGTCCCGCGTCTGGATGACCGATCCAGGCCAGGACCAGTGCATGCGTCAGCGAAAAGACCAGGGCCACGGTGTAGACGGAAAGTACCGCCAGAAATTTACCGATCAGCACTTCCAAGTCAGAAACCGGGAGAGTGAACAGCAATTCTTCGGTTCCCAGCTTGCGCTCTTCAGACCACACGCTCATCGTGATGGCCGGAACAATGAACAGCAGCAGCATGGGAAACCATTCGTTCAATTGCGCCAGATTGGCGGCGTTGTTCGTGAAGAACTTCTCCTGGAATGCGGCAAATGCCCCCAGCAGCACGAACGCCACAATGAACAGGTAGCCGATGACCCCGGAGAAGTAGCTCCAGAAGTTTCGCTTGAACACGGCAATTACGACATGACTTCGCATCTTGCAGGAAACCTTGAAGGAATCTCGGAATATAGAATCAACTCACATGGACCATATTGAAATCTCATCCCGGCGAACGCCGAGTGTCCGTCCCGTATCACCCGGAGACGACAACGTTGGATGAGGTACCGGTGGCAGAAGTTCATCAGGTGAACCTGGACCTGCCAATTTTCAAAACATCACCGACCGGCACCGGTGAGTTCGCGGAATCGGGCTTCCATCCCGTGACCGCCCTGTTCCAGGTCATCAACCGGCCCGTCGAGCACCACGCGTCCTTCATGGATCAGGATCACTCGACTGCAGACCGCCTTGACCTCCGTCAGAATATGGGTCGACAACAGGATCGTCTTGGTTTTGGCCAGACTCAGAATTAACTCGCGCACATCATGGGTCTGGTTGGGATCCAAGCCACTCGTCGGTTCGTCGAGAATCAAGACCTGTGGATCGTGCAACAAAGCCTGGGCCATTCCCACTCGCTGGCGATAACCCTTCGATAATTTCGAAATTGGCTTGCCCCAGACACCCTTCAGCGAACACCGGGTCGCCACAAAATCCAGGCGTTCGGCCAGTTTGTCACCTGACATTCCTCGTGCAGCACCCAGGAACTTCAGAATCTCTGACGGCGTCATTTCGAGATACAACGGCCCGTTTTCCGGCAAATAACCGAGAATTTCCGCCGCCCGGAGACGATTCGTCGAGACATCAAACCCCCCGATCCGTGCCATCCCCTCGCTGGGGGCCAGGAAGCCGGTCAACAGCTTCATTGTCGTTGACTTGCCGGCCCCGTTGGGGCCCAGGAACGCGGCCACCTGGCCGCGCGGCACCGTAAAGGAAACATTCTGCGTGGCGGCGAAAGGTCCATAGAATTTACTGAGACCGATCGCCTCAATCATTGCACCCGACGAGTCACTCATAGAGTCGCATTTCACGAAAGCAGGTCAGGAAAACTCAACCAATACGATTTAATCAGAGTACGGAATTCTGATCGCTGATGTTGGATCTTACAAGCATTTCCGTCACGATCCAAGCGGCCGGGCGGATTTCAACAGATCAATCGCCTTTTCCACCGTAGCGTGCGTCAAATCTTCGGAACGCACCCACCGTTGGTGATCCACATGGTGTGTTCCAAAGACTCGACACACCCTAACTACGCCTGACTTGCAAAAACTGTGTGTTCCGAAGACTCCACACCCTACAACCTATAATCCACCCCATCTTCAGTTTGCCGATTTCCGGTCGGGACTATTCATTCGTCTCTGGCAAATCCGGACGTTCGAACTTGATTCCATATCGAGTATTAAAGTATTGCTGCCACATCGATTGGATTCCATTTTGCAACTGGACGCCGACGAAATCGTAGGGTGTGGGAAGAGCGTGTGTAAACTTCTCGTTCATGAAATCCAATTGAAGCTTTTGCAGCGCCACACCTCCATCCGAGGTGCCGTCGCGGTCATGGACGCGTAACGCATAGAACACTGTGCGGGACTGATTCAAGGCGGTCCCAATCCCTTCGTTCTCCAAGTCTTCAAATACGATTTTCATGAAATTGCCGCCTGCCGAATCGATTCCGTCAATCGATGACAGAGTCGGTGGAGACGGCCCTCCCATGGATGGAAAACTTTGCTGTGTCCGCATCCAGGTGAACTTCGGCGTTTCACGAACGGTGGCGGGGGGGGAATCGGCAGTCCCATTGATCGTCTGTCCCGACAAGGCGGCGGGAATGTCGGCAGCCCCCTTTTTCATCAAGTCCGCCAGTACTTGAACCCGTTTTTCGGCCAGTTCCCGGGCCTTTTCGAATTTCCAGGCGTCCACAACCAATTGGTGAG
>Ga0206824_10302_pt1 | contig 13177 bp, 13 predicted proteins | sample Alteio_BWOrgCont_82_FD_152874 | JGI IMG/M metagenome (GOLD analysis project Ga0206824, IMG submission 152874) | Enriched cells from forest soil in Barre Woods Harvard Forest LTER site, Petersham, Massachusetts, United States -... | ecosystem: Environmental > Terrestrial > Soil > Temperate forest >...
GAAACAGCAGTAGAAAGTTTATAATTATGTTGAATAAAAAAATAAATATTATCTTGATATTGAGCTTTAACTGCTCTATGTATGGGCTTACCTTTACTCCTACTACAACCAATATCACTGTGTATGATACAGAAGGTTCCACCTATGCAGCTAATGATTGTCTTAATAGTCGCTTACCGTTTGCTTGTTGCCAGAATGCACCTACTACCAATAAATTCTCTCCTGCAGTCTGTCAGGGACAAGCACTTGAAAAAAATGATCGATGATCATGAAATATTGGCTACTTTTGAAAACTTCGCGAATATCATAGACAACTTAAACAATGAACAAGAAAATACGGATTATCAACAAAATCTTTACTGCAACAGCTATGGTGGACAATCTATGGTTAATAACCCAGATGCAATGACATGTTCTCCCTTGGGTTGGTTTAAGTTCTTCACCAACAATTTCTTAATGTCGCCATTCTTTCTGGCCTGCCCAGGTATGCTGTATTATCTTTGCAATAATCTAGGTGATGATTGTTATAGCACCACTAAGTATTCCGTCAATGGCCAAAGTCTTTATGATTTTATTCAATCTACATTTTCGGGAATAAATAATACACTCACTGAGCCAGCAACGGCTTTTTACTATCAAACATTTGCTCAACAATATCCCGAAGACTTTTTTAAATATGTTATGTTACCATTTATTCTTGTTGCACAAAATGGTCCAAACATCTTTGATAATCCCAATATTTTTTGGGCCGCATTTGCCGGGGGGGCAGCTACTTTTGATATAACAAAGCCTTGGTATAGCTCATTGTTTTCTACTATTAATCAGCATTCAGGTTTTTTATGGAATAATCTTAATCCGACGCTACAGCAACAATTAAGTAATGGCTTTAGCCTATGTCAGGATTATGATGCTACAATTACATGGAATGGAACCAATAATAATGCGAATAGCCCTGCGTATCCAACCAATTATGCACAACTACCAAACATAGCAGGAACTGCTGTTAATAATTTTCCTACAAGTGCTCTTTTAAACTCTATTGTCTTAGGTCAAAATATGGCCTTATCTATAGCTGGCGGTAGTTCCATATGGACCCCTTCAAATGGAATCAGCATATATGAACAACTGTTAAAATGCTGTGCATGCCAACCGGCTCCCACAACAACACCTCCACCGAATAGCCCTTCTTTTCCACAATGCAATAATGGCAGCAACCCACCATTGCCTTTTTCCCCAGAATCTTCAGCTTTTATGTGTGATATGTTAACAGCACAAGCCAATATTTTAACAGCACTAAAAGACAATCAAGAGGCACAATTTTCACTAGCTGAGATGGGTGGCTTACAAGCAGCAATAAATAAAGCAGTACAAGAAAATTGCTCCGGCCCGGAACAAACCACTATCAATGATTGTATGAAAACATCATTTCCACAAGCTGTACAAACTTGTATTTCTAACGGTACTTGCGTTAATGAAAATGATACATCTGCTAACTGTATCGCATGCGTCAGTGCTCAAGTAAAACAGACCTGCGCAAGTCCAGAAAATCTAAAAAATATACAAAGCTGCACGCAAAAAGCAATCGCAGACAGTGAGCTAATTCCTCAATTAAAAGCTATTGCAGCAACGCTCACTAATATCTCTAAAGCACGCCTACACCTAGCAACGCTTGTAAAAAAATATTCTCTCAATGCTTCAACGTTACCTACTTTTACAGAAAGTCACCTTGTACAAAAATGCTATGCATTTTGCAATACACCAAACCAGATTAATTATACTGATTTAGAGGGCTGGAATGAAGCAAGCACTGCCTATAACAATGCTTTTTCATTTTTATCTCAAATGACAAGCACTATTTATAAAACATGTCCTGCACAGCAAACTGGTATGGACATTTTTATGAATATTGTCGGCGTCATAGGCCCCATTATTGGTGTCGTTATGTCTATTGCTGATCCTGTTATGCTTGTTATGTGGGCAGCAACAGAAGGGATTAGTATTAGCCAACAAGTTACGCAGGCTATGCAAACTACTATATCAAGTCAAATAAATTTACAAAGTACAGAAAATCAATTAGCGAATAAAGAATAATGGGGATACGCATGAAAAAAATTTTAATGACATTACTTCTTATAATAAACTGCAACAATCAAGCTGCATCATATCTTATCAGCAATGGTGGTTCGCAAGATGCTGGGGATGTTGCCCTTTATGATACAGCGACAAACAATAGTGTATTAATCCGCGGTTATAGTGATACCATGAATGACAATGGTCATTGCGCGCAAGGCCAGATTACTGATGGTCAGCAAATAACTATTCTTATCCCAGAAGACCTTTCTAAATTTGGGTATATTAATTCTAGTTGCGCAGTCCCCACCGCAACTCCTCCGAATTATTCAGCATTTTGCCCCGTATTTTGTAATGGTATTATCACACAGGATACTGTTATAGAACAGAACGTTGGTACAAAAACCGTATGTTCTTCCACACAAACCCCTGGGTTTACTGCAATACCAGATCCAGATAATCCAGGTTCTACGATATATTGTGGTCAACAAACAACTACCGTACCTATTACACTGCAAGTAAGTCCAATATGTCAATTAATGGCAAGTTACTTGATTAATAATTTTGCTGATCCAAATTCTACCTTCTATAAAATTGCCGAATATGCTCAATGCTCAACAAGTGCCACATCATACTGCGCAGTAAGCTTTACTCCGAAATCTGAAGGTTTTAAAGTTCGCATTAATACAGACTTACTTTCCAATGCTAATCACGCAACACCAGCCAGCTGCTCACAAAGTAATAATAATCTTACTTGCCAATTTACTGAAAAAGATGGTTCTACAAAAAACAGTTGTGGCTTTGTAATCAACGATGATGTGTATGGCTCAGGTACCACTGCTCTTAATACTTGGTTTAGCCAAGGAGCCAATGGCAATCCTCCCACGGCATATTTCCAAAATTGTACAAACACTCAGCCTGTTATATCTATGAGCGAAATTAATAAAATATATGCACCGCAATTACATAATCTTCTTAATATACGACTAAGAATTCATGGGTTTCCTGTGCAATTACCTGTTCCAATGCCATTCATATTATCTCCTTTACAAAAAGCAGAGATAAAAAAATATAGAGAATTTACTAGTTTAGATAATATAGAAAAATATATGAAATATAATAATTTTATTACAACACAAACCAAATCTCTAGTTGCTCAATATACATCTACTATAGAGAAAAAAATTCAAGAAGGCATTCCCTGCGTAGCTAGCTACTCATCTGATGCCAATGGTAACCCGCTGGTAATTTATACATGTATAACAAAGGATTACAATCCAAACTATACTTGTAATTTTGTATATTCTGCTTCTGTAAGCTCTGGCCAATTTAATTTTGTCAGCTCCAATTGCTCATTCCCCGTAGAATCATTCATATTCCAAAGCCCGACGTTAAATCCCAATGAAAATTTTGATTGTGGTTTTTGTAGTGTCGCAGAAATAAATACCGTAGGAGCCAACAAAGTTGGCAATGATATTGAAAGCAGCCTTGGCAATCCTGGTGAATTATATCCTTTTAAAACAAATATTAGTACCGCACCTACGTGTGGCGATGGCTTTGTAGCAAACTTATAAGGAACTGTGATGAAAAAATTATTATTACTCATGTTATTAACATTCAATACTTTATGGTGCACTAACGTGGACAATTTAACTGGTGAAGATGTAGTTGTCACGTACGCACAAGTTGGCGGTAATGTTGGAACACCTATCTGGGAGGGCATGCATACATTCACCATACCTGCAAACCAAAACCCAGGAACTGACACAAACAACACACTTCCTATATCATTAGCTGGTGGCTGGATTAATGGGGCAGCTATTGGTGCATGCAATAATAATCTTGCCAATTACGGTACATCATCTAGTAACCCAGCTTGTTTAGGAGCAATGATGAAGAATGTCTTTGGACAAGGTGTTTTCAGTGGTGTTTGGTACATGAGTATCAGCAAATCATTAGACGGTAATTTACTTGCTTTTGTTATGACAGGTAATGGCAATAACCCAAGCGGTGTTTATATGAAATGCACACCAAGCAACCCTACGTGCCAGAAATTAAATAGTGATCGCATAGTAGCAAATTAACAATTATTTTGGAGGATTACATGTATACAATGTTAAAAAAAATCTGCTTATTACTTATGATCTCTTTAGGATTACATGCGAGTGAAAGCAGTTCTCAAGTAAGCCAAGGCTTGACTAGTGATACATTATACCAGTTTCTTTCGCAATATTTTCTCTATAATTATTCTCCTGCTGCAGCTCAATCAGTAAAAAAATATTCTGAAACAGCAGTGAACAATTGTGTTAGCGCAGGATCTTGCCAAAGCGCCACCGATACGAGCACAACATGCGCACAATGTCTTGCTGGTGCACAGGCTCAGAATGATTATTCAAAAGCAGTAAGCAGGCTCAATTCTATTTTAGGTGGTACTTGCATAAATAACGGATCATGCTCTAATTATAATGATACAAGTCAAGGTTGTACCACATGTCTTATGAGTTTATTAGCACAAAACTGTGATTTATACAGTGACATACGATTTCTGATGTTGCCACCAGAATTCAAAGATCAAGTAGCAAAAGCATGCGCTGGCTGGACGGGTGGTGCGACGAATGCTCCTATCCAATATAATTTAGTTACATACTACCTTTATAATCCAGCAAACCTTGCAACTCCCCCAGTTAAAGAAGCGCTTGACGAAGCATGGAATAAATATGTCACACAATCTTCTGCAGATAGTACAACATGGTTGACACAAAATGCTAATGCTACCAATGTTAATCCAGCAACATACCCTATGAATCAGGTTTCCAATGACTTGCAATTAATTCTTGATTCTACAAAAGAGGGTGGTTATTTTTACACAACCTTGTTACAAATCGGGACTTTAGCTCCAGCGTTTTTTTATCTATTTAATAATGATTATAGTGCTAAAAGTAAAAACCCAGGAATTAACACTAGTCTTATGTCTCCCTATTTCCAATATTTTATTACGGCGCTTAATAATTTAGGGATACCTTCCATCTCAGATTTTTTAGCAAATACCTCATTTGATTATTCCGGGACAAACATAGATAACACTATTCAAGGTGGGGAAGGCACTTATGGAGTATTAACAAGTCTTAGGCAAATGGGCGCACAAATACTTCCATTCGATTCTAATACAAATAAATTTATACCTTCCGTATATACCTCTGGTAATGATACGGGCCAAAATCTTGCTCTTTTAGCCTGTTATTCGGCAGGTCTGACCGCACTTAATCCTGCATGTCTGCAGGGGTGCGCATTTGGTATTTGTCCACCAGAATGTAAAACATCACGATTTTTATCTAAATCCGATACCTTTCATTTACCTGGTTGCATAGCCTGTACATTCGGAAACCAAAATTGCGGTTCATGCTGGCAAGCACCCAACGCAAATGCCGGCAAATTCTGTAATGGCAATTGGAGAAGTAATGTAAACAGTCTTACGAACTGTCTAAATCAAAGCAGCAACCTCCAGGAGATCATTAAGTGCATGCCTTGATGGAACTTTATAAAAAGAACAAAAAAGTCTGCATATATCCAAATATGCAGACTTTTTAATTTGCTGAATAGCTTTATTGATTATCTACTGTTTATTTAGCAGAAGGTGCAGGTACCGCTGATTTAATGCCGGGTGTGGGTGCCGGTTTTTTTGCCGCATCAAGGGCTTTTATAACCTCATTGCTTGCATTTACTTTTGGTGAGATGTAAATGATTTCACCAGTTTCTTTTAAAATGACCATGTCCCAATTTAATTTCTTAGCAAGCTCGGTAACAACATCTTGAACCACCTTGTTAAAGTCTGCAAGCTTACTGTTTACGGTACGGCCAAATTTTTCTTGTGCCGATTCTGCCTTCATCTTAATTTCTTTTTGCTTTGCCAAGATTTTTTCTTGGTCTTCTTCTAATGATTTAGATTTTGATGGATCTACCGTACGCGCTTTGCTACGTAATTTAGCTACATCATCCTCTATCTCTTTTTCTAACCGTTTGATGTCAGCTTCAAGGTTATTGCGGACCTCCATCAGTTCAGCTTCAATCTTTTTACCATCGGCCGCTTCTGCTAAAATGCGTTTGCCTTCAATGACTTTAATAACAAGATCATCAGCTGCTGCATATGTAGGGAGTGCAAGCAATAATGTTATAGTACATAGCGTATTGAAATTCATATATTCCTTTTACCTATAATGTGAATTATTGGATGTAATACTGCATAGTTTAAGAATTTGAACAAAATATGCAATATTTCCAGTTCTTAGTTACAAAAATTATTTTCTTTTCAAAGATAATTGTATTTCTAAACCCATTTTATCGAGTAACGAACTTAAATTTTCCCAACGGGGGTTACCACGTGTTGATAATATTCTATAAATATTTTGCCGACTTATATTAATTTCTTTTGCCAAAGAGGTCATATCACCGCCCTGCGCTTGAAAAACATTTTTTAATGCTAACAAAAAAACACGTTGATCTTTATCTTTTAATGATTCATTAAGGTAACCTACTGCAAATTCAGGATTTTTTAGCTCTTCCAAGAGTATTTCTTGATAGTCGACATATTCTTTTCTTTTATTCATGCATCGACTCCTTATAATCAAGCCAATATTGTTTTGCTTTCATAATATCTTTCTGCTGGCTTCCTTTATCTCCTCCACACAATAATATAACAATAGCTGTCCCAATTTTTCCAAAATATATTCTATATCCTGGACCATAATCTATTCGCAGTTCCCATATCCCAGCTCCATCTTTAATGAATTTACAATCACCAAAATTTCCAAGGTTTAATCGCGTCAAACGAGACGCAACAATCTCTTTAACCTTTGAATCAAGAGCATTATGCCATTCTAAAAAGGGCTGTTTCTTAGAATATGTATGGTAGATTACTATTTTTATTAAACTCATACCATGATTGTAACATATACATTACATTAATCAAGATGGCTAAATCCCACGATGACTGAAATCTAATGCTTATCTTAATTAAATCCTGCTTTATTTTTTATCCGCATTTTCCATGGCAGACCATAATTGATCAATGCTGCAAGAGCGATGATGCCAATAGCGCAACCAAGAACAGTGAGCAATGCCTGTGCCCGCAATGGTGCTACACCTACTAACTGTTGTAGAAAGGGAATGTAGAGAACCGCCAATATCAAGAGCAGAGCACCACATGTCACTGCAACCAGCCGTAGAGAAAATTTTTGTAGTTGCCAAACATACCCCAACAGGCAAAGCAGAATAAGCAGCAGCGCAGACGTTGTTTGTGCATACCAATAGTGCAAGAAGGTAGCACCAATAGCAATTGGAATAGCTGCATATAAGCTTGTTACTGCAATGTTTTCACGCCGTACACTAGAAGGGTCATGGAGATTGCTCGTCACAATAGTCGCCAGCAGCAGCACCAGCACGCTGTATAACCATACCAACTGCGCAGCAGTATACGGCAATGGTAAGCCTGCAACCATGCTATAAAGCACAAATAATGTGCATGTCCAATAGGTAGTGCATAAAGAGAGCAAGAGCGTACGTATACATGTAACCCATTGTCTGCCTATCTGCTGAACATCAACCAGCGTAACCTCACCATACAACACAAACGCAGCGGCATCTTTTTGTGCAGCACTATCCGTTACCCGTGTCGTTGTTACTGATGTACCCTCTTGACCAACAATTTCTACTGCTTCAAGCTGTTGCACGGTTACAGAGCCTAAACGGCGCACTGCTTGTACAAGCAACAATAATGCAATGCCCGATAGATTCAACAGCAGAGGCAGATACAGAAAGGCCAGAAGAACAATAAGCGGTAGCAACGCAAGCCCCTGCAGATAACTGAGCAGAACCATCACCGACGCTATAATGAGCATAGTGGTCGTTGTTGTATACAATAGATGCTGCATATCCTGCTGTATGGTAAGTACAGGAGGTGCAAGCCGTACGGAACGCTGCGCATGCAGATGCGTTTTTGCACCGGTAGCAATGACTATCCCTTGGCCAGAACCTGCTGTTACATAACTGCCTTGAAACGCCATATTATATTGGTCATGCATACGGGCATCATGGGCAATAACTGCTGATGATTTTAAGAGCGGGGCAAATTCTCCGGTGAGCTTAGATTCATCAATATAAAGATCATTGGTTGTAATAAGACGTATATCTGCTGGCACATAAGCACCTTCAGCTAATAGAATAATATCACCAGGGACAAGCTCTTGCTGTGCAATAACCTGTTGCGCCCCATCCCTCACTACCGTTGCTTGTTTGCTGCATGCAGCTTTATGCCGGGTAAACAGACGACATGCATAATACTCAAACCATGCATTAAGCACAAGATTGCACAAAAGTATGCCATTGATAATAAACAACGGCGAGGCTGCATTATACATTACTGCTATGCTCAAGAAGAAAAAAAAGGGTACACAAAAGCGTGGCTGTTTTACTTGCCGCCATACTACCATCGCATAAGCGTCATACAACGGCTGCTTGTCGCTATTGGCACCATACAGTGCACGCCGTTGCTGCGCTTCTTGCATGGATAAGCCTGTTGTAGCATTCGTATTAAAATGTGCGTACAATGCTGTTATAGATTGTTGGTATGCTTTCATTAAAAAACTCGTTTTTATAATATAAAACGGTTTTAATGGTAGCGTAAAAAAACTATTTTGTTTACTTTTTATTTTTAGAAAAAATTTCTTGAGGTTCTTTACCAAGCAATGCAAAAACATGAGCGACCGAAGATAATGTTAAGTTAGCTTCACCACGTTGCATTTTTGCTACATGTGCAGGGCTCGAAGCTAAACGCCGTACAAGCTCATTGAATCCTATATTATTCTCTTGCATATATTCATTCAATGCATTGGAAATTGATTGTTGAATAAATAGTAAATTTTTTACTTCTAAATCAGCTTGACGTTTAATTTCAGCAATTTCTTCTTGATCTAAACGTTTTTCAAGATATTTTTTGAAACTTTTCGTTCTCATGTTCTTGATTACCATTAATCAGTTTCTAGCAAACGTTTTCTTGCAATTATTATATCAATTAATATAGTATCACATAGTACTTTTTATACAACTATACAATAATTTATTGATCTTGAACTATATGAATTAAGCACAGAGTGGCAATTATAAAGAATTTTCACGCAATTGCATTTGCGGCTGTAAACTAACAATATTCTGCATAAACGTATGCACTTTTTGGATAAGCTTGCTAGCATACTCTTTATCCTCAATTGCATCATTCCCATCAAGTACCAGAACTGGAACCGCAGCAATTTTAGGAGCAAGTCCTTTGCGGTGCATTAAAAATTCCTCATGCCGCTCATGAATCTGTGTAATATAATCAAGAGAAATTGCATCCTCACCAGTACGTGCGCGCTTGGCAATACGGGCATGGGCAACGGTAGGTTCCGTGCGTAAATAGATAAACCCCTGTGGTAGTTTACATTTTTTATTGAGCAGAAAATCAAACCATTGTTGGTAGACCTGCCACTCAAGCTCGGTCATATAGCCATTCACGTAATCATTTTTTGCAAAACAATAGTGTCCAGAAAATATAGAGCGCTCCATTATACGCATTAGATTTGGATTCTCTTGCTCTTTAAGGTGCTCCTGCACCCGGCAGACCATAGCAAACGTTTCTAAGGTATAGGCCCAACGCTGCGGATCCTTATAAAACTCCGCTAATAAGGAATGCCCAGTCCCCTGTTTATGCCATTGGTGTACTGGTTCAAAGACAACGTCCAAGGCTGGCATTTTTTTTTGTATAGTCTGTAAAAAGGTTGATTTTCCGGCACCAATATTGCCTTCTATAATAAACATTACTCTCTTTCTCAATAAGATTTGTATAGTGATTTTTTAGAATGCCAGAAGATCAAGATCATTATATACAATAAGTATAGCAAAAAAGAGATGTGTTATAAAGTCGATAGGTCCAAGAAGATAGCCTTCTTGGACCTATTTATTTCTTATTTTATTCGGCTGCTTCAATAATAGGCATATCGTCATCACCAGTCCCAGTATCATCACCAGTCCCAGTATCATCACCAGTCCCAGTATCGTCACCACCGCCACTACCTTCTGGTGGTTGTATATCTCCAGCTAATTTTGAGGCTAATGTTGATTCTGAAGGTGCTCCAGTACTAGAAACAGGTGGTTGTTCAGCGCCTTTTAATGCGCCTGCGAGTCTAGCATCACCACCACTTCCATCACCAGTTCCCTCTATATCTGTTGGTTGATCCTCTGAAGGCAATGAACGACGACCACTCGGACGTTTACCAGAGGAAGGTTCTTCACCGCCACCAGCACCCTGTCTAGCCTTGGCCGCTTCTTCAGCCTTAATTTGTTGCTTTTCTCTATAATCTTCTAAAGCTTGTCTTTTAGCAACTTCTGTACTTGTTTCCATACCAAGTTTTGATTTAACCACATCTTTTATTTTGGTTAAACTATCGCCCGATAAAAAATGCAGCAGTAATGGGATACCAACCATACCAATAATACTAATGATTAAGCTAAGATTAGCAGAGCTACCAGCGCTACTTGCACTCGCAGCCGCTTGTTGTGCTTGCTGATTTACCTGTTCTAGATTTGCTAAGTCTGACCCTTTGAGTAAATTGGTTTTACCGCATTGGGTTGCTGCTGCCTGAGATGCATTGGTAATAGCTTGAATAACTAAACAGGCATTATAAAAGAGACCCATCGCGGGCTTATATTTACCATGCGGATCATCATCTGTGGTTGGTGTAGTCGCCACGGTGCCATCACTATTTTGAGTGAAAAGGTATTTTATTGGTTTACCTGTTGTTGGATCTGCATACACAATAAAGTTATATGGGTACGCATTTTGCCCATCACCAGCTTTATTAAGACCATATAATACGCCACTTGGTGATACTGTTTGAATTGCCACTACAGCAGATGTAGCATCTGGTACTGGAATTGGCTTGCCACTATTATCTTTTTTTATAACCGCAGGGAATGGATCTTCATTGGCAGCTAATGCATCTTCCAATGCTTGTTGAAATTGGGTTGCATTGCTCTTAAAGTTCGCTGCACAGGTACCACTATAGGTACTGTTATTAACAATAGCAGCTTGAGCATCTTGCGTTGGCGCATAGTTGTATACATAATCATATAATGCCAGTTGAGCAGACGTAATAGCATTATAATCATTGGCAATTTTTTGCGCTTGCGCACCGCAGGCAAATGTTGAAATATCAGCATCTTGATAGGCAGCCGATGCCCAATCTTGATAGGTAGTTGTTGCATCAGGTGCAGTACCGATCATTGCCTGAAAGACGTTTTGTGGCGTTGTACAGCTACCAGCGGAAATCGATGAACAATCACTTGCTATTGCACTACTAGAATCTCCATCAATACCAGCAGAAGGGATGGTTGGTTTAATATCTTTATTTTGTATACAGGTAATAAATGCGGCACTATCAGTCGCCAATTGCTTGCTTGCATTTGTTATTGCAGTATTTAGTATTGTAATTTGATTCATCTTTGTTGAAGCATCTTGGGCAATCTGACCACAATCAAGACGTTTTGGTGTACATTGTGTTGCAGATAAACCCGCTTGCGAACAGAGTGAGCTTTGAATATAATTTGCATAGGTAGTAAAAATTATAGTAGCTAATTTTTCTGCTACTGTAGCATCGCTCGATTCAGATGCTTCTTGTAAAATATCAAAAAGTTCTTTTGACCCCTCATCAGTGGTATCAAATGCGATAGAGCTTGGAATAGCGATAGAAAGTTTAGCATCGGTTAATGCCGTTTCTAAATGACTATAGAAATCACTTGAATCAGCCTCCTGTTGCGCCTGACCGCTATCTATCACACCCGTCATAATAACTGCACTATTATGCAATGGATCAGTATCATCTATTACCAATAGCAGGTTGGGCTAATGGAATAGAAACACCTTGAGGCATCTCTAATGATGTTACAGTAAGACGTGCTGTATCATGATCCATATCATATGTCAGCTGCGCTGCGGTAACGCTTTGTTTACTTAATTTTGTGGGTGGTGCCGCACTTAAAGCATCAAAAGGTACTAAAAACCCTACTAATAAGGTAGGAATTATAACTATTCTGCCTAATTTCTGCATAAATTTTCTCATTGGATCCCTCTATTTTGTTAAAAACAGTACTTAAATTTAAAAATATTACTAATACAATTTTAATTATTGGGGTAGATAAAAGTCAATAATTGATTGAAAAATCCCATCCCTATGAATTATCTTGCTTTAAGAGTAGCCAAATAGTTACAATTAGAAATGATGCGATAATTGATTATGAAGCAAGGGACTAGTATGCCTTATAAAATTGGAAAAAAGACAAAAACAAAGGGATGGCCGATTCTTAAGAATGAGAATGGCCGATGGAAAGTTATTGCCCATTCAAAAACGAGAGAAAAGGCGGCTGGTAGCATTAGGGCACGGCATATGTTTGCTCATAGAACTAAGTAAGATAAAAAATGGTGGTTTGATATGATTAAAAAAAGTTTTATCATTTTATTAGCAATAAGCATGCACAATACCCTCTTGGCTGCAGAAGGTACAGAATTACCGGCAAAAGAGGTTTATGGTTATGCTAATACATTACCTGTTTTAGAAGATACTATATATGCAATGCAGGCGCTATTTTCTCGATTACCAAATGATCAACAAGCAGCCTATAGCGAACAATTTGATACTTTGTTAGATCAATTAGATCGGCAGAAAAAACTTGAACGGCTTCTTCCATCCCAGCGTATGGCATATGAAACGAAAGATTACATACAAAATGAACAAATAAAAACTCGCCGACAAGTTCAAGCAGCACTTGATACAATAAAAACAGATTTAACAGCAAAAATTAAAGCGCAGCTACAGGACTATTTTAAAAATAATATGCCTGAAGAGATAACGGTGTTAAATGAAGCACTTGCTTCTGATCCGAATAGTATGAATCGGCTCGCTTATTTGATACAAACGCAAGATCGCATCGCAAAAGCTACCTTTATTCCTACAACAAAAAAACAGCAATTAGAACAAATTATAGAACAAAAAACAGAATCTAAGGTGCAACCTCAGCAGAT
>Ga0206824_10305_pt1 | contig 13153 bp, 8 predicted proteins | sample Alteio_BWOrgCont_82_FD_152874 | JGI IMG/M metagenome (GOLD analysis project Ga0206824, IMG submission 152874) | Enriched cells from forest soil in Barre Woods Harvard Forest LTER site, Petersham, Massachusetts, United States -... | ecosystem: Environmental > Terrestrial > Soil > Temperate forest >...
CACTGCGCAGATACGCGACGAGGTCGAGAATCTCATCTTGTGAGAGGGTCATGAGCAGGCCGGGCGGCATGAGCGAGACGCGGGAAATTTCGCGACTGGCGATGCTTTGCTTGGCTAGATTTTCCTTGGTGCCGTTGAACGGATCAACGACGACGGTGACGAGGAAATGGTTTTCGTCGGCGATCTGCCCGCCGACCATCGTCTGATCCTTCATCGTGAAAAGGTAACTGGCATACTGCTCGTTGATGGCCCTCGATGGATCGAGAATCTTGTTCACGATGTCGCGCGCGGCGAAGCGTCCACCTACAGCGGTGAGGTCCGGACCAATGGCGCCTCCGGCGGCCAGTCCGCCCCCGCCGGCAAAAAGATGACACTGCGCGCAGAGCACTTCGCCAAAGAGCCGTTTCCCACGGGCAAAATCCCGCCCCTTGTTCACCTCGCCGAGCACGGGTTCGAGATCAGCCATCGTCCAATTTTTCACAAAGGGGCGCGCGGGCATGGTGAATTCCGCTTTCGGTTTGGACACGGTCTTTTCCGCGAGCGCCAGCAATGCCGGGCGATCGGCCTCGGGTAAGTTGTCCAGCGCCTGGTTGCGGATGCGCAGGAGGAATTTTCGGCTGGTACTGCCGTGATAGTCCTGCATTCCGGAGAACCACGAGAAGTAATGCTCGCGTTGCGCAGGCGTCCAGTTGCCGGCTTCGCGCAGGCAGAGCGCGTACCAGAGCTGCTCGGCGGGCTCTTTGGCCTGGTCCATCAACGCGAGCGACTTTTCCACGACATCGGGCGCGTTGAGATAGACAAGCAGTTCGCAGAGTTCTCGATTGAGGGCGAAGCTTTTGGCGGGATACTGGCTGCTGAGTTCCTCGATCTCCGCCTGCACCAGATCGGTGCTTGGGCGACCCTGCCGCGCGAGGGCGACTTCGATGACGCGCAGTTTGATGAGCTCCAGTTCCTGGTCGAGCGAATCGAATGAATACCTGGCGAGCGTCTTAAGCACCAATTCCAGGTCGTTCCTGGCACCCATGCGAGCGAGGGCGAGCAGTCCCATAAGGCCTTCGAGCGATCTTACGCGCGCTTCATCTTTGACCCAACCTTTCCCGGATTTCGCTTCATCCATGACCTCGTCCATGACCAGGTTGCGCAGGTCATCTAAAGGCAATTTCTCGGCCCTGGTCCGCGCAGCAAAATAGATAAAGCGGTCGGACTCGTCGGCCGCGCGATTGCCGACGGTCGCCGGAAGGTCGACGGGGGTCGGCAAGGTCAGCGCCTGGTCGCGCGGCCGCTCCAATTCTCTGCGGTAGGCGCGAGCAGACTTGGCAATCAATTCGCCTATGGAAGGCTCAGATGCGGTGTTGCCTTCGGCAGGCCCGACATAACTCACGCGGTAAAGCCCGGCCTGGGTGCCTCGGCCGCCCGTGGTGAAGTACATGGCGCCGTCCTTGCCAAATTGCAGGGCGGTGACGGGCAGGCCTTTGCCACGCAGGAATTCCTCCACGTCGGCACTTTTCGACGGCGTCGTGAGATGATAAAGCGGCACTTCGTTCTGCGCGGTATAGCTTGCGCCCTTGGGGTGCAAGTGGATCGCGAGGATGCGGCCAAAGGTCCAGTCGAGGACGAAAAACGCGCTTTTGTATTTTCCGGGGAAGTTGGACTGCGTGCCAAACTTCAGCCCCGTCGGACAGCCGAGGCCGATATTGACGACCGGCGGGAGCGAGTCGGCGTAGTAATCGGGCCATTTTAAACTGCCCTCGCGAAAGCCGTATTCGCCGCCGGGCACGAGGTGCAGGATACGCGTGGGCCGATACCACGGCATGTCCACTTCCCGCTCCGCATCGGAGTCAAAGGTGAACAGTTCACCTTCGGCGTCGAAGGCGATGTCGTAGCAATTGCGCAAGCCACCAGCGATCAGTTCCCACTTCGTGCCGTTCTCATCGGTCTTGAGGATGTGGCCGCACGGAACCTTGACCTTTTCGGGGGAAGCGGAGTTTGGATCGTAGACGCGCGGCAGGAGTTCTTCCTCCGCGTAATTGCGATACGGTGAATCCGGCGCGATGCCGTCGACCAACGGTGTGCCGTTGCCATTGACGAGGTAGATGGATTTGCCATCCGGACCGAGGACCAGCGCGTGGCCGCCGTGTTCGCCGATACCCCCGGGGATTTTTTTAAAAAGCGTCCATGAGTCGAGCGTATCGGTGCCTTTGCTGTCCTTGAGACGATAGATCGCCCGGCCTTCCGGGCCGTCACCGCAGACGTAAAGCGAATCGAAGGCCCAAAGCATCCCCATGGCATCGCCGATCGGCACCGGCACCTTATCGAATTGCGCGACCTGGCCCCGCGCGTCGAGCGTCGCACGCCACAGTCCGCCGAGAACTTCTTCGGGCGTCACTCCGGGGCCACGCTTGTGTCCCTGCGAGGCGAGATAGAGCCGACCCTTTCCGTCGATCGCCAGGCAAATCCACGAACCTTCCGCCGGCTTGGCCGATCGCAATAGCTCGGCTTTGAAGCCCAGTGGCACGGTGAGTTCTTCCGCCGGCGTGGCGGTGGGCGGCGCCGTTTGCGCGACGGTGATGAGCGGTACAAATAGCGTCGCCGCGAATAGGGAAAATCGCATAAGAGCCAATGGCTTTTACTTTTTAAAGGCTGCGTCCTGCTCGTTGCCGCCACTGCGCAGATACGCGACGAGGTCGAGGATTTCGTCCTGAGTGAGCGTCATGAGCATCCCAGGTGGCATGAGCGAAACCGGCGACTTCTCCTTCTTTACGATGCTGCCCGCCATGATGTTTTCCTTCGTCCCGTTGAAGGGATCGACCACGAGCGTGACGAGATAGTGGTTTTCGTCGGCGACCTGCCCGCTGTGCATGCTTCCATCCTTCATCGTAAAAACGAAACTCGCGTACTGGTCGCTGATCGATTTCGAGGGATCGATAATTTTCGCAATGACATCACGCGCGCTGAACCGGCTGCCGACGGCGGTCAGATCCGGCCCCACGGCGCCGCCCTTGGCGAGCCCGCCGCCTCCGGCGAAGAGATGGCACTGCGCGCAGAGCAATTCGTTGAAGACCTTTTTGCCGTGGGCAAAGTCGCGTCCCTTGTTCGTCTGGTCCAGCACGGGTTCGAGATCGGCCATCGTCCAGTTTTTGACGAAAGGACGCGCCGGCATGGTGAACCCCTTTGACTTCTCGACGGCTTTCTCCGCGAGCGCCAGCAACGCGGGCCGCTCAGCCTCGGAGACTTTTTCCAGGGCCTGATCGCGGATGCGTAGAATGAATTTCTTCGCCGAATTGCCGCCGGCGTAGTTCTGCATTTTCGAAAACCACGTGAAGTAATGTTCGCGCTGGGCGGGCGTCCAATCGGTCGCTTCGCGCAGGCAAAGCGCATACCAGAGCTGCTCGGCCGGTTCCTCCGTCTGATCTATGAGCGCGAGCGTCTTCTCCACCACATCGGGCGCGCCGAGATACACGAGCAACTGACACAGTTCTCGATTCATCGGGAAATTCTTCGCGGGATACTGGCGGCTGAGTTTCTCGATCCCCACCTGCACGAGATCCGAATTCGGACGGCCCTGGCGGGCGAGCGCGACTTCGATGACGCGCAGCTTCACCAACTTGAGATCATCATCGAGCGAATCGAGCGGATATTTGGTGAGCGTCTTCAGGACTAAATCCTGGTCGTCCTTCGTGCCGACGCGAGCCAGAGCCAGGAGGCTCATCAAGCCATCGAGCGCCCGCATGCGGACTGCATTCTGCGCTTTCCCGGTGCCGTCGGATTTCAGCGAGAGAAAGCTTTCGTCTTTGCCCTCGGGCATTTGCGGATCGGCAATGGCCAGTTGGCGCAATTGCGGCAGGGGCAATTGTTCGGCGCGCGTGCGAGCCGCGAAATAGAGGAAGCGATCGTAGTCTTCCGCCGCGTGCATTTTGAGCTGCCAATGCGCGAAAACGTCCTTGCCGGATGGCGCGGTGCCTTCCAACTCCGCCCGCAAGCTGCGCGCATCTTTCGCCGCCAATTCCTCCGCGGTCAGCGGCTTCGACTCAAGGCTTTCCGCCGGTCCCGTATAGCTCACCCGGTAAAGCCCGGCCTGCGTGTTCCGTCCGCCGGTGGTGAAGTACATCGCCCCGTCCTTGCCAAATTGCACCGAGCTCACGGGCATACCTTTCCCGCTCAGGAACACTTCGACATCCTCGCCTTTCGATGGCCCGGTGAGGTGGTAAGGCGATGGCACATCGCACTTCGCCGTGTAACTCGCGCCCTTGGGATGCAAGTGTACGGCCAGGATGCGGCCGAACGTCCAGTCGAGCATAAAGAACGCGCTCTTGTATCGGGCCGGGAAATTGGAATTCGTGCCGAACTCCAATCCCGTCGGACAACCGAGTCCGATATTGACCACCGCGGGCAGGGAATCGGCGTAATAATCGGGCCACTTCGAGCTACCCTCGCGAAAGCCGTACTCGCCGCCGCGCACGAGGTGGAGTACCCGCGTGGGCCGATACCACGGCAGGCCCACGTCCCATTCCATATCGGCATCGTAAGTGAAGAGTTCGCCGTCGGCGTTGAAAGCGATGTCGTAGGGGTTGCGCAGGCCGGCGGCGAAGAGTTCCCACTTCGTGCCGTTTTCGTCGGTCTTGAGGATACAGCCGTAAGGGCTGTGCACCTTGTCGAAAAATGTGGCCACCGGATCTTTGACCCGCGGGAGCACGTCGTCCTCGGCGTAATTGCGGAAGGGTGAATCGGCCGCGACGCCGTCAATGAGCGGCGTGGCATTACCGTGGACGATATAGATGGATTTGCCATCCGGCCCAAGCACCAGCGCATGGGCGCCATGTTCGCCATTACCGCCGGGGACTTTTTTGAAGAGCGTCCACGAATCGAGCACATCGGCGCCCTTGCTGTCCTTGAGCCGATAGATCCCCCGCCCCTCTGGTCCTTCGCCGCTCACATAGAGCGAGTCGAACGCCCAGAGCATGCCCATGGCATCGCCGATCGGCACCGGCACCTTGTCGAATTGGGCTATATGCCCCTTCTCATCGAGCGTCGCGCGCCAAAGGCCACCCCAAGCGTCGTCCTTTTTCATACCCGTGCCCGGCGGTTTACCCTGCGGCGAAATGTAGAGACGGCCCTTGCCGTCGGTGGCCAGGCAAATCCACGAACCTTCCTCAGGGGTGGCCGACTTTAAGAGTTCGACCTTAAAATCGGGAGCGACCGTTAATTCTTCGGCGGGTGTCGACGCAGACGGCGTCTGCGCGAGAGCGATGATCGGGAAAAGGAAAAGTGCGGCAAGCAGTGAAAGGCGCATAAGACGGTTCGGGGGCTGAGACTCTATAAGCAAGCGGTGGCTGGCCCTTACATCAAGCGCAGAGGAAGGAAACATCCAGCATCCAATACTCAGCCTCCAGTGCCCCTCTACTGGCGGCCCCGCATCCCGATCAATTCGCGAACCGGACCCTATTGGATGTTGGGCGTTGGATGTTGGATGTTGCGGCTCAGCCGCCCCCGACCTGTCCCCGATGCCGGAGCGCATGATCCGCCAGAACGAGCGCGGCCATCGCTTCCACCATTGGCACCGCGCGCGGAAGCACACACGGATCATGGCGCCCACGCGCCTGCAATTCCGTGGCTTCGCCGCTCACCGTCACGGTCTCCTGCGGCTTGAAAATCGTGGCCGTCGGCTTGAAGGCAATGCGCAGGAAGATGGCTTCGCCATTCGTAATCCCGCCTTGAATGCCCCCGGAAAGATTCGTCCGTGTACGCACTTTTCCCTGATCCATAACAAACGCGTCATTGTGCTCGGAGCCCCGCAGACGCGTGCCGGCGAAACCGCTGCCGATCTCAAAGCCCTTGGTCGCCGGCAGGCTCATCATGGCCCTGGCCAGTTCGGCTTCGAGTTTGTCGAACACCGGTTCGCCCCATCCGGCGGGAGTGCCACGAATCACGCATTCGATGGTCCCGCCCACGCTATCGCCCTCGCTGCGCACTTGCTTGATGAAATCGATCATCTTCTCCGCCATTGCCGCGTCGGGACAGCGCACGATATTCGCCTCCACCTGCTCGAAGGTCACCGTCTCCGGGTTCACCTCGGCGGTGAGTTCGTGGATCGTTTTGACGTAGGCGATGATCTCCAGTCCGGGCGCGATTTGCGCGAGGACTTTCTTCGCCACAGCGGCGGCGGCGACACGCCCGATCGTTTCGCGCGCCGAAGCGCGTCCCCCGCCCTGCCAATTGCGAATGCCGTACTTCGCCTGGTAGGTGTAATCCGCGTGGGACGGACGGAAGGCGCTTTCCATCTCGCGATACGCCTCGGGCCGCGCGTCTTTGTTCATCACCGCGACGCAGATCGGCGTGCCGAGCGTCTGCCCTTCGAAGACCCCGGACAGGATGCGGCACTGATCCGCCTCGTCGCGCGGGGTGACGATCTCGCTCTGGCCGGGACGCCGCCGATCGAGGTCGCGCTGAATATCGGCTTCGCTCAGCGCGAGACGCGGCGGGCATCCGTCGATCACCACGCCCACCCCGCCACCATGGGATTCACCCCAGGTGGAGATACGGAAAGCGTGGCCGAAGTGGCTGGACATAAGCCGCCCACGCTAAGCGCCGCCCGCGGCCCTACGCAAACGGAATTCGTTCCCACTGGATGCGGTGCGAGCCTGGATCGTTTCGGAATCCCGCAACAACGAGCAAGCCGCTCTTAATGTCCCCGAGACGCCACCAACGCGCACACTGCTCCAGCCCGGATAGCGAAGAGGACAACGTCGAGGATGGTCAATTTCGTCTTCATGTCTCATCATTCCAGAGCAAGTGGCGCTCCACGGTCGAATCGGGTAAGCACTGTATTTTCAAATCGGGACACTACCTCGGTCCGCAAAGCCAAAACCCCGGGAAATCAGGCACTCGCCGGACTCTTCCGCAGGAACCATTTGTCGTGCAACATCGTCAGCGGCACGCGCCGTTCGCGGCTGAAACGCTCCACCGCAATTCGCACTCCGTCCCACGAGTAATCGTCGCCCAAGAGAATTCCTCCGGGCTCCAGAATCTCCCAGTAGCCGGTCAAATCCTCGTAGACGTCTTCCTCCTCGTGGCTGGCGTCGATATAGATCAAACGCGCCGTAATCCCATGCAAGCGCAGCCACATCGCGGCGATGGTGGAAGTCTGCGGAAACGGCGTGATCGCCGCTGTCAGGTCACTTAAGACGACATTCGCGAGGAATTGGTAATAAACCGAGGGGTATCCGTTCTTCAGCCGCAAGCTTGCGTAGCGCTCCGGATCGGTCTGCGCCTCCCAAAACTCCAGAGCGCCCAGCCACGTGTCGATGCAGAGCACCTCCGTGGACAGACCGATTTCCCGGGCCGTCCGCGCCATGTGAATGGCCGACGCGCCTTTCCACGTCCCCACTTCGATGATGAGGCCCGGCCGCACCTCCTCGATCACACCGCGAAACGCCGCCGACTCGCTTCCCCAGCCCTGGAGATCGAGCGAATAGCCGCTCGTCTCGAAGCCAGTGTACGGATCGACCGCGTGAAGCAGTGCCCGGACCGAGGTCTGGGCTTTCCCTTCGCCAATCGGCCGAAGGTCACGCGCGCGACGCAGTTTCTTGATCGAAAACCCGGCTCGATAAAGCAGCCCTTTGACGAACGTCTGGAGGTTCATCGTTTCGATCTGCCGGCCCGATCAAGGAAACCGGCAAGTTCCAGGGGACGCCCCATCGCATCGCCAGCGCAATGGCACTTAGTACACGTCCTTCTTGTAGCGCTTCTCTTTCTTGAGGCCCTCGACGTAAGCCGCGGCTTCCTCGGGAGATTTGCCACCTTCGGTTCCCGCGATCCGATGCAACTCGGTGTCCACGTCCTTGGCCATGCGAGCCCCGTCGCCGCACACATAAAAGTGCGCCCCCTCCTGAAGCCACGCCCAGATGTCCTTCGCCCGTTCGCGCATCTTATCCTGCACGTAAATCTTGTTGGCCTGGTCGCGCGAGAAGGCGACCTCGAGTTCATGGAGCACGCCGTCGCTTTGCAGGGCCATCAATTCGTGCTCGTAGAGGAAATCCTTCGACCGCGTCTGCTCGCCGAAAAAGAGCCAGTTGCGGCCCTTGGCGCCGATGACCTTGCGCTCCTGCAAATACGCGCGGAACGGCGCGACGCCTGTGCCCGGGCCCACCATGATGATCGGCGTGTACGGATCTTCCGGGAGCCGAAAATGTTTCGCGGTATGGACGAAAACGCCCGCCGTTGCGCCCTCGCCCCAGCGCTCGGCGAGGAAAGTCGAGGCGACCCCTTGGCGTTTCCGCCCGTGGCTCTCATAGCGCACGGTGGCTACGGTGAGGTGAACGGATTCAGGATTAGCCTTGAGCGAAGAGGCGATGGAATAGAGACGCGGCTGGAGTTTGCGCAGCGTTTTCACGAATTCCTCGACGCCCCATTTCACCGTGTGATGAGCGGCGAGGAAATCGATGTACTCGAAGCCCCAGAGGTAATCCTCCAGCGCCTTCTTTTGCGCGGGATCATTGAGCAGATCGCGCAGGTCGCCGAGGGCCGCGCCCGCTTTTTCCACGAGGGCCTTGAGAAATTCTTTGCTCGGCTGGGTAATAATATAGTCGCTGAGCAAAGCCGTCCGCAGCGGCTTCGGCTGACCGTCCGCTCCGCAGACGCTCTCCTCGCCGGTAGCGCCGATCGCCGTGATGATCTCCTGCGCAAGTGCCGGGTCGTTCGTAGCAAAAAGCCCCAGCGAATCGCCGACTTCGTAATTCAACCCCGAACCGGCGAGCGAAATCTCGTGGTGCCGCGTGTCCTTCCCCGAGCCTTCACCGGACAATTTGCGATTGACCGGATGGGTGGCGGGAAAGGGATTTTTGCGCGAGTACAGTGAAGCAGGATCGGACGACATAAAACGGCAAAACATAGGACGCGCGATCCGGTGCGGCAAGCCTGCCGTGCAGGCGGCGCCGCAATTCGTTCTCCCGCGGTGGGTTGGTTCAAAAACGGTAGCGCCCTAAATTGAAAACAGGCCTGCTGATTTGCTACCGATTGCTTTTGGTCTGGTTGTGCCGACCACCGTAATAACCGGTTCTTGCCACGTCCTGAGTCGCTCTTTATCGTGATTCCATGCAATCCGTTGCCTGACTTCGATGGGACTTGGCGAAAACATCCGCAAACAGGTCGGCCGCCCACGCCCCGTGAACGCCTTGCGCGAGCTTCAGGCGCTCAACGAGAATCTGCGGAGCCTTGGCATCCAACTGCCGCAACCTGATGCCCGACACGTTCGAAAGTCTGTTGGTCAAACTCGGCCGCGCCGGAGTTGACTACCTCGTGGCGGGCGGGGTGGCCGTCTGCCTCAACGGGTACGTGCGCACCACCTACGATCTGGATCTGCTCGTGGAGGCGTCGCCTGCCAATCTCAGCCGATTGCTGTCCTGCCTGGCTGGTTTCGGCGAGGGATTTGCGAGAGAGCTTTCCCTGGAGGACTTTCCCTTGGAGGAAGGCGCGGTCCGGGTCATCGAGGAATTTACGGTGGATATTTTCACGCTCATGCGACGGCACACGTTTGCGGATTTCACCGCGACAGCTCGCGGCTTGGAGATCGATGGGGTGACGATCCGCTATCTTGCTCCCGAAGCCCTCATCGAGTTGAAGTCTCCATCGGGGCGCGACAAAGACAAACTCGACGTCTCTGCATTGCGGGCCATCGCTGGGGGCGTTGTCTCTGCGAGCATCGCTAATCTTGTGAAATTGACTCCGCCGCCGAACGCGGCGCCTGAGGACCCACCTTGAATCCCCTTCCTCAGCGTCAATAGTAAGACCGCCCGATCCATTATTTGTCATCTAGGTTCTGTTCACGAATTATTTGTTGTACAAACGTTAAGAGTTTTGTTGGAAACTTGGGATGAGCAAAACCCAAGTGCGCAAAATCATCACCGATCAAATCTGGCAAGAACTCGAACCGGCCGTGGAAGGCGCCAAGCATTCCTTGGCGGGAGCGCCCGGAGATTGGACGGAGAGGGAGTTCCTCGAAGCAGTACTTTATCTGGCCCGCACGGGTAGTCCGTGGCGGGATCTGCCTCCAGAACTCGGTTACTGGCATGCCGTCTACATGCGCTTTCGACGTTGGGAAGCGCGTGGGGTCTGGCAGCGCTTATGGCAAAAACTCCAAGGTGAACGTTTGGCGGAGGCGCGTCATTTGTTCCTGGATTCGACGACCATTCGCGCCCATCAGCACGCGGCCGGGGCGCCAAAAAAAACGGCGGCGAGCAGGCTTTGGGACGCTCTCGGGGAGGATTCTCCACCAAAATCCACGCGGCGACCATCGACGAGAGTTGCGCGGTCGCCCTCCACTTGACGGCCGGACAGGCGCACGATGGCCGGCAGTTTGAGAGCCTCTATGAGAGTCTCACGCCCGACAACGTCCTGGAGTCGGCCGCCCTCGATAAGGGTTACGATGCCGATCGCATTCGCGAACGCCTCAGTTACGACGGCATCCAGGCGGTCATCCCACCGATTAGCACCCGCTGCAAAAAGCTCCATTACGACAAGGAACTTTACCGTCAGCGCAACCGCATCGAACGCTTCTTTAATAAACTCAAACACTTCCGCCGGGTCGCCACCCGCTACGACAAGTTACAAAAAACCTTCTTCGCCACAGTTCATCTCGTGGCCGCTTTTCTCATCGCCAAGAATTCATGAACAGAACCTAGCGCGGTTTCACGAATCATGTAGCGCGGCGTCCGAAAGGGCGCAGTCGCGGTGGCCGGTACGGGAAGCCTCAGACCGCTACATCATTCTCGGAACCGCTCTAAAGTCGACATCCCGCTCACCACGGCTTGGCTTGCGACTTCCCGCGCTGCGCGTTAATTTTTTATGCCGATGTCAGCACTTAAAGAATATTTCCTTGGTGCCGTGCTTCGGGGCAAGGCTGCTCCTCCCAGGAAGATCATCGGTTTCATGATGATGGTGACAGGCGGCTTGGGGTTGCTCGCTTTTCTTGGCTTCACGTTGCTTCTTCTGCTGGCGGCGCTTTTTGGGGGTCTTGACTCGTGAAATCTTGAAAATTCTTATATGTCGTCTAAAGGCGACACCGCCGGACGTCTGAGAAGTGGCGAAATTTCTCAAATTTTTTATATGTCATCTAAAGTCGACAGATGTTTGCGACGCGTCACTGATTACGGTGCGCCTTTGATGATGGAACTCAGCATGGCGGCGTCTCGTGATCACGGCCCGCCGAGTTGACTTCCAAGGTCATTAGATGCTCGTCGAAGAACTCTCCGTTTTTCGAAAAGGTTTCTTGTTCGGTGCCGTAAATACGCATTCCGAGCGATTGATAAAGGCGGATGGCTGTTTCCTGTCGAGTGACGACAGATAGATTGACTCTTCTTATGCCCGGAGTGTTTGCGGCCCTGGCCAGCGCCTCGCGGACGAGTGCTCTCCCGCAGCCGCCGCGACGGAACGCGGGCAGGACATAGAGGCCGGCCAGATAAGCGCGGTGTTTCTCGTTGAGCGCCGAATAGCGCGAAAGCCGGACGATGCCAATGAGTTCCTCTCCTCGAAACGCCCCGAAGAAACAACGGTCGTCGCTCGCCGCAAGTCTCGCGCCGGTCTCAGAAAGGTCCGGCTCATTCTCGGGGATCGTTCCGAAAGCCGGGGGATCTTCGCGGAGCGCGCGCAAGCGCACCGTGTGGTAGGCCTCGGCATCGGCGGGATTCAGCGTGCGGACACTGATTTTCGTAGTGCCACGTTCAAGTTCTAAATCGGGATTTCCCATTTTGCTTCGTGTTCAAGGGGGGGATGGTTCTCTGCAATTGTCCTCCCTGAACAGCGGGCATGGCAACGTCTTTCCCGGGACGCAACTCCCGTATTTCGAAGAAATCCTCTTCATCGATCGCGGCTGCAAAAACATCGAAATTTCTATAGGTCATCTAAAGCCGACAGGTAGCGATCTGGAGTTGGACCGCAGCGTGCGAATTCTCCCGACCTCACTACTTCAAATCGCGTAAACTTCGCCCTCATCCCCGATCAGCGAGGCACTCAGTTTGAGGGCAAGTCCTTTTGCAATGGTGCGCACGTGGGATGTAGCATTCTCCCAATCTCGCGGAGCTCGAAAAGAAACGCGGCCCGTCCGATTCCATGTGAATATTCGGAGCCAGGCCGAGGATTCCGGAAAGTACACTTCGGCGTCGCCCCCTGAGTTGCGAATGACAATCACCTCCCCGGTGCGTGGATTGGTTGCCGTCGCGTCACCGCCGGCAATACGGACGTTTTGCTGGGATTCAACTGCAGCCTGCCATTCCTCAAGGCTGATTGGAACGCGCTGTCCAGTGGATTCTCTCCGCTCTAGGTGAAGTTCGTATCCCACGGAGCGAGGCCAATATCAGCGATCCGCAAAAACATCAAAATTTTTATATGTCATCTAAAGTCGACAGTTTGCCCCTGACGGCGGCCTTTGCGACGGGCTGGTGGTGTGGGCTGCTTGCGATGGGTCTGGCTGGTCCCCGCTCGCTAGATGAGTTTGACCACGCAAAACCGACATGATCTCTTCCAGCGAAGCGGTATGATGAGGAGATTCGATTCGCGATTGCCTGCCATGCGAGCGGCAAAGCTTTTTGCGGCGGCCTCGTGCGTCACGGCGGTTGCCTGCGTCATATCCGTCATGGTTGAACGGCCAGAAGAGTTTGACCTTCCCATGCCGTTCCATCGTGTTTTTTTGTTCGCTTGGGCCGCGTCGACTATTTGTTCCATTTTCTTCTCGGGTGCTCGTCGCTGGCCCTATTATTTGCCTCTGCTCCTTGCACCCGTGGCGATTTGGCCTTTCGAGTGTTGGTTTTTCTTCGTCTTTCGTGTCTTTCGAGTGCCTTTTGCGCCCTGAAATCGTCGAAAAGGGCGACGGCAACCGCGCTAAATTTTGGGAATTCGCAAAATTTTTATATGTCATCTAAAGTCGACCTATCCCTACTTTTTAGACGCACTCTCAAGCCACAGCCACAGTCACCAAACGCCGGATGAGGTCTTCCCACGTGACGACGCCGATTTGCGTGCCGCTCATGTCGAGAACCACGGCCATGGTCACGCGGGCCGCGCGGAGTTTGCGTACGATGCTGTAGGCCGGTTCGTCGGAATTCACTTTCACGATCCGCCGCTGATAGGACTCGACGGCGCTGTGCGGTTTGCCGTCGAGCGC
>Ga0206824_10306_pt1 | contig 12934 bp, 7 predicted proteins | sample Alteio_BWOrgCont_82_FD_152874 | JGI IMG/M metagenome (GOLD analysis project Ga0206824, IMG submission 152874) | Enriched cells from forest soil in Barre Woods Harvard Forest LTER site, Petersham, Massachusetts, United States -... | ecosystem: Environmental > Terrestrial > Soil > Temperate forest >...
TCCAATACAAATGGCGGACTCTTTATGCAGCCGCTTTTTCATCCTGGACGAAACCATTGAAGATTTGCTTGATGTTCTCTCGTTGCCGCTACAGCCAAATTAGTGCGAGCTTGGTTCTCTTCCTTGCTCTTCTGGCGTTGTACACGCACTCGATCGGCGCGCAGAGCCTCTGGCGCACCGTTGGGCCGGATGGCGGCGACGCTCGATCCCTGGCCTCAGTTCCGGGTCACCCGGAGCATCTTTACCTCGGCACGGCACTGAGTACCCTCTATGAGTCTGTGAATGGCGGCACATCCTGGAAGCGGTTGGCTCGCCTGGACCCCGCGGACGATCTGGTCATCGCGCATATCGTCATCGATCAGGCGGATTCCTCGCGTATTCTCGTTGCTGGCTGGCGTTTCGACAAGCCGGAAGGCGGTCTTTACATCAGCCACGACGCAGGCCGGACCTGGAACGAAACTCCCGCTCTCAAAAATCAGTCGGTTTTTGCGCTCGTGCAGGCCCCTTCCGATCCCAAAATCTTCGTCGCAGGCACGCTTGAGGGCGTCTTCCGTTCCAGCGATGCCGGAGCCACGTGGACATCCATCAGCCCGCCGGGAAATAAGGAGATTCACGAGGTCGAATCACTTGCCGTTCATCCTCTGAATCCGGATATTATCTACGCCGGCACATGGCATCTGCCGTGGAAGACGAGTGACGGCGGCAAGACTTGGGAGAACATCAAGCAGGGCGTCATTGACGACTCAGACGTCTTCTCGATCATCATCGATCCTACCAGCCCCAGTGTCGTTTACGCCAGCGCCTGCAGCGGCATCTACAAGAGCGAGACCGCAGGCTCGCTCTTTCATAAGATTCAGGGCATTCCAGCCACGGCGCGTCGCACGCGTAAGCTCAAGCAGGATCCCACGCACCGTGACACCGTGTATGCCGGAACCACCGAGGGCCTTTACAAAACCACAGACGGCGGCAAGACCTTCCAGCGCATGACTGGACCCGACGTTATCGTCAACGACGTGTGGATCGATCCGGACAACCCCAACCGCATACTGCTCGCCACCGACCGCAGCGGCGTGCTGGCCAGCGACGATGCCGCCGTCACCTTTACGGCCTCGAATCGCGGATTTACCGCGCGCAAGGTGGAAGCCCTCCTGGTGGATTCGGGCAATCCAGCAAAGATCTATGCCGGCGTGGCGAATGACAAGGCCTACGGCGGAGCATTTGTCTCCACAGATGGTGGCGAGGAGTGGAAGCAGATTGCCGATGGCCTTGCCGGACGCGATGTGTTCGCTCTCAGCCAGGCGCAGGACGGCACAGTCATCGCCGGCACCAACAGCGGCGTCTTCGCCCTCGATCAGGCTTCCGGCACATGGGCCGCGCGCAACACCATCGTGAACACCGTTGCACAGGAAGTCAGGAAGGTTGTGCGCGGTAAGCACGTAAGCACTGTGCAGGCCGTGGAACAGAAGCTCGAGCTTTCCAGCCGCATCTATGCGCTCGACCTCTCCACCGATGTCTGGGTTGCCGCTGCTGAGGGAGGCATTTACACCAGCCACGATCAGGGTGCCACATGGCAGGGAGGTCCTGTAGCTGGGTCAGGCGATTATCGTGCCGTGGCAGCGCATGGTGCCACGATGGCAGCCGCGCGGCCCGACAGTCTGGCCGTTTCCACCGATGCTGGGCAGTCCTGGATGCCGGTATCGATTCCCACTGCCATCACCCGTGTTTACCGCGTGGTTTTCTCCGCCAACGGAGCCATGTGGCTGGGCACGCGTGAAGGGGTTTACTTCTCGCGAGACCAGGGCAAAAACTGGCTGTGGCTGCATCGGCTGCCGATGGTGGACGTAAATGGTCTGACCTATGACGCACAGCAGGACAGGATTCTGGCCAGCTCACGCGGCAGTGATTTCGTTTACTCCATTGACGTCAAATCGCTCACCTGGACCTGGCAAAAAACAGGCTTTCCGCTCTACATAGTGCGGTCCGCCGCCGGTCACCTTATCGCGGCCTCGCGCACCGAAGGAGTTCTGCTCGAATCTTCAGCCGAACAAGCGCAAAGCGCGGGAACTGTCTCCAGCAAGACCGTCCAGTAATCGCATTTCACGCAACGTGGCCCAAAGAATCAATCTGCGCGGCCAGATTGAAATCCTTCTTCGTAAGGCCGCCGGCGGAGTGCGTCACCAGCGCAAGCCGCACTTTGTTGTAGCGGATGTCGATATCCGGATGGTGCCCGGCAGCCTCTGCCAGCTCGCCCACCTTGTTCACCAAGGCAAGCGCCGCACGGAAATCGGCAAGCGCAAAGGTGCGTGTGATCTCGCCGTTCACAATTTTCCAGGAAGGCGTTTTCGCAAGCTGCTGGTCAATCTCAGCCGAAGAGAGAAGGGAATCGGACATTGTGCTGCTCCTGCCGTTCAGGATAGTCGAAGCGGCCATTGGACGCGGCACAGCAACAAAAAAATCGGCGAGGCCAACGCTGCGGAGCAGATGGACCTCGCCGGAGGAACGACCCTTCCTTGGTTTGGGAGGGATCAGTGAAGATCAGTGAATTCGAACGTCGCCTGAGCCGGTTTGGATATATACGTTTGGGCCGCCGCCATTCACGCGGCCTGCAATATGGTGATGATCAAAATCACCCTGCACCGTCATTTCATGATCACTGTGTACAGAGCCTGAGCCGGTATGCGCGTCCAGGTTGAATCCTGCGCTGCCCGTCCAGAGCTCGATATTTCCTGAGCCGGTCGTGAGTCTCCACTCACCGGCTGGCGTTCCTGTAACCTTCACGTCTCCGGAGCCGGTTCCTGCGTGCAGTGCGCCATGCAGGCCTTTAAGCTCAATATTGCCGGAGCCCGTCCGCGCATTGACTTCGCCGGAGCCAGACTGCTCGGCCACAATATCGCCCGAGCCGGTATTCACTGCGAAGTTCCCCCGCAGCCCGGAGGCGTGTATATTTCCCGATCCGGTCCCAAGCTTCGCATTTTCGCCCACACCGTCGTCGGTAATGTCGCCGGAACCGGAATGCGCCTCAAGAAATGAGTCCTCGGGTGCCTGAATCTCGTAATCAATCGAGATGTTCTTCAGGTTCTCGTTGTGCGCGCCGATGCGGACAATATTGCCGGTCTGCTCGATCGGAGGATGGTCCGCAACCTCCCGAACCTGGTCCTCGCTGCCGCCCCAGCTCGATTTCACATGCCCAATGATGTGAATCTGGCTGCTGGAGCCACGCGATACGTGCACATTGCCCGAGCCGGTAAAGACCGCGAGATCCACTCGGCCATTCACGGAGAGATTACGTTCAAAGCTGGCTTGTGCAGCAAAGGCGGGCAGAGCGGAGAGAGCAATCACTACGGCAGCAAATCGAAATTTCATGGTGTACCTCCAAATCACAAACGGGGGAGGGTTAGCTCCAACCTGCTGTATAGCATGGCAAGGGCCAAACTCGACTTTTTGCTAATGTGCATGAAATCTAGGCATTCACGCAGAAGTCTTAACCCTGAAGTCCAGGCCACTGTCCGCATGCGGACAACGCGTCCGGCCCTGAACAACAGACGCTTACTGATCTGAGCTCTAACAACTCCACCTGCGCGTGTGCCTGCTTCAACTTGGCCGTATCTACGCTAATCTGCGCCTTTGAGGAGTCGCGCTTGGTCAGCGCCGCCAGGTAATCGCAATTCGCGTCATCCAACGCCTGCCGGCTTACAATGCCGTCCTTTAGAAATGCTATCCTCACAGCGAGATGCACGGTCTCTTTCTGCTCCAATGCGTAGCGGTCGGCATGTTGATCCTGGCGAATGGCTTCTTCGTCGCCGCCGAGTTCGCACTGGTCTCTATCCGTGACACCCGCGTGGAGCAGATGCTCCACACCCGCATGCCTGGCGCCCGCGCCGTGCGTCGCCTCCAGCACGATCTCGATGACTTTCTTCCCGCCGTCCAGCTCGGCGTCACGCTCTGTTCGCTGGCTCTCGGCTGGATCGGCGAGCCCCTTGCCGCACAGGCCGTCCTTGTCTTCTTCAACTGGTTCCCGCACGCTCCCGCGCATCCGCAAATTTACGCGCATGCCATAGCAATCGCCGCCGTCGTTCTCGGCTTCTGCATCATTACCTACTGTCACGTCGTCCTTGGCGAGCTCGTTCCTAAATCCCTCGCTCTGCGCCGGGCTGAAGCTCTTGCCGTCGCCGTTGCGCCGCCCATGCTTTTTTTCATGGCCGTCGTGCGTCCCGCTGTACGCCTCCTCAGCCGCTCCGCTGCCGTGGTGCTCCACGCCTTCGATGTACCCGTAACCGAGCGCGCCAGCGCTCACTCACCGGAAGAGCTCAAGCTCATCGCCACCGCTGCCCGTCGCACGGGCGTTCTCCCGCGCTTTCAGGAAACCCTCGTTCACCGCGCCCTGGAGCTCAACGACGTCGCCGTTCGCGAAATCATGACTCCGCGGCAAAAGATCCTCTCGTTGCCAGCAGACATGCCCGTTGAAGAGGCTTCCGCCCGCGTCATTGATCTCGCGCACTCTCGCGTGCCTGTCTACGATGAAGCCCTCGGCCCCGAGCACATCGTCGGCGTCGTCTACTCCAAAGATCTGGCACGTCTCATCTACTTTCGCCCCACTGCACGGTTCTCCGATCCCGGCGCTCCTATGCCGCGCCTCAATCTTCGCCTCAGCCAGATCATGCGCGATCTTCTCGTCGTTCCGGAGACAAAAACCGTCCTCGATCTCCTGCGCGATTTCCAGCGCCGCCGCCGCCACATGGCCATCGTGGTCGATGAATTCGGTTCTACCGTCGGCCTCGTCACATCCGAGGACGCCATTGAGCAGCTCACAGGCGAAATCGAAGATGAATTCGACGATCCCGCCCGCCCGCTGCTGGCCAGCCCTGACGGCGAATTGCTTCTCGACGGCAGCGTCAACCTGCGCGATCTCGAAACCCAGTTGCAGTGGAAACTGCCTCGCGACGGCGGCGTGGAAACCCTGGCCGGCTTTCTGCTCACGCAGCTCGGCCACATCCCACGTGCCGGAGAAAACGTCGATTACGGCTCCCGCCGCTTCATCGTTGTGGAAATGGATAGCCGCCGCATCGGCAAGGTTCGAGTCGAGACCATACACCCTATGCCGGACCCTCTAGATCACCCCCAGACAGAGCAATCTGAAAAAAACAGCTGAACAATCCACCATTCCAGTGACACAACCCTTGGTCTAAGGGAGCATACTGTTGCGGGGGTTTTTATGCGGCATTTTCTTGCTTCAACCATCCTCGCAAGTACAGTACTGATCCCGCAGGCGCAGCAGCCTATACAGGTGCCGCCTGCGCCTTCAGCCGACCAGGAGCCCGGGCTCCGCGTCACATCCCGCAACGTCGTCATCGATGTCATCGTCACCAACAACGGCAAGCCCGTCACCGGACTCCCAAAAGACGCCTTCAAGGTCACAGAGTCCGGCCAGCCGCAGACTGTCTCTTTCTTTGAAGAGAATGCGCCAACGCCGTCGCCGCAATCCGTTCAGATTCCCAAGATGCCGCCGGACGTCTTCACCAACTTCTCTCCGTTCCCCAAGCCGCCCGCGGTCAACGTCCTGCTGCTTGATTCCCTCAACACGAGCACGGAAAACCAAAGTTGGGTCCACAAAGCTGCGCTGCAGTTCCTCAAAACGGCAAAGCCCGGGAGCCGCATGGCCATCTTTACCATGGGCCTCGGCCTGCACTTCATCCAGGGATTCAGCGACGATCCAACCGTCCTCACAGCCGCGCTCAACAACAAAAAGAACAATGAGGTTGAAAACGTCGGCGCAATGACAAGCCAGGATGAAATTATCAGTCAGCAAAACCTCATCGGCTTGATGAGTGCAAGCACGCCTTATGGCACCGACGCCAATCCGGATATGATCGCCGCTCTTCAGACCTTCATGAATGAGAACAACTTCTCGCGGGATGTCGATCGCAACTACCTTACGCTGGAAAATCTGCAGCGGCTTGCCACCTTCCTGCAGGGCTTTCCAGGTCGCAAGAACATCATCTGGTTTACAGAGAAGCTGCCCGGTATATTCGTCGTCAATTTCAGCGTTATAGGTGGCGTCCAGACCGGCAATCCCTCCTTGAACGTTACAGTTTCGCGAACTCTCGCAATGTTGGCCGCAGCTCGCGCGGCACTGTATCCCGTCGATGCCCGCGGAACATCCGTCAACGGTATTTATGCAGCCCAGAACATTGTCTCCACGGCCAACAATACGGCACAGCAGATGTCTGGTATCGCCAACCCCACCCCCGGGAGCACAGCTCCAACCTCCCAGGGAGTTAACACTAGCGCCATGCTGCAACAGATAAACCAGGAAGACCAGAATCGCAACACCGATCAGCTCAATGCGCAGCTCATCGCGGATCAATCCGGCGGACGAGCCTTTGCCAACTCCAATGGACTCGCTGAGATCATCGACAAGATTAGCTCCAACAGCAGTAACTTCTATACCATCGCTTACACGCCCACCAATGCAAGCATGGATGGCAACTACCGCAAAATCGAAATCAATGTGTCAGGGGCGAAATATCAGCTCTCCTATCGTCGCGGTTACTTTGCCGTAGACGATGCGCTCCCCGGCAGCTCGCTCGCCGTCCGCAGCAAAGAGCTGCAGCAGCTCAACCAGAAGGCTCCCGGCGCCGTCGATCCGCTGTTGCCCTTCATGGACCTCGGCATGCCACAGAGCCAGCAGGTGCTCTACAAGCTGCACGTCTATCCAGCTTCGGCGGACGCATCTCCGGCCGCTCCAAATACACCGCCAAATACTCAACCAAATACGCAACAGGACAAGTCCACTTACAAGATCGACTTTGCTATCAACGCTTCCGATCTGACTCTCACCCCAGACCCGGATGGAACTCGCAAAGGCAAGGTCAACATCTCTCTCGCTGTCTATGACCGCTACGCAAACGTCGTCAGCCACGAGGAGCATCTCGTCGATCTCAATTTCACTCCCGACGCCTGGGCCGCTATCCAGAGCTCCGGCGTGCAACTCCACGCCAGGCTTCTGGTGCCCGCAAAAGGGAACTACTGGCTCCGCACTGGCATCTTTGATCGCACCTCGCGCAAGGTCGGCACCATGGAGATTCCATTAAGCGCCGTCGTTCCGATTCAGCAGGCCGCGAAATGATAGCTGCGTCGTGCTGCTGTCATCTCTAAGCGATCAGCCCCGCCAAAGAATCCGGGCCAGAGAAATCCGGAAAAGGGCTGATCTATGCATCTTGATGACCCAATCGCTCGTCTCTGGAAGCATACGTTGCCGGGGGTGTCATGCGGCTCTTTCTCGCTTCTATCGTTCTCGCAGGCTCAAATCTGATATTGCAGGCGCAGCAGCCCGCTGCGCAGCCGGTCCAGGCACCTGCTGCTCCTCAAGCCGATCAGCCCGCGCTCCGTGTCACCGCCCGCTCCGTTGTCATTGACGTCATCGTCACCAACAACGGCAAGCCCGTCACCGGACTCAAAAAAGACGCCTTCACCGTCACTGAAGCGAATGCGCCGCAGACCATCTCTTTCTTTGAAGAGAACACCCCTACGCCGTCGCCACAGTCCGTGCAGATTCCCAAAATGCCCACGGACGTCTTCACCAATTTCTCTCCATTCCCTGAGCCTCCTGCCGTCAACATCCTGCTGCTGGATGCTCTCAACACAAATACCGATAACCAGGGCTGGGCCCACAAGCAGGCTCTGCAATTCCTCAAGACCGCCAAGCCCGGCAACCGCATGGCCATCTTCTCCATGGACCTCGGCCTGCACTTCATTCAGGGGTTCAATGACGACCCGGCAGTTCTCATGGCCGCGCTCAACAACAAAAAGAACAATGAGGTTGCAAACGTTGGCGCACTGACCAGTCACTCTGAGGTACTCAATCAACAGAACATGGCCGGAATGATGAGCCAATCTGTGGGGAACGGGGGCACTGCCGCATCGGCAGGAATGATCTCCGCATTCAATCAATTCATGAATGAAAACAACCTCGCGCAGAATATCGATCGAATGCAAGTCACGCTCGAAAATCTTCAGAGGCTCGCAAGCTTTTTACAGGGCTTTCCAGGGCGAAAGAACATTATCTGGTTTGCGGAAAGGCCACCCGGCATATTTGTAGTCAACTCCGGCGGCCTGGGTGGCGTCCAGACCGGCAATCCCGCCCTGGGCGATCAGATGTCGCGTACTCTCGCCATGCTGGCTGCGGCACGCGCCGCCATTTATCCCGTCGAGCCTACCGGCACAAGTGTCAATGGCGTCTACACCGCGGAAAATATCGTCTCCCCGTCCAACTCCTCGCCTTCGCAGATGACCGGTCTCGGCAGCGCCGTGGTGCAACAGATGAACGCGGAAGACCAGGCGCGTAACGGCGATCAGGCGAATGCCCAGATCATGGCAGATCAGTCCGGTGGACGCGCTTTCGCCAACATCAACAGCCTCGCGGACATCATTGACAAGATCACCTCCACCAGCAGCAACTTTTACACCATCGCCTACACGCCAACGAATGCAAACATGGACGGCAACTTCCGCAACATTGAAGTCAAAGTGGCTGGCGCGAAATATCAGCTCGCATATCGTCGCGGATACTTCGCCGTAGACGACGCACTCCCCGGCAGCTCCCTCGCTGTCCGCAGCCAGGAGCTGCAAAAGCTCAACCAGAAAACTCCCGGAGCCGTCGATCCACTACTACCTTTCATGGACCTCGGAATGCCGCAGAGCGAGCAGATCCTTTACAAGCTGCGTGTTTATCCGGCGCAGGCAGGCACGCCCGCAGTCGCTTCAAACCCCGCTCCAAACGCACCGCCGGACATAACACCCGGTAAGGATAAGACCGCCTACAAGATTGATTTCGCCATCGACACATCCGATCTCGCTCTTACACCTGCTCCCGACGGTAGTCACAAAGGCAAGGTCAACATAACGCTTGTCGTCTATGACCGCTACGGCAACATCGTCAATCACGAAGAGCATCTCGTCGATCTCAGCTTCCCGCCAGACGCCTGGGCCGCAATCCAGAAAGCCGGCGTGCAGCTTCACGCACAACTCGCCGTGCCCACAAAAGGGAACTACTGGCTTCGCACCGGCATCCTGGACCGCAGCTCACATAAAGTTGGCACCATGGAAATTCCATTAGGCTCCGTCGTGCCGCTCCAACAGGCCGCAAAATGACAACCACGTCTACCAAAACATTGCCTGCATCAGCCTTGCGATTCCGTCGATTGCAAGGGTGGGATAACAATCGGTTCCCAAATCGAATGCCACACAGATTGTTCGGTTGTTTTCTAGCCCTGACCGCTTTGTACGCCCATACGCAGCAGCCCACACTCCGCGTCACCTCCCGCAACGTCGTCCTCGATGTCATCGTCACCAACAACGGCAAGCCCGTAACGGGCCTCAAAAAAGACGCCTTCACCGTTACAGAGTCCGGCAAGCCGCAGACTGTCTCCTTCTTTGAAGAGAACGCGCCCACGCCGCCGCCGCAGTCCGTGCAGATTCCTAAAATGCCCACGGACGTCTTCACCAACTTCTCGCCCTTCCCCAACCCGCCCGCGGTCAACGTACTGCTGCTCGACTCCCTCAACACGACCACGGATAACCAGAGCGCGGTCCACAAAGCGGCTCTGCAATATCTCAAGACCGCCAAACCCGGCAACCGCATGGCCATCTTCACCATGGGCCTCGGCCTGCATTTCATCCAGGGCTTCAATGACGATCCCACTGTCCTCATGGCCGCGCTCAACAATAAAAAGAACAATGAAGTCGAAAACGCTGGCGTAATGAAAGCCCAGTCGGAGACAACTGTCGAACGAAACCTTCTTGGTATGATGGCTTCCTCTGGCGCATCGTCCAGCGCAATCTCTGGTCTTCAGGGCCTCCTCGCTGAAAGAGACCTCGCGCGAAATGTGGATCGCACGAACCTCACACTCGAAAATCTCCAGCGGCTCGCCGCCTTTCTGCAGGGCTTTCCTGGGCGCAAGAACATCATTTGGTTTTCAGAAAAGCCGCCTGGCGTATTTGTCGTCGGTTCCGGCGGCTCGGGCGGTGTACAGGGCGGCAATCCCGCTTTGAAAGAGGAAGTGGCGCAAACGCTGGCCATGCTGGCCGAGGCACGCGCCGCCCTGTATCCCGTCGATGCCCGCGGCACAACCGTCAGCGGCATCTACAGCGCGGAGAACACGATCCCCGGAACCGCCTCCCCAATCTCGCCGATAATCGGCTCCGGCAGCACCACGCAGCAGCAGGTAAATGAAGAGGACACGGAACGCAATGGCGATCAGGAGAATGCGCAGATCGTGGCCGACCAGTCCGGCGGACGCGCCTTCGCCAACTCCAATGGCCTCGCGGACATCATCGACAAAATTACTTCCACCAGCAGCACCTTTTACACCATCGCCTACACGCCCACCAACACAAAGATGGACGGCAGCTACCGCAAAATCGAGATCAAGGTAGCAGGAGCAAATTATCAACTCTCTTACCGCCGCGGATACTTCGCCATAGACGATGTGCTCCCCGGAAGCTCGCTCGCCGTCCGCAACCAGCAACTGCAAAAGCTCGATCAAAAGACTCCCGGTGCCGTGGACCCGTTATTACCTTTCATGGATCTCGGCATGCCTCAGAGCCAGCAGGTGCTCTACAAGCTGCGCATCTATCCAGCGTCGGCAGACGCGGCTGCAGCAGTTCCCAATGCGACGCAAAGCACGCCGCCAAATACGCAGCCCGGCAAATCTCAAGACAAAGACAAAACCGCCTACAAAATCGACTTCGCCATCAACACCTCCGACCTCAGCCTCCCGCCTGATCCGGATGGCACGCACAAAGGCCAGCTCAACATCACACTCCTGGTCTACGACCGCTTTGGCAACATCGTTAACCATGAAGAGCATCTCGTCGATCTCAGCTTTAAGCCGGACGCCTATGCCGCAGTGCAGAAAGCCGGCGTGCAGCTTCACGCCGATCTTGCCGTGCCCGCAAAAGGGAACTACTGGCTTCGCACCGGCATCCTGGACCGTGGCTCACGCAAAGTCGGCACCATGGAAATTCCGTTAGGCTCCGTCGTACCCCTTCAACAGGCCGCGAAATGACATCCGAGCCTTTTACGGGTCGCACCAAAACATCGCCTGCCCCATCCTTGCGGCTCCGTTTATTGCAAAGGTGGGGTAACAATCGGTTCTTATATCCAATGCCACAGAAATTGCTCTGTTGTTTTCCAGTCCTGTATTTTCTAGCCCTGACCGCTCTGTACTCATATGCCCAGCAGCAGGCATCCACCAAGTCCATCAGCGCAAAGGACGCCATGGCATGGCTCCAGCGCTCCAATGAGCAGACCAATCTCCGCCTGCCCGGCTCCGCGCCATTTCACCTCAAAATCAAATTCCACGCCTTCCCTGGCATGGAGATGCTCCCACCCAAACAAGCGGAAATTCTTACTGGAGACGGCATCTACGAAGAAACATGGCTTGAGCCGCACAGGTGGCGTCGTGAAGTCACCCTCGGCAGCTATCATGCGATTGAAACTGAGTCCAACCACGTCCGCAAAATGCAGGCCAGCGAGGATTACATCCCAAGCCGCGTCTTCATGCTCATGACAGCATTACTCAACTCGGTCTCCAGCTACAACCTTGCCACCTATTTTCAGGATGAGAACAAGTGGTACATGCTCAAAAGCACATCCGGCGAGCTGAGTGCCGTCAAGATATTCGCCCCAATGCGCCGCGGCCCGCAGCTAAGCGTTGACACGGCTTACATCTTCTCGTCTGACGGTATCCTCATGCAGTCGCACGAGTGGAACGTCGTTACGACCTGGGATGACGATCATGTTTTCGCGGGCAAGGTCGTGCCCGGTCACATTCTTATCCAGGCCGATGCCGAACGCAACCTCGTCACAGCCGATCTCTCCATAGAACCGGCAGGCACAGTCGACCCCACTATGCTCGACCTTTCAACGGGCCGCGCGGACCCAGGGATGACGTTACGCCCTTTTCAGAGCTGGGAAATCAAAATACCTCAGCGCCGGGAATCGAAGCCCATCATACCCTCGGATATGACGCAGTCCCAAATACCTGACATTCTGGTCCGCATCAACTTCACGCGTACAGGTAAGCGCCGGGATGTGGAAGTCATCAGCATTCCGCCCTTGCTCCGTAGGGATCCTCTCGTCGGCGCCAGCTCCATACTCGCGGCCATTCGCGATTCCAGGTATATCCCCGCCACAACAGATGGAAACCCCTGCCAGACCGCTTGGAACCAGTCGTTGGTGCCATAGCTATTTGTAACGAAGCCTTTGCCTTCATCGGATACCATGCGTATAAGCTATGGCGACGGTAACTCCATCTCCGGCAGGCACATCGCTCAGCGGCTCTGTCCTTGTGCTCATCCAGTTTGATGTCTGCGAGGAACTGCGTCTCGACGTGCTCCAGCAGGCTCTTAAGCAGGAAGACGAAGCGCGCACTGTCCGCCAGCCGAACCTCAAGCACTCTGCACCTTCCTACGTCAGTTATCAGCGGCCGCCTGTCACAGGCCGCCTTGATCCGCTCGTGCTCGAAACCGGCGAACGCCTCGAAGGTGAAATCAAGTACTACGATTACGGCGTCGTCAGCATCCTCTATCAGCTGCCCTTCACTGGCGATTGGGACAGCCTCGTGCATCTCTCCAGCCGCTGGGTCTGGGACGTGGATTTCGCCTCTCGCGTAGAGCCGATCATTCGCCAGAAGCTGGGCCGCATTCCGCAGGCCATGGAGAATCCCTACACCCGATGGCTCAGCGAGGACTACTTCATCTTCCATGTGCGCGAGGCTTCCGGCGCGCCGTCGAGCACTGAGATGACCACTCGCTTTGGCCCGCAGATCGCTCAGATCGTACGCGGAGACCGTGTCACGCTCTCTGAGAGGGAAATCGCCGAAGTTCTCCAGTCGCAGATCTCGTACTATGCGCAGGATCTTGCCGTCATCAC
>Ga0206824_10201_pt2 | contig 12913 bp, 14 predicted proteins | sample Alteio_BWOrgCont_82_FD_152874 | JGI IMG/M metagenome (GOLD analysis project Ga0206824, IMG submission 152874) | Enriched cells from forest soil in Barre Woods Harvard Forest LTER site, Petersham, Massachusetts, United States -... | ecosystem: Environmental > Terrestrial > Soil > Temperate forest >...
TGTCCAGGTCATTGACGCTGATGATCTTGGACATCAGGCATTGCGGTCAGAGCAGGTGAAAACGGCTCTTCGGAACCGATTTGGTGACGAAATCTTCAACGAACATCACGAAATCCAGCGAGGTCAGTTGGCGCGGCGAGTGTTTGGCGAGGGGGAGTTACAGCGGACGGCCCGGACCGATCTGGAGCGAATTATCCATCCTGCTATTGAACTTCGAATTGCGAATGCAATCATGGATGCCGAGCTTCAGCAACGGGACGCGGTCCTTCTGGATGCTGCTGTGTTGCTGGAAGCTGGTTGGCAACATCGTTGCGATGCAGTGGTTTTTGTTGATGCTCCGGACGACGTACGATGGAGGCGAGTTCAGGTACGTAACGGTTGGTCACTGGAAGAATTCCATCGACGCGAATCGAGCCAATTGAGCCTGGAAGAGAAAAAACACCGATGCGATTTTGTGATTTCGAATGCCGCTGATGACGAGCGGGGTGGACAAGAGTTGCTTGATTTTTTGTGTGGACGGTGGAGCATCTGTTGCAAACTGTCGCCAGATTCGTCAAAACAATCTATGTCTTCTTCTGAGATCCTCCCGCCCTGATGAATGTTCTGCAACTTCCCGTTCCTTCTTTTTGGCCTCGGGCAAGACGCGTCCTTTTCATTCACGCCTGCCACTTGCCGCATGGATGCGGATCTGCCTGAAACCAATCGACCGGTCTAACTCATCGATATCCGCTGAATTCACCATTTCGATAATCAGGATGTCTTGCAATCAGCAGGACGTTCGGCGTTGAGTCCGCCCGACGGCGGCTTGGCGTGTTTTCCTCCGTTTCCGAGTTTTTAGTCATGAAACCACGTCCGACAATTCCGCGTAATAATCCGTCCTCACCTGCAGGCTGGGATGTTTCGGAAGAGAGCCCGCCGCTCGCCTTCGCCCGCGAAGCTCCGCCGCCGGCTCCCATGCCGAATGATGACGACGACGATGACGTCGCCAACTTCGTCGCGGACGAGCGTTATGAAGAAATCAAACGCGGCGACACCGATATCCACATCGCCGAACTGCAGCGGTTGACGATGAAAGAACTCATCGTTCTGGCCAAGCAGGAAAACATTACAGAATATACGGGTCTGAAGAAGCAGGATCTCATCTTCAAAATCCTCAAGGAGAGGACGAAGATGAACGGGCTGATGTTCGGCGAAGGGACGCTGGAGATTCTGCCGGACGGATTTGGATTCCTGCGCAGCCCCGATTACCACTACCTGCCTTGCCCCGATGACATTTACGTATCACCAAGCCAGATCCGTCGCTTTGGATTGCGGACCGGCGCCACTGTGGCCGGTCAGATTCGCCCCCCCAAGGAAAATGAGCGATACTTCGCATTGTTGCGCGTCGAGGCGATCAATAACGAAGATCCGAATCTGCTCACAGAAAAGGTCTTCTTCGACGATCTGACGCCGCTGCATCCAACGCGCCGTCTGAAGCTGTGTGGCGACCCCGGCGAGTTAAGTACTCGAGTCGTCGACATTGTTGCACCGATTGGCATGGGTCAGCGCGGTTTGATCGTGTCGCCTCCTCGGGCCGGTAAGACGATTCTGTTGCAAAAGATGGCCAAGGCAGTTCTGGCAGCGGATCCTGACGTCTATGTCATTGTACTGCTGATTGACGAGCGACCTGAAGAAGTCACCGACATGGAACGGCAGGTCAAGGGAAAGCAGTGCGAAGTAATCAGCAGTACGTTTGATGAACCGCCCAGCCGGCACATCCAAGTGGCCGAAATGGTGATCGAAAAGGCAAAGCGGATGGTCGAATACGGTCAGCACGTCGTCATTTTTCTCGATTCGATTACGCGCCTGGCCAGAGCCTACAATACCGAATGCCCTCATTCGGGCAAGATCCTGACAGGGGGCGTGGATGCCAGTGCCTTGCAACATCCCAAGCGATTCTTCGGCGCAGCTCGAAACGTGGAAGAAGGGGGCAGCCTGACGATTGTCGCCACGGCGCTGGTTGACACCGGTAGTAAGATGGATGATGTGATCTTCGAAGAATTCAAAGGGACTGGGAATACGGAACTGCATCTGGATCGCAGGATGGTTGAAAAACGCGTCTGGCCGGCGATTGATGTCAACAAGTCGGGGACCCGACGCGAAGAGTTGCTGATGTCCGAAGAGGAACTTCGTCGCGTCTGGATTCTTCGTCGCGTGATCAACGATATGAATCCCGTGGAAGCAATGGAACTTCTGATCAACCGCATGCGTCGAACCAAGACAAATGACGAGTTTCTGATGAGCATGAATCTTGGATAGCGATCGCGCGTACTCTGTGTGATCCGATTTCACCAAAATCGGTGCTTCCGCGCGACGCGACTGCAGTATCTCGCCCCGACTTCGCCGAAGTTAGGCTATAATTGACGGAAACGAATTCATCAACGACGATTTCAACAAGGCGATGTGGGATGCCGATTGAGTTGGAAGGTTCTTTATTGATTGGAAACGATCGGGCCGCGATCGTGGTCTCTCGTTTCAACGATCTGGTGACGGAACGACTGTTGTCCGGAGCACTGGATACGCTTCGGCGGCATGGCCTGCCGGATGATCAGGTGATCATCGTGCGCGTCCCCGGTTCGTTCGAGTTGCCACTGGCGGCACAACGTCTGGCGCAAAGTGGAAAGTTTACGATGGTGGTCTGCCTGGGAGCAGTAATCCAGGGGGAAACGACACATCACGAATACATCAATCAACAAGTGGCGGCAGGGATTTTGCAGGCGTCCTTGTCCAGCGGAATTCCAGTGACTTTCGGTGTGCTCACCTGTCAGTCAATGGATCAGGCCCTGGACCGTGCCGGAGGAAAGTCCGGAAATAAGGGCGTCGAAGCAACTCTGGCCGCAATCGAAATGTCAAACTTGCTGCGCACGATGGCAACAAGTGAGGTTTGAAGCTGAAATGTCATCCCGTCGTCATAAGGCTCGTGAAGTCGCATTGCAGATGCTTTTTCAAAAGGATCTGAACCACGATGTTGCGCCGGATGTCATCCGCGAACAGATTCAGGAAGCGCTCCCCGACGAACAACTCAGCCGGTTCGCCTGGAGCCTGTATGCAGGGGTGATTGAAAGCCGGACCGTCCTTGACCAAAAGATCGAATCCGTTGCCAGCAACTGGACTGTCAGTCGGATGCCAACAACGGATCGAAACGCTATTCGACTGGGAGCGTTCGAGTTGCTCTACACGGACACCCCACCGCGCGTCGCGATCGATGAAGCGCTTGAATTGGCGAAAAGCTTTGGCAGTGCCAATTCCTCCGCATTCGTGAATGGCGTGCTGGATCGTCTGATCCCCGATGACAAGCGAACGCGTTCGGCCGAGCCGGAATCTTCGGACGCATAGTCAATTGACGGGCGTTGCAAAAATCTGCTCCAGAACCTGGGCGTACTGCCGCTGCGATCGGCCGTTTCCAGAGATTTCGGCTGCCCCCGATTGAAACGCGTCGGCCCAGGTCGTTTTTCCGCGGGCCAATGCTGCGAAGGTATCGATGTCCAGGCGGCACGTTGCCTTGCGGTCATCGTGGTTCCCGATTTCCATTCCGACAATCTGCTCGCCGCGGACGATTAACTGCCATTGGCCGCCACCATGGCCGAGGACTTCCAGGCCAAGCAATCGCTCGTCCGTGGACATGGATGGAGTCAGATCCGCCTGCTCAAGCAGCGGTTGCAAATGAGATTCGACGTCGAATTCCGGTTCCAACGGGCGCTTGGAAGGCCCCGGAAATTCATTCTCGATCACAATGCGCGACAATCGATACAGCAAGTCCCGACCGACGTGAGGGCACGGCAGATGCGGTGCCGCCGCCTCCGTGTTGGACCTGTCGAAGACGGGATCCATCTTCCAATAGGAGTTGTACACGCGAATGTGTTCATAAAACAGATTCTCAACCTCGGACGCATCACTCGGACGCTCACCCTTGCCGATCAGAGATGCGCCGTAGAAGCCCGCCGCCTGTTCAAGCACGTCGCGAATCATTCGGGTTGTGACTGGATGTCGCGGGGTCAGGTGATAGGTCTGTCCGTGGAATTCCGGATGTGTGATCACGTGTGCCATGACCGCCGAAACCCAGTCGACAGGGACCAGGTGCTTCGTCTCAGTGCCGTTCAGAGTCAATCGCGCCGTTTGGCCTCCGACCAGTCCGGTCTCATCCGGTTGCAGGGATTTAACGAGCGTATGAGTCAGTTGCAGCGCGGCGTAGTATCCGTGGTACGTGGTCGACAGACCCGTTACCGAATCCCCAATAATGATTGCCGGTCGAAAAACTGTGGCAGGTTCCAGGAACTCACAATCGCGAACGAGCATTTCTGCTTCGAGTTTGCTCTGTTCGTAATCGTTGGAGAACTTCTGTCCAACATCCAGCTCTGATTCGAGAACTCGTCCCTGCCGCAGACCGGCGACATATGCAGTAGACACATGATGAAACTTACGAATCTGAGTGTTGCGGCAAAACTCCAGAACGTTTCGCACACCACCGACGTTGGAGCGCCACGGCTCGCCATCCTCACTGGTGGAATGAAACGTCAGACTGGCCGCGTTGTGAATCAACGTGGAACAGTATTCGGCGGCCCATCGAATACTGACAGCGTCCAACCCCAAATCCGGCTGAGCAATGTCCCCTTCCAGAACGACCGGTCGGGTGAGCGGACGACCAAGGTCGACTTCCCAGGCGCACATCGCCGCCTCGATCCGCTGACGAGCCGTCTGTCGTCGATTCGATCGCGCAACCACAGCCACTGGAACACCGGCCAAGAGCAAGTCCCGCAGGAGATAATTCCCGAGCAAACCGGTCGCACCGGTTAGCAGGTGATAACTCATAAAGCATTATTCCAGAGTGTGTTGTGGGAAGGTCAAGCGGCGATCCAGGTACTTGCTGCCCTGCACGTGCGACCATCCGTGCCCAAATGTTGTCAGTGTATCGCTGTCCAATCGCCCAATGCAATCGACGAGTTCACTGGATGTCATGCACTTCTCGTGCGACGGCACGTAGGATTTGCGCTATCCAACGGATCCTTAAACGCAACGTGATCGGCAAAATCTGCCGAACAGACCCCTCGAAATCCCATCGTCTTATGCAATCGGCTCGATTCATCCATTCCGAATTCTGCGAACAAGCGCCATGTAGCTTGCCTTGCATCGTCGGCATGCGATAGATTACCCCCGCGCGTTGCCCGATAGTGTAACGGTAGCACAACAGATTTTGGTTCTGTTTGTCCAGGTTCGAATCCTGGTCGGGCAATTAGACTTATGGCGAATGATGTTGCAGAGTATGCCCCATTTATGCCCTATTTCTTTTTCTCTTGAATGCGCGCACTGGTTATTGTGATCGCTATAAGCAATTGAAAACGCCTATTTTTGTGGGGTTTTCTTCTTGGCCGCTGGTGATCCGCCAGCCTTTCCCAACAAACGGTCAAATGTCGATGCCGCCAGCCGTTGCGCATCAGGCATCAAGTGGGCGTAGGTGTCCATTGTCATGCTGATCGTGGAATGGCCGAGAATCGCCTGAATGGCTTTTGCGTTCACGCCATCGGAAAGCATGATTGACGCGCTGGTGTGGCGCAGGTCGTGGAAGTGGACACCTTCCAGTTTTGCCGCCGTCCGGACCTTGGACCACGTCCATCGGTGGAAACTGCATTTCCGGAGTAGTCCGCCATCGCTGTCAGGAAATACATATGGGCACTTGGCCAGTCCTTCCGCCAGTTGCTTGGCCTTGTGCTCACAGAGTGCCTTCACGGCCATCGCTGGCAACGCAATCTGCCGCCGTCCGGCTTCCGACTTGGGTTCCTTCAGCCGCAACTGCCCCTTGATCTCTTCCAGCGAATACCGAACCTGCAGGATGCCGTGTTTTAGGTCAATCGATTCCCAATGCAGCCCGAACAACTCACCCTGCCTCATACCCGTTGTGAGCGCCAGCACGAACGCGGCATGAAATCGATTCGACTCACTGACCTTAAGCAGTGTTTGAGCCTGTTCCATCGTCAATGGGACAACCTGCCGTTTTTTCACCTTAGGGGAGTCAACCCCGTCGCATGGGTTTCGAATCATCAACTGCCACCGCATCGCCACCACGAACGCCCGGTGAAGAGTGACGTAGCAGTACTGGCGTGTCCGGGCTCCCACCTTGTCGGTTTCCAATGCGGACAGCATCGACTGGATGTGTAGCGGCCTGATCGCCGATAGTTTCACGCTTCCGATCTTCGGTACGATGTGGGAATCAACGATCCGTTGGTATTCGGCTGTCGTACCTGGGGAGCAGTTTGGGGTTGCCGATTCCGCGAGCCACTTTTTCAGCAAATCACCCACAGACATCTTGCCCGAATCAATCGCCGTTCCGTTGAGTTGCGCGGATGCCTCATTCGTCAGCTTGTTGGCAACTTCCTTTTTGGTCTTGCCATAGAACGCCTTCCGCCGGCGCTTCCCGTTCGCGTCAGTCCCGATGTCGATGCGTGCTACCCACAGACCATCAGCCCGCTGGCTGATCGATCCTTCGCCCTTGCCGCGTCGTGTCTGTTTCGACTTCTCGCCGTCTGCCGGTTGTTTCTTCGCCATGATAGGTTCCCGTGGTCGTATGAATCACTTCGCAAACAGCTTGCCCGGCTTCCCGGTGTACCGTTGCAGAAAATGCAGATCGCCACCCCGTTCCGCCTCAGTTGGCCCGACCAGTTCCCGCAAGACATCCAGGTATCTGTGAACCGCTCGGGTTGTCGTCTGCCATTCGTCCGCCAGGGTTGGCACATTCGCGCCGTCGCCTCGTAGCAGTCCGTCCATCTGGCGTAGCCTGGTGATGTCGTCGACCAGCTTGTTACGCTTGGCCATGTCTGAATCCTTTCCACAATCGACCGGGTTTGCCGTCCCCGGTCGTCTGGTTGGTTCGCTCACTCGTCCTCGGTGACCAGTTCCACCACTTCGTTTTCCACTTCGTCGCCGTCCCATTCATCAGCCCCGTATTCCTTGCGGGCTACGTCCAGGAGTTCGCGGATTCTCTTCGCCACTTCGAACTTGACCGACTGCTGTGCTTGCTTCTGGTTGATTCCCTTGATTGTCATGGCCCTCCCCCTTTCGTTTGCTGGTGTGTTGGCGGCTGGACTGAGCACTATTGTACACGTTAGACGAAAAATGTCAACCATGTATTTATCGGTTGGAATTGGAATTCTGTTGAGACCAAACGAAAAACGCCCCGCTGAACGAATCCAGACGGGGCGGTGTGATTTTGGTAATCAATGAAGCCTTGCTATTCGAAATCACCCAAGCCGGTCCCTTCGGCCTTACCATCAAGCAGATCAACTGCGAAAAGCAGAATTGACAGACACTGGCCAAGCCAATGCGGATTGTCCAGTTTGGTCAACTTCGCAGATATCGACGAGATGAAGACCTTGTTTCCGGCGCACTGGTACGATCCTGATACCCCCCACCCCCGCCCGTTGCAGTAGTTGAGAAAATCCGCAACCACCTTCGGATCGTGCGGAAACTCACGCGGAAAGCCTGCTTCAATCCCGATCTCAAATTCTGGTTTGCGCATGAGATTTGAAAGCCGAATCTCAAAATCTCGTGCGGGCGCGATGTCGAGAGTCAATAGTCCGCGTTGACCAGCCAAGATCGGACTTGTAGTTTTGTCCCACTCGGCGGTAACGACGTTGCCATGCCCCCATGCTATTGCCAAATTTCCATCAACCTCCGGTATTCTGGGAGAGCGTGAGTTCCATTGTTCTACAAGTGACTCAATGATTTGGCGTGATTTTTTCGCCCACTTTGCATTCACGAGATCATTTTCGGGCATATAACTCCTCCCAAAAAACGGTGCTGGCAACGGCAACAGGACGAATGATCGTAACAGGAAAGTACTGCTAACCAATACTGAACTGGGCGTGTTGTCTATTCGGTTTGATTGCGTTTGAATTTGTATGGCGAGTTTTTCGGCACTGAATTGTCAACGGTCCACTTCTCTAGCCATTCGTCAAGATGTTTCCGCAGATAGGTGACCCTGGCGCCCCGACGAGTTTGACCGTGCGGTTTAATGTACTTTGGGCCTCGCTCGTCACCGGCGTGTCGCCACTAGGACAGAGTAAGTTCATTCACACCGATGTATTCCGACGCCTCTTTCGGAGTCATCTTTATGGGACCAAGAACCTGTGGCCATCCTGACCGCTGTTCGTACACGGCCGCTTTTATATGTTTGACAAGCACCGATACCAACTCTTCAACCAATGCTCCCATGCGCTCTTCGTCCATAAACTCAGACATAGTTTCTGTCCTCCTCTCCAGAGCAGGAACGCCCCGCCAGCGAGTTGCCAACGGGGCGCGGATCCAATTTCAACTACGCAACTGCCAATGATTCATCCGTCACGGTGAATACCCCTGCTTCTTCATCCAACATCACCGCAGGATCGCCAGCGACATACCGGCGCAACAATGCCCGGTCCCGTTCGTCGGGGATTCGCTCCACCCTGTCGGCCGCTTCAAGCAACTTCTTGGCGAATGCTCGCATCTTGCGGGCAACCGCCGTTGGAATCGGCCTGCGGATATCGACCTGAAAGGTTGGTGCCAGGATCTCGATTTCTGCCAGACAACATTCGTCATCCGTCGCGGGCCGATCGCTCATGGTACTTCCGGTTGCTGAACACGCTTCCAGCAGTCCCGTCTCACCTGCGGTACCACCCGCCGCGCAATGGATGTCAGACAGGACGTTGTTAATCGTGTTTTCCAACTGCCACGCCAACGTGTTGAACCTGTTTTCGTGAATCATTCTTTGCATGGTTCGTAACCTCCAATCTGAAAACCGCCGAATGGTTACCAATCTTGGGGGAAACACCCCCCTGTTTAATTTAGGCAAAAAATTCGCCGTTGGGCGGCATGGTTTTTCATGCGCCCCCTCAGGTCCGCGCCCCACCCTCCGGGTTATTTGGCATCAATCCGCCGCCGTCGTGGCCCCCGCATCGCAACCTGCCAGGGTTCCGCGTCTACTTCCTCAAATGGAATCCGCGCCAGTTCGTCGGGCGTCAACAAGCCCCGATCTTCCAGATATTCCGTTTCGTCCTGCTGCAGCCGTGGCCAGTGATGCGTATGCAGAAAACCGTGTCTGCGATGTCGTTCAATGAACTCTGTCGTGGCACGGGGATTGATGACCGGACGTTCAGCCTTGTGATCAAAAAACCACCATCCCCACGGCCGCGTTCCGGCGAAAACTCTAATCCACTTCGCTATGATCTCTTCGCCGAACTCGTCCCAAGCATCTTCCATTTGCTCCAGAGATTCGAATCCGTCAAGCATCGGCCGACCGTACTCCAGTTCGTGTTGGAGCAATCCAAGCTCCTCAAGTGAATCGGCTGACCGCTGCCGTCGTCGTCGTCGTGGTAATGCCGGCATCAGGACCTCCCTCCCGTTCGTGGCGGACGTGGTGACTCTGGCTCGAGCAAGTCGAGCCCCATTTCCCGGACACACCGAGCGAAGGCAATCCGGCTGTCTCGTTCGATTGCGATCTCAGGGCGTGCCCGCGGCATCCCGAAACGGTCGTCGAATGTGAGCCCATTCGTTTCGATCGCCTCACGCGCTGCCGTCCATCGATCCCATGCCTCGCCTGCCAATGTCAAAATCCGGACGTGGTGTTCCTCTAACTGAAACTCGTCAACCACGCTGAGAAACCAACATTGCGTTGCTGGTTTCAGGTGTGCGGGTGCCGAGAATTCCTGCCGTTGCTGTCGCTTTCGCGTCACTGGTCAATTCCTTTCCAATTGCAGGTCGATCGAAAATCACGTTTGAACCGGGGTAGACTTTTTTTTGGGAAGACGGCGGTGCGGTTAGGAGGGAGTCGACGCAGCCGATTGACCCCACCCTCCCATCTTGCCAATGCTGGCCATGCTACCCCTGTTCATTATGCACGCCCATTTGATAGATCGCATGCATGTTGCCTTCCAGTGAATCCGGGAACATGTCGACGGTAATCTCCTGCTCCCGGCAATCCCACGAACGAGTTCTGGCCAGCTTGCGCCATCCGTGCACGAACAGACGAGCGCCAGACTCGAGCCATCGTTTGGCACGCGGTTCTGCCAGGATCTTCCGGATGCGAGCGTTGAAGTTGCTCCCGCTGGTTGACTGGATGCCGATGATGCGGATTCCATCCATCGCGACCAGATCGACCACGCCGAATAGATCGATCCTGCGCCGGCTGAACGAACACCATCGCTCGACTACCTGAACGTCCCAGTTCTGTTTTCGACAGAGATCCAAGGTTCGCTTGGTTGGTGAAGTCTCGCTCATGCTGGCCTTCCTCCCGTGACCGGGTCACCGGGTTCGGTCCCGTCCGCTACCGCAAACAGAGAATCTGAGACGTCACGATGAGCGGGACAGGGTCCGCCCCCTATAAGGGGGGCTGGACCCCCTCTGTGCTCGTCATCGGGACAACCGGGTCCAGACCCACTAAAAACCCGGTCAGACCCGGTCAGACCCACTGGAACGGAAACGGCTCGGAATCCGTCATAAGAACGCCCGTTTTTTGTGATTTGGCATTCCTCAATCAGTCCATTATCCAGGAGCTTGGTGTTTGCGGCTGGCCCCCTGACACCGTTCACGCTGGCACGCTCTCGAATGCATTTCAGCGTGTCGCCCTGTGGATACTTCCGGTACTGCTTCAGAAGTTTCTCGGCATCCGCGGCAAGCTGACGGTGCGCCTTGGCCTGCGCTTGTTGTTCCTTGGCCGATTCGTGTTCGCTGATATTCTCGGCGATGATCTTGGATGCACCGTCGATTGATACTTCCCATCGTCTGCCGCCCTGATCCGATCGGCTTCCCTCTTCGATATCGACGCCCCAAAGGCCAGAATGGCCCGCAGAACCGCCAACGTTCAACCAGAGACGATGTGAGCCAGCATTCTCGGGGTTGTAGGCTTCACGTCGGCCGATCAGGATCCACTGCCGCGCCCACTCCTGAAAACCGCTCCAGGCAATGTCTTCCAGTTCGGGAACAGCGAATGGGTCGGTCGATTTTTTCCGGCAGTGGTGGACGATGATAATCGTGCATCCGGTTTCATGACCGATTTCAGTCAGGTCGTACAGCTTCGGTCCCATGCTGAAAACATTTCCTGCGCCGTCGCCAACATCCAGGCACAAGTAAGCGGGATCGATAATCAGTACTTCGAGTGCGTAGTCATGAATGAACTTGATCAAGTCCCGCTTCGTCTGAGGTTGTCCCAGACGTGGCAGGTCAAACGACCAGACCGCGTTTTCGTAGTCGCCGAGATTCTTCCACTGCTTGGAACGGCAGATACGGCGGGCTGTCTCCTGTATGGTCGCGTCACCTGATTCCCCAGACATTAGCGCCACGCGTCGTGGACGTGGAACATAGAACTTGCCGATGAATCTATCACCGCTCGCCAGACTCGCCGTTAAATCGATCGCAATGCCGGTTTTGAGAACCTTTTTCACTCCCGCCAAGACGCCCGGCTGACGTGCCGCCAACGCATCTGAAACGAGATAATCCGTCTGCAGATCGGCCGCATCCAGTTCCGCAGATGTCATTGTCTTGAACGTCTGAGGCTGTTCGCATGCTGAGAATGCCTCAATGACGGTCCGCAGTTTCAGGATAACCTCGGTCGTGTCATGACCGACCGATACGCGTTTGCTGGCCTGCTCCAATGCCAGCTTCAGATTCTGTTGGCGTTGAGCCGCTTCAATCTTCTCTTCTGAATCGCATTCCATGAGCGCCTTCATGGAGAGATTGACGTCTTTAGTTCCATAGTCCCGCGCGATCTTCGCGATACCAGCATTGTCGAAATCCTGAGTGCAGCGGGTTTGCTTGAACACCAGCAGTGTCTGATAGATTTCGGTCTCATTCGCGCCGATTGAACGCATGGCACCAGCCAGCGCCAACATGTTGTAATGCTTTTCGCCTTGAGCGAACGTTGCTGGCAGAATCAGCTTGGGCTTCGTGGGTGTGAAGTCCTGCAGGTTGCCAATCAGTCCGGTCGGCTCATGCTCGCTGTCATATTGCTGCTCCAGTAGGCTCGTGGGTTCGGCCGACAGTATCTTAATTGCAGTTGCGATCAGTTCCCGCGTTGCAATTCCGATTTCGCCGTCGGGTAGACTCTGAATCGATGAAAGACGATGCGGCCTGTCCGGTCGATTTTCTCCCTTGCGGGCAACGGTGCCATACAGCTTTGTGATGCGACTGGCATTGTGAACCGAGATGTCGACGCCCACTTGATCGGTGCTGAATCGCTTCGCCAGGACATTCAGGAAAGTCTGGATGAGGGTTTTCGTCTCGTCATCGTTCGGAAGGTCGATCCCATACAGCAGGTGAGCACCGTTACCGGAATCGCAGAATGCAGGCTCTGGAAAACCGAGTTCACCGAGCGATTGAAATATCGTTTCGCGGACTTCAAAGCTTGGCGCCTTCTCGTCGTCGGTTGCTGAATCGGTCGCACCACGTTCTGCCGATTTGGGGTCGCAATCAATCAGCAGCTTGCGCCGCCGAGTGATGTTTTCATCTTTTGTCAGCCCACCGAATAACACAGTAAGCGTGTCGCGCCCGTCCAAAATCGCGGGGTCAATCTCATTCATCACAAGATAGACACCCTTCGACTGTGGGTCCAATTCGGCAGCGAGTGCCGCGGCTTCGCTGATTTCTTCATGCCTGAAAAAGAATCCCGACGTTCCGCCATTCGGCCGAATGATGCGGACTTCGCCCAGCCGATCAGCAGGAACGAAGAACCGCATCGATTGTTCGATTTGTTCCGTATTTGGAAGCATCATTTCCGGCCCTGCTTCCTACCAGCCGTCGCCATGTCAACCATTGGGCGCATCGATCCGCCATCAGTTACAACAGTCATCCATGCACAATCGGCGCACCGATACCGACCCGGCGCAGTGGGAATCGGATCCAGTCGCGTCGA
>Ga0206824_10308_pt1 | contig 12865 bp, 15 predicted proteins | sample Alteio_BWOrgCont_82_FD_152874 | JGI IMG/M metagenome (GOLD analysis project Ga0206824, IMG submission 152874) | Enriched cells from forest soil in Barre Woods Harvard Forest LTER site, Petersham, Massachusetts, United States -... | ecosystem: Environmental > Terrestrial > Soil > Temperate forest >...
GAAATAAAAAATCTGTATTGCCTATTAGTTTGCAATCCACCACATCCCTAGGAAAAAATAAAAATAACAGTATTACTTCTCCTGTTCAACAACCAATCATTTCTGTAAATGATAAAAAAGCACCAATTGTATCACAACCAATCCCTGTCGCAACTGTAAAGCACAAAAAAGCATTTATATCCAATTTGCCTGAGGCAATAACAAGCACAATTCCTATTTTCGGAAATATCTTGCCTACATCAGAGCACGATGCTGACAACAATGCAGATAACAGCAAATATGATAATATTGCAACAGTAGCAATGATTTTGGGTTTATTTGCAGTATTGCTTATTGTCTTCTTGGTACTATTTTTTATATTAGGTGGCGGAATTGTTCCCATGTCACTATCTGCATTAATTTCAAACACAGTCAGTCTTGTATATCTATGCACTGTCTTAGCCACCATTTTTGGCTTTATTGGGCATAAAAGCGATAAATATCGTGGTAGGGCAACCGTTGCAAAAATTATTGGCTTAACTATTCTTATAGTAACTGTAGTTGCTTTTATCGTATTTCTTATTCTGCTTTTTGGTGGATTTTTCAGGTAAATAAATTTTGGAATTCCCTATCTTTACATTTTATATCTAATCATGTCAAACATCAACCCCAACGCATCAAAAGACATTGACAAAGCCTTTGCCAAGTTCACAGGCTTTCAACTAGATTATTGCAATCACCTGCGTGCCCTTATACACAAGGCTTTACCGGAGGTGAAAGAAGACTGGAAATGGGGACCTAACTTTAATGTGAGTGGTATGGTTTGCGGGGTATGGGGTTTTAAAAACCATGTAAAAATCAACTTTTATAAAGGCAGCCTGATGAGCGATAAGCATAAATTATTTACCGATGCTGACAATGACAAAGGCAACCGCAGTATTGATTTTACCGAACAAGATAAAATAGATGATGCCAAAATAATAGAATACCTGAAAGAGGCTGCTGCATTAAATAAGCAAGGGCTAACAGTAGAAAAGAAATCCATTACTGTAAATATTCCTGAAGACTTGCTGAGAGCACTAAACAAACACAGCGGATTAAAAATGTATTTTGACAAGATGGCACCATCGCACAAACGAGAGTATTCTGAATATGTAGCCGATGCCAAACAAGACGATACCCGTGAACGCAGAATTAAAAAGGTAATTGAAATGATTGTAGAAAATAGAAAGATGAAGGAAAAACAGGAATTGAAAAATAAACACAGGAAATGAACATTAATGGTAAATGCTAAATTGTCAATTGTCAATGAATTTCATTTAGCATTTACAATTAACCATTTTTAATTAAATAAAATGATCTACGAATTCAACGGATACCGCCCTGTAGTGCATAAGTCAAGCTTTGTGCATCCACAGGCTTGTGTAACAGGCAATGTAATTATTGGTAAGGATGTATACGTGGCTCCCGGAGCTGCTATTCGTGGCGATTGGGGCGAAATAATAATTAAAGATGGTTGCAACATTCAGGAAAACTGCACCATTCACATGTTTCCGGGTGTTACAGTAGTGCTGGAAGAGAACGCCCACATAGGACACGGAGCCGTAATACACGGAGCTCACATCGGCAAAGATGTGCTGATAGGCATGAACGCTGTAATTATGGACAGAGCCGACATAGGCGAAGGCAGCATTATTGGCGCACTCTGTTTTGTACCAGAAGATATGGTAATACCCCCCGATATGCTGGTAGTGGGCAGTCCCGCTAAAATAATTAAAGAGGTAAGTGAAGAAATGAAAGTGTGGAAGAAAAAAGGCACAAACATATACCAGTCGCTACCCAAAGAACTATTTGACACACTTAAGGCCTGCGAACCTTTACGCTCTGTGCCTAAATTCAGGCGCAAACAAACTGAGTTTTACCAAACCTGGAAACAGAAGAAAGGAGAGTAAAAACTTTTCCTACATTTGTTCAAAATCAAACCCACCTTATGGAAAAAGAATATAACTACGTAACCAAGCTTGATATTAAGTTTGACCATTTAGAACGCATGGACATTAACCAAATGGTAAAAGACTGCAAAGACAAATGGTTTAACCAAACACTTACACAGGTTAACGACAGCGTCGTACGCGTTGGTATTGTGGAAGGCGAATACCACTGGCACAAGCACGATAACGACGATGAATTCTTTTTTGTATTAGAAGGGCAACTATTAGTTGACTTGGAAGATCAAACCATTGAATTGAATCCCAATCAGGGTCTTACCATTACCAAAGGAGTAATGCACAGGACTAGAGCGCCTAAAAAGACTGTAATGCTAATGGTGGAAACCAATACTATTAAGCCAACAGGAGATTAAATTATTATTTTGTATCCATTTATTTTCTTTTCCGTATAATAATAGAAAGCGGTTATTTGGAAAAGAAATAAAATAAAAGCTGATGCATATCATCTCTGATTGCCTCTTTTTATACTTACTTTGACTTATAAGCGTTTTCTGCGACCTGTTGTATTCTATACTTTAATTAACATGCTATGAATAATACTATTCTTTTCTTCCGAGATGAAGTGGCTGACAAAAGTTCCGGTAAAAGGCTTTTGATTGTAGCAGGGATACTTTTATTCTTTTCTTGCTTAACAGTGGTAATGGCTTTTTCTTAGCCTACTGACGACTGAGACCTGACCAACTAATTACTTGCCACCAACTGGTTGCGCACAGCATACATCACAAGTCCCGCAGTATTATTAATACCCAGTTTACTCATAATATTTTTCCGGTGGGTATTCACCGTATGAACACTCAAAAATATCTTATCCGCAATTTCCTGATTCGATAAGCCTTCAGAAACATAGCGTATTATTTCCATTTCACGTTCGCTTATGTTTACCCCTCCACAAACAGAATAGAGCGGACAACTATCTTTAGCAGAAGGATTTTTAAGAAGAACATCTATCACCTTACCACAAAGGAACCTCTCCCCTTTTGCGGTTTTTATAAGGGCTTCGGTTATTTCAGCCTTGTCGCAGCATAAAAGCAAATATCCTGTAACCCCATTGCCAAGTATATCTGACACTGTACTTTTTTGCTGAACATTATTAAAAGCAAGTACTTTTATACGAGGGGCATATTTTCTTATACGGTTTTGTATATCCGCATTCCAGCCGATAGATGACACATCTATTGCCAACACATCGGCTTGTTTATTGCTGAGTTTATCAATCAGTTCAACTTCATCTTGCACCGTTGCCGAATGTTCAAAGTCAGAAGATTCTTCGATAAGACACTCCATACCTTTTGTAAATAAGTAATTATCTCCGGCAACAATTATTTTTATAGGGTCCATTTTTTAGATTTTGAATTTTAAATGCTAAATGTTAAATTAGGATAGAGGCTTACAAAGTATTTCGTATTCAACATCCAAAACTCAACATTCAACATTTTTTTAAGGCGCTGCAAAATTAAATTAATATTCATACCAACCTACTACCTTAAAAGGGGTATTTTTTGCTATACTACACTATATGTATTTTTGCCTTAATACTTTCAAAATGAACCATGAAATTATAGGTGAGCCAATTTATATAGGTGAAGCCCTATATGAGATTATTGTGAAATTAATTCCCGAAAACGAATCAGAAGCTAAAGCCGTTCGGAATGTAGAAATTGGAAAGGCTAACGAGGCGGAAAAAGAATTAATTGATAATTATTTGCTGTTTGGCCTGTCGGGCTGGTCAACGCTTAGTGTTAAAAGTCAGGTTGGAACTATTTTTAAATTAAAAGCAACTAATATTTAGTTATTTCAAACCGGGGCACCATTCTATTCACACCTATTTTTCAACCCCGAAAAAAAATTTACTTTTGCAATTATTACCACGCAAAGTGAATAAGAAAAAAAACTTAAAGCAACCTCCTAAAAAAGCAGTCAGCCAACCTGTCAAGCCTCAGCGTGATTATTCTATTTTTCTTCTTTGGGTAGTAATAGGAATTGTAAGCATTATACGCTATAGGCTTATATCTATTCCTTTTGAAAGGGATGAAGGCGAATATGGCTACATTGGTAATTTACTTCTGCACGGTGTTGCTCCTTATAAAGATGCCTATTCTATGAAGCTGCCCGGCACATCTTTCATGTATGCTATTTTTATGCTTTTCTTCGGTCACACTAATAGCGGAGTTCATCTCGGCATGGTTTTTATAAATGCCGCTACTATGTATTTTCTTTTCTCCGCTTTTAAAAAAATATTCCACTCTTTTATAGGACTTGCAACAGCAACCATCTACGGCTCTATGGCTATCAGCTGGGCTTATTTTGGCGTTTTTGCTCATGCCACACATTTCATTTGCTTTTATAGTTCCATTGCCTTATTATTCCTTGCCGACTATATGAAATCGGGCAAAATGCTGAAAGTTTTTCTTTGTGGCTTAATGTTCGGAATGGCATTTCTAATGAAACAACAAGCCATTTTTTTAATACTCTTTGGCGGATTAATTTTATTCCTTCATCTCAAAACAGAGAAAAACCAAAGCTGGAGAGAGGTAGTAAAAAATCTTTTTCTTTTCGGAGCGGGGATTGTAATTCCATACTTTGTAGTGCTTCTAATAATTCTGCTTACCGGGCAGTTCAGTATTTTCTGGCTTTGGACAGTTGACTACGCCTCTAAGTACGAAAGCATAAAAGACATGGCACTTATTACAACCCAGTTCAGTGCTTCATTCATTCGCGGCTGGAATACCTTTTATTATATTATACTGGCGGCATTGGGAGGCATGGTAGTTTTACTTTGGAGCTCCTACTCCCGCTTGCAGAAGATATTTGTAATTACCTATCTCATCGCTAACCTCTGTATTCTATCTTCAGGATTTTATTTTCGCCCACACTATTTTATTGTCACCTTACCGGCTATCGGGCTTTTGTCAGGCATTTTTATTGAATTTATTTGTAAAAAAATCAGGTTAAAATCATCCAATATTCCCCTGCTTATTCTCTTCGCAATTATTTTATATGGTCTTTATGACAACCGTAAAGAATACTTCACCTATACACCCAGAGCACTTTGCGATATGATATATGCAGCCAACCCTTTTGATGAAACACAGGAAATTGCAAAGTATATAAAAGAGGATACTAAGGATACGGATAAAATTGCGATTCTTGGCTCTGAACCTGAAATTTGCTTTTATGCCGACAGAAGGTCAGCTACAGGTTACCTGTACACTTACCCGCTGGTGGAAAAACAACCCTATAATGAAATGATGCAGGAACAAATGATAAAGGAAATTGAAAAAAATACTCCTGCCTATCTCGTTTATTTTAATAATAAATTTTCATGGGGAGCACAGCCCGGAACACCTACAACCCTACTTGACTGGGCAAATAAATATATTCCTGCACACTATACTCAGGTTGGTATTGGCGATTATTTTAGCAATGGCACCTGGCAAACCTTTTGGGGCGATGACATTAAAAATGCCATTCCTAATCCTCAATCCAGCTTTATTGTTTTAAAAAGAAATCCGGCTGCACGTTCTTAGCTTTCTCTTCTCCTAAACTCCGCGCACAGTATAGCGGTTGCCATAGCGGCATTCAGCGACTCCGCTCCCGCGGATATTGCAGAATGAGCATACGAAGGTATCTTTATTGCATTGGTAATATACTTGCTTAGTTCCGGTGAAATGCCCGTAGATTCATTGCCAATTATCAGCATTCCGTTGGGGATTAATGTTTCCTTTAGCATATTGGCTCCGTCTAGCTTGGCGCCATATACCGGTATTTGGTTAGTCTTACACTTCTGCAACACATTGGGTAAGCCACCATAATCAACACGAACCCGTGCAATAGAGCCCATGCTCGCCTGCACCGTTTTAGGGTTATACACATCCACACATTCAGCAGTACAAAAAATAGTGTTTATTCCAAACCAATCTGCAATACGAATAATAGAGCCTAAGTTGCCTGGGTCGCGAATATCATCCAATGCCAAAACAAGTTCTTTTTGAAAGTCAGGCAGCACAGCAGTTTCGGCGGGAATGCGGCATACGGCAAGCAAATTCGGCGGAGTGGTGAGTGCGCTTATTTTTTTCATCTCATTCTCTGTAACCTTTGTAGATGGCTTGTTACCATAATAACTTCCCGAAGCAAATACATGCACCACCTCTATGCCGGGCGATTCAAGCATTTCATCAACTATCTTCTTTCCTTCGGCAATAAAGAGATGCATCTGCTCCCTATTTTTTTTCAGGTGCAGCGATTTAACTAATTTTATTTGTGCTTGCGATATCATATACTGGTTGATGGCTGATAGCTATTAGCTTTTTTATATATTTTCAATTTATTACCTTTCACCTTTTCCCTTTATAAACTTTTACCTTTCACCTGTGCTATTGCTTTCCGCACGCTGCCCTCTTTCAATAGCAGAGCCTCTGCTTTAGCAGGACTCATTCCCAATTCATTTACAATCATGCGCATACCGCGCTTCACCAGCTTGTTGTTAGATAGTTGCATATCTACCATGCGGTTGCCTTTCACCCTGCCCAGTTGTATCATCACTGCCGTAGAAATCATATTAAGAGCCAGCTTTTGGGCAGTACCCGCTTTCATGCGTGTGCTTCCGGTAATAAACTCCGCTCCTGTTAATATCTCTATTGGGTAGTCTGACACTTTTGACAAAGGTGCATTTTTTGTACAGCAAATAGAACCCGTAATTATCTTATTTTTCCTGCATTGTTCAAGCGCTCCAACCACATAAGGCGTAGCGCCCGATGCGGCAATGCCTATCACAACATCCTTGGTATTTATTTTATATTTTTTCAAATCCTTCCAGCCCTGTGTAGTGTCGTCTTCGGCAAATTCAACCGCTTTGCGTATGGCTGAATCGCCGCCGGCAATAAGCCCCACCACCCAACCCAGCTCTACCCCAAAAGTAGGTGGGCATTCCGAAGCATCTACAATACCTAAACGCCCGCTGGTGCCGGCACCTATATAAAACAAGCGTCCGCCTGTTTTCATTTTAGAAAAAATTTTTATTACCAACCGTTCAATAGAAGGAATAACCTTCTCCACGGCAAGAGACACCGTTTTATCTTCTTTATTAATACCAACAAGCAAATCACGCACCTTCATCTTTTCAAGATTATTATAATGCGATTCACTTTCTGTCAGGGGGATTTCATTTAGCATTTGCACTTAACAATTTAGCATTTACAATTATTGAAGCGGTGGAGGAACAATTTTATCGGCTACTATAAAGGCGGCAGGATAGTCTGTCTTTACCTTATTAAGAAAACATACCGCTTCAAGCTTAGTGCGGAAATCGCCCACACTCACCCTGAAATAGGGTTGCTTATAGGTAATATACGAAGTCATAGAAGGATATTTAGTTGAAAAGTCAGCTTTTGTTTTATTCACCGCGTTTCTTTCCTGCCCAAAGTCAATCTGCACCCTAAAGCCCGGCGACGTGCCATGCATATAGCGCTGGTATTGATATACCTTATCTTCAGTATTTTGAACAATTACAGGCTCATATACTTTTATGTTGCTATCAGGAGCCGGAGGCAGAGGAGCAACAATAGCCACAGGAGCAGGAGTAACTTTGGCGGTATCTTTAAATGTTATTTGCACCTGCGCCATTCCATAAAAAGGAATAAATCCAAAAGCAGTAATTATAAAATATTTATAGAACGTTTTGCCACTAAAACACAAAACTCCTAAAGTACGCCAAGTATTTTTTTGTGTTACTTGGTGTCTTAGTGTTTTTGTGGCGAAAAAATTATTCTGTTCCTTCATTCTTATTGGAATTAGCGCTTGCGCCGATCACCCATACCATTACCCACACTAAAAGAAAAGGTACTGATTCATCAATTTTTACCTGTGTAAATAATTGAAGTATGATACAAAGCGAGGCAGTAGCTATAAAGCCTTTAACGGCTATATCCTGGGCTTTATTCTTTATCAGTTTAAATGACATGGCGGTGGGTTTAAACTGCAAAGATAATATATACCAGCCTATGGCTTCTCAATATCCTGCTAACAATAAAAAAACTTAAAAGAAAAAATCCTTATTTACTTTGATTGCCAAGAGTCTGTATTTGAAACAACTCTTCTTTTAAATACAAAATATAAAGGCCCTTTAAAATCTGAGCTTACTAATTCCCAACCTTTTTTAGACATATAATTCATAATTTGAACCGGAGTATAAAATGTTGATAATATACCATCATTTTGAGGACCTGTACCGAAATCAATTTGAATATCAGAGACCTTATATGTGCTAGCAAATTTATAATAACATGTTACTTCACAATAGGTGCTATCTGTTGCTTTATTGTTAGTTTGACAATAAGCGGATAGGAAACAAAAAACAAGTAAAAAGGTAGCGATTGATTTTTTCATATTAGTTTAAGTTTTGCAAATTTATATTGGGCAACAAATGTATATAAATCCTTTACCTTTATCCTTTGCCAAAGGAAAAGAGCAATCAAATAGACAACTACTTACTTATTGATTATCAAACCTATATAATTCCACCCTCTTTTACACCCCTGCTTATTAAGTATTTGAATTATAGTGTATTATTTTTGCCTCAAATTCAATTATTATTTGCATACTTTAACATAAAGTAACATAAACCTACTTATTTTATATCAAAAATATAACTTATATTTGCCCCCTATTATCTTAAAAAATACGACCTTAGTCGCATAAATATCAGTACATGATTGCATTACATCCCCAAATATTAATTCCAATTGATTTTTCCGAACAATCTATAATTGCTCTTGAGCAGTCTCTGCGCCTTGCCACATTTTATCGTGCCGAAATTACCTTGATTTATGTAATAGAAGAAGGCGGTGGTATGTTAAAGCTTTTCAGTAAAGGCGAACAGGCAAATGAAAAAGAAATTGAAGCTAAGCTTGCCGACCTTGCCGCAATATCAAGTAAAAAATACAATATAAAAATAAATACGGTAATTGCCAAGGGTGATATGCTCGAAAAAATACTTGAAACCGCTGATAAAATTGGCGCTAAATTTATAATTATAGGTTCGTATAGCTCCGACGACAAACTGCAGAAAAAAACCATCGGCGGTAGCGCCATTAGAATAGTAAAAGAAGCGGCTTGTCCTGTAATTACCATAAAAGGAAAGAGCAACCGGGCAGGCTGCAAAAACATTGTACTGCCTATTGACATGACTAAAGAGTCCCGCGAAAAAGTTAAAAACGCAATAGATTTCGCAAAACTTTATGGTTCAACCATCCGGGTGGTTTCCATACTTTACCACCTTGATAAAGACTCCGCATTCCGCCTCAGCAAACAAGTAGAGCATGTAAAACACTTTATAACAGAAGCAGGAGTACCCTGCACGGTAGCATTACTTAGAGACGTTCAACCCAAACATACCGTGGCCGATTCCATAATTGAATATGCCGATAAAATTCAGGCCGATTTAATTATGATTATGACGCAACAGGAAGATGAAATGAAACCGCTTTTTAAAGACAGTGCAGCCCATGAAATTATTGATAAATCGGATATACCCGTAATGAGCATTGTGCCTACCATTAAGCAGTCTTCCGGCTTTTCGCCATATTGATTTAGTATCTTTGAAAACTAAAATTAAAAGGTCCCGAAATAATCGGGACCTTTTAATTAAATGTGGATATCGGTAGAATTTATCCTTCCCAAGTATTGCCACCTTTCACGCTGTCAGTTGTTTTAATTGTTTTCATGGTTGTTGTTTTAATTGTTATTTTACTTATACAGCTTTCCTTAATTCTGCAGGCTTGCTATTATTATTCTGCATTTGCTTAATCATCTCTTTCAGCTCCACTATATCTGTTGCATTTGCTTTTTCCAGGCTATCTATTTTAGCATTGAGCTTTGCATTCACCTTTTTCAACTCTTGTATTCTTTTTTCATGCTTCTGAATTTCTGCTAATTCAAGAACAGAGAGAAAATTATAATAAACCCTGTCAGGAACTAACGCCTTAGAAACGCTTCCTTTAATTACATCTTTCATCCGGGCGTATGCAACTAACTGCGGAATAATTTGTGCAACTTCTTCAGCAATCAATCCAATATTGGGTGTATTGTTTTTATCTTCTTTTAAAAAATAGGAAACAGGCCTTAATTTATGTATTAAAGCTGAATTTTCCTTCAGGTCTGCAATTTCCTTCTTATATCTTTTGGAAGAATCGCCTCCGCCGCTAATAATACCACCAATACCACCTTTCACGCTGTTGACCGTTTTAATTAATTTAATAGTACCGACTTTTACACGACCTGTTGGATGTGGGTCACCACTTTTTTTTACACCTTTTGTTGTTTTAGTTTTTTCCATAGTGTTTTAATTTGTGATAAAGGATATTTATTCTCCTTCATCGGTTTTTAATTAGACACAATAATAATATCATTCTATATTTTTAGGTAATAAATAAGGCATACAACAGGTATACAAATTAACATACCTTTTTAATTCATGTGAAAAACATTAAGTTTTACCCGTGGAATATTACACCACCTTTCATACTGTTGGTTGCTTCAATTGTTTTCATGGGTTTTGTTTTTACACGGTCGGTCGGTATTGGTCCTCCACCTTTCACACTACTGGTTGATTTAATTGTTTTCATGGGTTTTGTTTTTAGTTGTTAATTAAATTGTTAATTGTTTGCAATACTAATAACATATTCTATTTTTTTAGGTAACAAATGTGGCATACAAATGGTATACAAATTAAATATATTTGATAATCAAATTGGAACTAAAACTAAAAAGTCCCGATTGCGCGGGACTTTTTTAATTAATGTCCGGGATTCCAATCACCCCCTTTCACGGAGTTAGTTGCTTTGATTGTTTTCATGGTTTTTTGAGTTTAAATTATTAATTACTTGCAATATTAATAGCATACTATATTTTTCAAGTAATAAATTAGGTATACAAACGGTATACAAATTAAATTTATCTGATAATCAAAATACCTCTATGATTAAAAATCCTGGGCCAATTTATATCCCTATCTTTGCCCTATGAAAAAAAACCCCTGTAAAATACTTGCCATTTTAAATATGAAGCCTTTCCTAAAGGGATCCCTTCGGACTATGCTATGCTTCATAACACTTTTTACTTTTACCTTTTCACTTTTCACTCCGTCTTACGCTCAAATACCCGCTACAAAAGGCAAGGCAAAGGTTATATCAGCGCTCGATACCGTAATAGTAAGGCTCAACAACAAACTATATTTTACCGTAACCGAAAACAAACAATGGCGTGTAGATAAAGACAAGGTTACCTTCTCATCTCTCAACCTCAACGATACCTTCCCCGATATAGACTTGGATTATATATATAGCAAACCCTCATTAGTAAAGCGATTACACCAAGGAGACACTATTAAAAACTGCCTTATCGGCGAAATAAAACTCAGCTTCTCTGACTTTATGGATGAAACCCAAAAGAAAAACGGCGGACATAATATATGCAGCCGCAAACTTGTTTTTCTGAATTGTGTTTTTAGCAGCATTCGCGCTGATACATCCGAAGACCTTTATACCGAAGATTCAAAACAAAAAAAGAAGCTGAAGTTTACCGAAGATATTTTGTTTTTGAATTGCAACTTTAACAAAGGGCTTGAATTATCAGATTGTATTTTTGAAAAAAAGTTTTACCTCGCGGGACAAATCACCGCATCCTCGCCTTCATCTATTGATAATTGCGAGTTTCACGACCTGTGTTATATGTACAGTTCGCCCAATTACAACAAAGGAAATTCATTTCTAAAAATAAGCTCCTGCCTGTTTTACAGTCCCTGCCTTCTCTCAGTAGTTGATAACGAAAAAACCCATATCACTATTGAAAGGTGTAAGTTTAGCGATGTACTTTCTTTCGGCAAAAGCGTTCCGCAAAACCTCTTTAAGCAGTTTCATCCTTTTGCTGCAGGCGACGCTTATGTAGAACAGGTTTATAATTATGAAACTTGTTATGCTAATTTCCTAAAAAATAAATACAGCAAAGAATTTTATATTTCAAATGACTCGATAGAAGCGTTTATACCCAACAACCATATTGTATATAATATTGTAATGGAACATTGCAGGGCTAAAATTATTGATGCTGCCAATACCTCATTCATGGACTGTTCGCTGGAAGACGTTGCTATACTCAAGTGTATAGATATTACCGGAGCCAGCTTCACTTACTCCTCCGCCTTCGCAGGCAAACAGGCGTTAGAGGATGTAGACTTCCCAAATAACAACTGCATAATATATGCCTCCTATAAAACCTTTTCCCCCGAAGCATTGAAGCTGAATATTTATATGGAAAAAGTACAAATCCATCCATTGGTTCATAATTATTTTGATTCCACTACCAATTTTATTCAAGATAATTCCAATTTCTATAACATGATTAAGGATTACAGTACCAAAAAATTCACCAATGAAGATATGGTAACAACCCTTAAAGCCCGTTTTGAACATGAAAGAGCGCAATGGGAAAGAAGTTTTGACGGGGCACATATTATACACAGCAACGGGGCAGGCGATTTTATCACAAGTATTTTCCAATGGACTCTAAGCTGCTTTCTTGAAATTACCGTTTCCACCGGCTACAAAGGAGAATGGAAATTTTTCCTTTGGGTAGTCTTTTTAATTTTACTCTTCAGTAGCTTGTATTATTTCAGGCATCGTGAAGCCGTTATAGATTACCTCAACTCTAAATTCAATAAAGAAGAAGAACATATAGAAAACTATCCCACCCTGAAGGTATATGGCCCCTTTAATGGGGTTCGTGATTTTATGCGCTGCCTTTGGTTCAGCTGCATGGTATTTGTAGACCCTCGCCTGCCCATTAGTTTTTTCAATTTGCGCATAGGCTTGTTTGGCATCGTG
>Ga0206824_10309_pt1 | contig 12778 bp, 13 predicted proteins | sample Alteio_BWOrgCont_82_FD_152874 | JGI IMG/M metagenome (GOLD analysis project Ga0206824, IMG submission 152874) | Enriched cells from forest soil in Barre Woods Harvard Forest LTER site, Petersham, Massachusetts, United States -... | ecosystem: Environmental > Terrestrial > Soil > Temperate forest >...
ATTTTTCATGGTTGAGAAATTAATAGTTACGCAAATATAAAATAATTTTTTGCTCTAAACAAGCTTCCCCACCACCTTTTTAAACTGAGCTTTTACGAGGTCATTGCTTAAAATATTTTTTATACCAATCTGTTTCGTGATGGTCTAAGGCATCAACATTACTATTATGTGATTGGTCAATCTTTGAGTACAGAATTTCCAACGAAGCATAATCTCGCTGGCTTATAACTTTAAACCCGGCTTTTATTAGTTGTGCAGCGCAAACTCTTGTTCCAATTTGATATTTTTTATTTTCTGAAAATCTGTTTCCTTCATATATTATTTGACTTCCGCAAGCAGCGCTAATGTCCATCATTATGGCTAATTCAACGTCATTTATTTTCGCCACTTCCATCATTTTTTCAGACGCTTTAATCATGCCTTCTGTCCAGTCAACACCTGATTCTGTTAATACTTTTGCTTTACCGTTCAATACGTCTAAGCCCGTACCTCCATATATGTCACACATTTCTCGCGGGGTTCCAAAAGAAAATTCTTCGGGACAGAACTTAACTATTTTAACCGTTTTATATTTTAATAGTTTCAGAACAGAAGGATATTCTCCGTATGCAGTTCCATCATATCCACAGGTTATTCCGGCCAAACAAGCGCTAACTAAAATTCTAAGAGGATTCTCCTCAGTGGGTATTCTTAGTTTTTTTAGATAGGCTATATCTGTCATGTTATAATAATTTCCCCAACACTTTTTTAAACTGAGCTTTTATCAGGTCATTGCCTAAATTATCTATACTGCCAATGTGGGTATGCTTTAGCTCTTCAGGACGTTTGAATTTTCCGTTGTTTATTTCTAAGCCTACTTTTTTATAGGCATCTCTAAAGCTCATTCCTTTTTTTACCAAGTCGTTAACAGCATCTACACTATATAGATAAAGGTATTTTTCATCTTTCAAAATATCTTTTTTAACTTTCACTTGTGGCAAAGCGAATGTGAGTATTTGCAGACAATCTTTCAATTGTGCAATGGCAGGGAACAATACCTCTTTGGTAAGCTGCATTTCACGGTGATATCCGCTTGGTAAATTAGAAGTGAGCAATGTAAGTTGGTTGGGTATTCCTTGTATCAGGTTGCATTTTCCCCGTATCAATTCAAACACATCGGGATTTTTTTTGTGAGGCATAATGCTGCTTCCGGTGGTAAGTTCTTCAGGAAAAGAAATGAAATCAAAGTTCTGGGACATATACAAACAAATATCATACGAGAACTTCGCCAATGTTTGTCCAATAGATGAAAGTGCGGTCGCCATAGCCTTTTCCGATTTGCCTCTTGTCATTTGAGCATAAACAGAATTTACATTCAGAGTATCGAATCCAATAAGTTCCGTAGTGAGTTTTCTATCCAAAGGGAAAGAAGAACCATAGCCCGCAGCGCTACCCAAAGGGTTTTTATTGCATATAGCATACGCTGCTGCAACCAATTCCATATCATCGCAAAGGCTTTCGGCATAAGCTCCAAACCACAAGCCAAAGGAGGAAGGCATGGCAATTTGCAAATGGGTGTAACCGGGTAGTAAAACATTTTTATGTTGTTCACTGAGTGAAATAAATATTTCAAAAAGCGCTTTTATCTGATCACTAATGGTTTTTAATTCACTCCTTAAATAAAGTTTGACGGCAGTCAACACCTGATCATTCCTCGATCTTCCGGTATGTATTTTTTTGCCGGCATCGCCCGCTGTCTTGGTAAGTTGATATTCTATTTGAGAATGTACATCCTCTATTCCTTCTTCAATAGTGAATTTCCCTTGCTTGATTTGTTTTTCAATTTGTGCAAATCCATCCAACACTTTTTTTAAGTCAGCAGCACTTAACAAACCTATCTTTTGCAGCATCTTAGCATGGGCTTTGGATGCAACAACATCATGCTCTGCCAAAAGCAAATCAAACTCCCTGTCTTTGCCAACGGTGAATTTCTCCACCAAAGCATTCGTCTCTTTATCTTTTTGCCAGAGTTTTTTTGTCATACGTTCAGTAATTCGTTAAGCATATTAATATACAAATCTATGCCTTCTGTTATTTCTTTTACATAAATAAATTCATCAGCCGTATGCGAACGGGCAGAATCACCGGGGCCCATTTTCAGGCTTGGGAAAGGCATTAATGCCCTATCTGATATAGTTGGTGAGCCATAGGTTTTTAATCCTAGCTTTTTTCCTGCAATTACTATTGGATGGCTTTCGGGAATAAAAGAGGGTTTCAAACGAACAGAGCGAGGTTTCACTTCACATGAAACATTCTTCTTCATAATTTCCACTACCTCTTCATTGGTATAATTTTCGTTTACCCGCACATCAACTGTGAACTCGCAAGTATCAGGAATTACGTTATGCTGTGTACCCGCTTTTATAATAGTGACGGTCATTTTAACAGGACCTAAAAGATGAGAAACTTTTGGAAAAGAATAAGTCTTTAACCATGTTATATCTTCTATAGCCTTGTATATAGCATTGACTCCTTCTTCCCTTGCTGCATGCCCTGATTTGCCATGAGCAATGCAATCAATTACCACAACACCTTTTTCGGCAATGGCTAATTGCATGAGCGTGGGCTCGCCTACAATAGCAAAATCAATACCGCCTAATAATGGCAATAGAGATACAATTCCGTTTGCACCGGAAATCTCTTCTTCGGCAGTGGCGCCATAAATAAGATTATAGGCTAATCCGGGCTTGTCGTAAAAATGTAAAAACGTAGCAAGCAAAGAGACCAATGCACCACCTGCATCGTTACTGCCAAGCCCAAATAATTTCCCATCTTCTTCAATAGCTTGATGGGGGTTCTTAATATAGCCTGCATTAGGTTTTACCGTATCGTGATGTGAGTTAAGTAGTATGGTTGGCTTATCCTTATTAAAGTGTGCATTAACAGCCCATACATTATTCAAATGCCTTTTTACATCTACTCCATTTTTCTTTAGAAATGATTCTATAGCATCAGCCGTTCCTTTTTCTTCCTTGCTTAAAGAAGGAATAGAAATAAGTTGTTTCAATAACTCTATGGCTTCTGTATGCTTCATCAGGCAAGACTTAGGTGAGTTCCTTCTTTGGAAGTAATTAATTTATCTATCTGCAATGCATTTCCGATAATCACTTTACTAACTCCATTTTTCATGGCTTCAAAAGAGTTATCTAATTTAGGAATCATTCCTTTTGAAATTACACCCTGACTTTTAAAAGTACTGTATATCTCAGGCTGTATAAGAGGAATAACGGATTGTTCATCGTCGGGGTTTTGCAATACTCCATTTTTTTCAAAACAATAAATGAGTGTTACTTTATATGTTTTACTTAAAGCTTGAGCAACAGACGATGCAATAGTGTCGGCATTGGTATTTAGCAATTGCCCCGAACTATCAGCAGTAATAGGTGCTACAACAGGACAAATATTTTTTTCTAATAAATCAGTCCAATGCGTTACAGGGATTTTCTCCATTAACACATCCCCTACAAAACCGTAATCAATAGCCCCGACTGCCCTTTTTTTTGCAGGAATCATATTCAGGTCTGCGCCACAAATGCCAATAGAATTAGCACCGAGAGCTTGCAATTTTGCAACAATAGATTTATTAATACCGGAGTAAACCATAGTGATAATCTGCAATGTAGCAGCATCGGTTATTCTTTTTCCGTCTACCAATTTAGCTTCTATTCCTAACTTAGTGGATAAATCAGTTGCTAGTTTACCGCCGCCATGAATAAGTATTTTAGGAGAATTTATGACAGAGAATTTTTTCAAAAAAACAGAAAGCTTGTCCATAACATCAATAACATTGCCCCCTATTTTTATTATAAATAATTCTTTCATCCGGCTGCTGCTTCCAATATTTTTTCAAGGACGACAGCACAAGCATAAAGCCTATTTTCAGCTTGTAGGGCTATAAGGCTTCTTTTGCTATCCAAAAGTTCATCGGGTAATTCTACATTTCTTCTAACAGGAAGACAGTGCATAATATGTGCATTGTTTGTTACCTCCATTTTCTTTTTGCTGAGTAACCAGTCTTCTTTTACTGCAGGCATTTGTCCATAAGGGCAGTAAGCAGACCAGTTTTTTACATATACAAAATCGGCTCCCTGTAAGGCTTTTTGTTGGTCATGTTCTATTTTCACCCCTTTCGAAAATTGGGGAGCAAGGTCATATCCTTCCGGATGCGTAATAGTAAAATCTATTGTATCCAAGCGTTGCATCCATTCTGAAAAAGAATTGGCAACGGCTTGTGGCAAGGCTTTCACATGAGGTGCCCAGGTAAGAACTACTTTTATTTTCTGTTTACTTTCACCTACCAACTCATGCTTAGTAGCCGTTTCGAATATGCTAATACTGTCCGCAAGGCTTTGCAAAGGGTGCAGTGTGGCCGATTCAAGGCTTATTACAGGAACCGTAGAATATTTTATTAGTTGATTCAAAACATGCTCGCTATAATCAGCATCCCTGTCTGTCAATGTTGGAAAGCAGCGTATGCCAATCACATCAAAGTATGTACTTAGCACCATAGCAGCATCTTTTATATGTTCTGTTTTATTACCATTCATCACCGCACCATCTGCATATTCCAAAGCCCAGCCTTCCTTATCCATATTCATCACCATCACATTCATACCTAATAACTGTCCCGCTTTTTGAGAGCTTAATCGGGTACGCAAACTGGGATTGAGAAATAATAACCCTAAGGTTTTATTTTTTCCAAGATGATTTTGTAAATAGGGGTCCTTTTTAAACTCCAACGCTTCTCTTATCAGAAGCATAGGGTCTTTTACATCCTTAACAGAGGTGAAGTTTTTCATTAAGCTACGGTTTGTAAATGAGATTTTAAAACAGTTGAAAACCCTTCGAGGAAAATATCCGCTTCTGACTTAGAAATATTCAAAGGAGGTAATAAGCGAATCGTATTTTTATTCGAAGCAGAGCCTGTGAAGATATGATGTTTAAATACCAAATCACCTCTTACTTGTGTTGCATTAAATTCTAATTCTATACCTATCATCAGTCCTTTGCCACGTACTTCTTTAACACCTTTAATAGTTTTCATTTTTTCTATCAAATAGTTTCCGATGGCTGTAGCATTGTGCATTAGTTTTTCGTCTTTTATAACATCAAGCACGGCAATTCCCGCAGCACAAGCAAGATAATTACCACCGAATGTTGTACCCAGCATACCATGCTTAGAAGGTATTTCAGGGCTTATTAATAATCCGGCAACAGGAAACCCGTTACCCATGCCTTTAGCAATAGTTATAATATCAGGACGGCAATCAGCAAAAGAGTGTGCAAAAAATTTCCCGCTTCTTCCATAGCCCGATTGTACTTCATCCAGAATCATTACCGCTCCATTCTTAGTACATTCTTCCCTGATTAGTTTTAGAAAATCATTATTCGGAACTTGTATTCCTGCCACGCCCTGTATGCCCTCAATAATCACTGCGCACACTTCGCCCATTGCTTTTTTAAAAGCATCGGCATCATTCAGTGGAACAAAAACTATATTATGCTCTGAATTTACAGGAGCCTGGATAGACTTGTCGTTCGTAGCTGCAACGGCAAGTGATGTCCTGCCATGAAAACTTTTTTCAAAAGCAATTATTTTTTTTCTTCCATTGTGGAAAGATGCAAGCTTAAGCGCATTCTCATTGGCTTCTGCACCGGAGTTGCAGAAGAATAAATTATACGTTTGATATCCGCTCAACTCGCCTAATTTTTCTGCAAGTTCTTCCTGCACTTTTATTTTTACGGAGTTGGAATAGAAGGCAATTTTCTCTAATTGTTCTTCCATTTTCTTTACGTAATGAGGGTGACTATGCCCAATAGAAATTACAGCATGTCCGCCATAAAGGTCCAAATATTTTTGCCCGGCTTTATCCCAAAGCCAGCTTCCTTGCGCCTTTACAGGCTCAATATCAAATAGTGGATAAACATCAAATAGTTTCATATTATTAATTTAAAAATTCTTATTGATAATACTCTATTGTTCGCTCTAAAATATGCTCTTTATCGTCATTACCTATAGTAATTGCTTTTGAATCATCTTCTATTTCAATGTGCCAATTCCCATTTTTATCAATGTTATTGTATTTGAAAGTTTTTGTTAATTTTAAATCGTCATAATCATCTTCCACGATATTTCCATTATCATCATATTTAAATTCTTCTATATCATTAGGCGATACTATTTTTATTAGATTATTATCATTATTATACTCATATGTTGTTCTATTACCACTACCATTTCCTTCCCTATCATAACTACCCCTTACATAGCTAATAATTATATTTCCTTTGTCGTCATATTTATTATGGTAAATATAATCATAACTATAACCGTCAATAGACTCTTTCATATTTCCAATACTATCATATAAATAATGAATAGTATCTATTCTTTCTATTGCATTAGGAAATTTATTAGTTCCTATTATAATGTCATTATGTTTATTATATTGATAGTTTCCAGTAAAGGTTAAATTACCTTTACCATCATATTCTTTTAATTCTATTATACTATTCCCATTATATATGTATGTATATTTATTAATCAATGATTTTTCCATATATTCTTCACTATGATATGTACCTTTCTTATTTCTAGTTGTTTTAAATGTTTTATAAATTTCTACTGCATTTCCTTTAATATCAAAATTAGTAGTTTCATCTGTTGTCATTTTATCTTTAATAAAATTTCCAAAATTCTGTTTTGTAAGATATGTTTTTATTTCAATTGATTTTACCTTACCCTTTAAATGATTGCGTTTTAGGTCGTTATTTTTATCTGGTTTTATAAGAAAAAAGTGAGCATAGTTTATTTGACTAACACCAACATAACCACTCAATGTTATTAATATGATAACTAAATATTTAAGTGGTTTCATTTGTTTTATCAAGAAGATATTACAATTTAAAATGCTACAGGTTTAAGTTTCAATCCGGTTGTTTCATCGAGTCCAAACATCAAATTCATATTTTGCACTGCTTGTCCCGATGCGCCTTTCAGAAGATTATCTATTGCACTAACAATAGCAAGTTCTGTTCCTATCTTATTTACACTCAAAAAACAATTATTAGTATTCACCACTTGTTTTACATCTGCCTCAAAAGGGGCGACATGCACAAATGGAGAAGATTTATAAAATGATTGAAACATTTCCACCGCTTTCTTTTGACTCAAGTCAGATTTTAAATAAGTAGTTGCAAGAATACCTCTTGCAAAGGCTCCACGGTAAGGTACGAATTTTACAAATGGTATTGTATCGGGATGCAGTTGAATCAGTGATTCTGTTATTTCCTTCAAATGCTGATGCTCAAATATTTTATATGGGCTAACATTATTTTGCCTCCAAGAAAAATGAGAAGTTTCGCTTAGCGTTTGTCCTGCGCCTGTAGAGCCTGTTATAGCAGATACATGCACTTCTGATTTTATTTCATGGTTTGCAGCGAGAGGTAATAATGCAAGTTGAATACACGTAGCAAAACATCCGGGATTAGCAATATTATTGGCTTTCTTTATAGCATCTTTATTGAGTTCAGGAAGTCCATAAACGAATTTTCTTTTCTCAAATGTATTGCTTTTTTTATGTCTGAAATCCTGACTGAGGTCAATAATTTTAATCTTAGCAGAAATATTATTTTGCTCTAAGAATTTTTTGGCTTCCCCATGTCCTGCACAGATAAATAAAACATCTACAGCAGTACTTAACTTATCTGTAAACTTTAAATCAGTAAGTCCTAAACAATCTTTGTGAATAGCTACAACAGGCTTTCCAGCTTGGCTTTTGCTTTGTACAAAAACAACTTCAACATCCGGATGAAGCAATAACAATCTCAATGTTTCACCCCCAGTATAACCTGCACCGCCTATTATTCCAGCTTTAATTTTCATTTTCTTTTCCTGTCATTTTAACATCATTGACTCTATAAAATATAGAGGTTTGATTGCCAAATATTTTAGTAAAGCCTTTCACGTCTTCCCCGCTCCAAGTATTATTCATTTCACCATATTTCCCAAACTTGTCGGACATTAAATCATGGTCAGATTCTATGCCTTCAATCATATATCTGTGAGGAGCTAATGCAATATGCACTTTACCATTTACAAACTCTTGTGTGCTTTGTAAAAATGATTCTATATTTCTCATAACAGGATCGAGGAACTGTCCTTCGTGCAGCCAATTACCATACCATACCGAAAGATTATCTTTCCAATAAACTTGCCATTTAGTAAGCACATGCTTCTCCAAAGCGTGATGCGCTTTGATGATAAGCACGGGCGCAGCGGCTTCAAATCCCACTCTACCCTTAATCCCGATAATAGTATCGCCTACATGTATATCTCTCCCAATGCCGAATGGAGCAGCTATTTCATTTAATTTCATAATAGCATCAACGGGATGTTTGAATTTTTTTCCGTTGATTTCTCTCAATTCTCCTTGGTGAAATGATAATGTAATTTTTTCTGCTTTGCCATTGGAAACCTTGGTAGGCCATGCATCTTCAGGCAAAGGAAGATTTGAGGTAAGCGTTTCTTTACCTCCCACTGAAGTACCCCACATACCTTTATTGATGCTGTATTTAGCTTTTTCGAAATTCATTTTCACGCCGTGCTTCTTCAAAAATTCTATTTCCTTTTCACGTGATAATTTCAAGTCACGAATGGGAGTAATTATTTTTACATTAGGTGCAAGGATATTAAATATCATGTCGAATCTCACCTGATCGTTACCTGCTCCCGTGCTGCCATGAGCAATAGATTCAGCACCGATTGCAGTGGCATATTCAGCCGCAGCTATTGCTTGGCTAACCCTTTCAGCACTTACCGAAAGAGGGTATGTATTATTCTTTAATACATTTCCGAAAATGAGATATTTTATTATTTTATCGTAATAATCTTTAGTAACATTAATACATTTGAATGATGCTACGCCCAATGCCTTAGCATGTTTTTCAAGGTTCTTTACATCAGCATCGGTAAAACCACCCGTATTTATGGTAAGGGCGTGAACCTGCATTTTTTGTTCTTTAAGATATATCGCGCAGAAGGAAGTATCGAGTCCTCCGCTAAATGCCAAGACTACTTTGTTATTTTTTGTCATCGTTTATATGCAATGTTTTTTTTAGTAATTCAGCAAAAAATTTCACGCGTTTTATATTTGTAAGACGTTCGAATGTACCTAATTTTGCTTTAAACTCGGTGTTTGCCTTTTCAGCATCCTCTTTCTTTTCAGCAGGATCGTATAGCATGGCTGTACAAAGACAATTCTTCCTGTCCTTGCTCATCAATATATCGTAGTTCACACAATTGGTGCAGCCTTTCCAAAAAGCATCATCTTGAGTAAGCTCAGAATAGGTTACCGGTTCATATCCTAAATCGGAGTTTATTTTCATTACCGCCAGCCCTGTAGTCAATCCAAATATTTTGGCGGTAGGATATTTTTCCCTTGACAATTGAAATATCCTGCGTTTAATAAGTGTTGCTAAGCCACTCTTTCTAAAATTGGGAGAAACTATCAAACCTGAATTTGCCACATATTCTCCATGACTCCAGGATTCTATATAGCAAAAACCTGCCCACTCTCCATTCTTGGTAGTGGCTATTACCGATTTGCCTTCCTGCATTTTTTGCTTTATATAGTCGGGGGTACGCTTTGCTATTCCGGTGCCGCGTGCCTTTGCGGAAGATTCCATTTCTTCACATATAGTCACTGCATATTCGTAATGGCCTTCATTGGCTACTTCTATTATAAAATCATCTGTCATCTGCGAAAATCAAAAATTGTAATTAATTAGGAAATATTAAATCCATTGAATGGAAAAATTTGCCGGATACGGCCTGGGAAAATAACGTATCAACGTCGAACATAAAAAACCGGTCTGCTGGGGAGTTGGAGCCACTCATTTCTACTGAGCATAGCAAGTACTCTCAAGGGCCTGTGTATGCCGCTTAAATTTAGGATATTTTGAAAGAAATTTACTTTCATTCCCCGGGTTTTTTATTTCGTTTTTTTGCCTGATGCAACTTTGACAATGCAAAGATGGGAAAAATATAAATAGGTAATGTAAAATAATTGTTAGGTTTTAAAGAATTCTAAATTAAACAAACGTACCTTTGCACCTTTCTATCAAAAACCCCTTGGGATAAACGCTCAAGATTTATGAAAACATCTAACAATACTTTACTAATAACAGGCGGTACAGCGGGTATTGGATTGGCTTTTGCGGAAGAGTTTCTGAAACTGGGAAACAAAGTAATTATTTGCGGACGCCGTGTGAAAAGGCTAAACACCTTAAAAGTAAAACACCCTGAATTGATAACCATTACCTGTGATATTTCAAATACCAAGCAAAGGGAGGATTTATGTAATACCGTTTTAAGAGATTATCCGGAAACAAACATCCTGATGAACAATGCCGGAATACAGCTATTAACAGACCTTACGCAGCCTGTAAATATTGAAAAAGTACGAGAAGAAATAGAAACAAACTTAATTGCCCCAATACATCTCGGCTCATTATTTGCAAAGCATTTAGCGACAAAAAGCGATTCGGCTTTAATGAATATTTCATCGGGATTGGCTTTTGCACCCATAGCTTTTATGCCGGTGTATTGTGCTACCAAAGCAGCTATTCACTCGCTTACCTTATCACTTCGCCATCAGCTAAAAAACACTTCTGTAAAAGTATTTGAAATTATTCCCCAGTCAACTGATACAGAACTTGGGCACGAAAGGAGAACAGATAAAACTCAAACCCATGGTGGGATGCCGGTGAGCGAATTTCTTGCTGAGGCTATGGAAGCTATTAAAAATGATGTGCTTGAAGCTGCCGTTGGACAATCGAAAGGACTACGCGCAAAAAGAGAAGAAATGTTTAATATTATGAACCACTAATGAACCGTATAAAAAACACTATTGTAGAATTTGAAAGGGTTTTAGATGAATCCTCCCAAAAACTCCTTAAATATTCCGAAGACGAAACCGGGAAAAAACCTTCTCCCGATAAGTGGAGCAAGAAAGAAATATTAGGACACCTGATAGATTCTGCCTCTAATAACCATCAACGGTTTGTAAGAATGCAAATTGAAAACAACCTGAAACTACCCTCTTATGAACAGGAGCAATGGGTTGCGACACAGCATTATAATACCATTGCATGGAATGAACTAATAAGGCTTTGGGAAGCATATAACTTTCATTTGTTGCATATCCTTTGGAATATAAATCCTGCCAAACTATCAAACACTGCCACTATTGGAGCTAATAACGAAGCAACCTTAGAATTTATTATTGAAGACTATGTGGGTCACTTGAAGCATCATTTGGAACAAATTATTGTGAACTAGAAAACGAAAGAGGGTAAGGAATGACGCTGCGCTAAGTAGCTACTTATTCCTAAATTTGCATAGCCTTAAAACAAAATTATGAGCAAAAAAAAGATAAAAGTCGGTAATATAGAATGTGGAGCAGACCAGTTGTTCCTTATCTCCGGTCCATGTGTTATTGAAGACGAAACCGTTATGTTCAAGACCGCTGAAAAACTAAAGGAAGTAAGCCAACAGTTGAATATACCAATCATTTATAAGTCATCCTTTTTAAAGGATAACCGCAGCGACCTGAAATACTACGATGGACCCGGCTTGAAGAAAGGGCTTGAAATGCTTGCCAAAGTGAAAGAAAAGTTCGGCTTTCCCATACTAACCGATATACATTACCCTGACCAGGCAGCCCCCGCAGCCGAAGTCTGCGATGTATTACAAATTCCGGCGTACCTCTGTATGCAAAGCAGCCTGATGGTGGCAGCAGCAAAAACAGGAAAGGTTATCAATATTAAACATGGACAGTTTTTAGCTCCTGAAAATATGAAACATCCTGTTAAAAAGTGTGTAGATAGCGGTAATGATAAAATCATACTGACTGAAAGAGGTTACACCTTCGGATATAATGATTTGGTAGTTGACCCACGTAGCCTTTATCACATGAATGAAATAGGCTACCCCGTTGTATTTGATATTACCCATTCTATACGTAAATATGGGATACCCAGTGCCGATGCCAAAGGCGGAGCAAGAGAATTTTTGCCTGTTATAAGCCGTGCAGGCGTAGCTTCAGGAGTAGATGGTATTTTTATTGAAACCCACCCCGACCCTTCAAAAGCACTTTGCGATGCTGCAAGCCAATTATCTGTTTACGATCTTAAAGCCTTTCTTGAACCGTTGATTGAGATTCATAATACGGAGGTAAAGTATAGAACATAAAAGTCATGATATTTTTTGGTAAAATTGATCTAGCCACTAAGCTGAGCAGGAGCAAAGCATTTAGCTTACTATAAAACTTTCTCTCCCCGGATAATTCTAAAGAGGATAGCTATAACTGCGATAATAAGTAGCAGATGAATAAATGCGCCCAAGCTAAACACGAAAAAGCCAATAGCCCAGCAAATGATTAGAATAATTGCGATTGTATATAGTAGATTGCCCATAATTTTTGTTTTTATTTAATTATTAATAATGATAAAGTGAGGAGCAGAGTTTTTTTCTCACCCTTACTGCCTCACCCCATTAGATTGATATGTTCAGATTAGAACCTTGATTTTTTCACAGAACCATTCCCTGAACTTGCGCTTTGGCTTTTGTCTGAATTCTGATTGCTTTTTTTACTTTGGCTTTCAGATTCATTCCCACCATCTTCGCTAGCTATTGGGTTTTTATAATCGTGTTCATGATTTTTGTCCTTTAGCTCTT
>Ga0206824_10310_pt1 | contig 12769 bp, 10 predicted proteins | sample Alteio_BWOrgCont_82_FD_152874 | JGI IMG/M metagenome (GOLD analysis project Ga0206824, IMG submission 152874) | Enriched cells from forest soil in Barre Woods Harvard Forest LTER site, Petersham, Massachusetts, United States -... | ecosystem: Environmental > Terrestrial > Soil > Temperate forest >...
TTTTTAGCTTCATCAGTAATTACCAAACTTACTTCGGGTTCATTAATTAACTCATAACTTGGGTTAAATGCTTCGGCATCAAATTCAAGTGGTTCATTTTCGTTAATAATTTTTTTAGTAAAAACTCTAAAGAAACTCTTATCAGCTTTTACCGAAAGATACTGAACTGTTTTTTGAATTAACTCTTCAAATACAGTATTGTTTTCATGGTCGGCAAAATCTCTCAATTTCCAACGCCATAAACCTTCAGCGCAAAACAAAGCAGATTTTTGTCCCCCATTATCAGCAAAAACTAAAATAGGATTTTCAGTTTGCACCTGCCCTATTTGCTGATTAATTAAAGCAACAGCTCCATTAGAAACCTTATAAGAAGTTAAAGCACAAGTAACCGCCGGAAATTCTTTCAAATAATTTTTCAATTCATTACTTACATTAAACAACGAAAACCCGCTATTAAAAATAGGTTCAGCATCATTATATCTACTAATAGAACTCGCAAACCTAACCGAAGGAAAAGCCCAGAAATCGTTTTTAGAAAATTGCCAAACCGATGTTTTATTTGCTGTAATTTCAGCACTCAGTTTTTTATATGCACTATTATTTTGATTTACATTATGTAGTATAAGCAAACTATATGGCTTTAATGATGTATTAAAACGTTCTGCTAATTGTACCTCAACTTCATAACTTTGGTTAGCTTCTATAGTTTGTTTAAGTGCTGCCACATCAGGATGAGGAGAGCCAACCAGTAACAATATTTTTTCGCGCTTATCAATCACGTCCACCACAAATGGCATGCTGTTGTTGTTTTTTATTTGTTCTCCCTCCGTAAATGCAAGTACAGCCTGGTAGCGCTGCACCCCTGCTTTATCGGCATTCAGTAAAAAATTTAAAACACCTGTGTAGTTGTTAGATGTATATTTTATTTTTTGTTCAGCTAATTTTTTGCCATCCTGTAAAATGCTTAATACTGCCTCTTTATCCTGCAAATCGGCTGCTTGTACTTGTATCTCAACAGGAAATTGATTACCTATATACGCCGTTTGATTATGATTTATTTTTTTTATGAAAGCGTCTCTTTGCAAGGTGGTATCTCCTAAAGCAATTGTAAAAACAGGATAGTTGGCATTACCCAAATCTGACATAGGGTTACTGCCCGTGTTGTATAAACCATCTGTAGCCAATATAAAAGCACCTACATTTTTTCCTTCAAAATTATTTTGAATTTCTCCAAATACATTTGACAGATTGGTTTCTTTACCCAAAAAATTAAGCGTATCATCTTGCTTTACATCGCCCGCAAATTTCATAAAATGAACTTCATATTTATCTGCTAAGGCTTCACTGAATTTATGCAATGAAGCCGGAAATTCGTTTTTATAAAAAACAGAATCTTTATTTTTTATAACAGAAGCCGAATTATCGGCAGCAATAATTATAATGGGTTTTTCAGTATAGGTAGTTGTATTTTTTATAAGCGGGTTTAACAGGAAAAAACACAAAAAAGAAACCATTAAAAAACGAAGTGAAAATAACCCATAGTGGATTGTTTTATTTACATCTTGCTTGGGTTTTCGGTATAATAAAAATGCGTATCCTAATCCTGCCAAAAGGCAAACCAGTACAAGCCATATAGGATACTCGGTAGTAATCAAAATTCTACATTAAGAATTTAAAATTCTCAATTAGGTTAGCATCCCTCCACAAACATTAATAGTTTGCCCTGTGATATAAGCACTCATATCACTTGCTAAAAATATAGTTGCATTAGCTACATCATCAACACTTCCACCTCGTTTTAACGGGATGCCATCTCTCCATTGCTGAACAACTTTTTCATCAAGTACAGATGTCATTTCAGTTTCAATAAAACCTGGTGCAATGGCATTGCTACGTATGTTACGAGAACCTAACTCTAAAGCAATAGATTTTGTAAAACCAATGATGCCTGCTTTTGAGGCCGCATAATTGCTTTGTCCCGCATTGCCTTTTATACCCACTACCGAACTCATATTTATAATAGAGCCTTTTTTTGCTTTTAGCATTGGTTTAGTAACAGCTTTAGTAAGATTAAAAACCGACTTTAAATTTGCATTCATAACCTCATCCCATTGTTGTTCACTCATGCGCATTAACAAGGTATCGCGGGTTATGCCTGCATTATTTACCAATACATCAACTGTGCCAAATTCGGCAACTACATTATTTACTAACTCTTCAGCAGCTTTAAAATCAGCCGCATTACTTTTATACCCTTTGGCTTTAATGCCAAAAGCTGCAAGCTCAGCCTCTAAAGCTTTTGCTTTTTCATCAGAACTTAAATAGGTAAACGCAACATTAGCGCCTTGTTTGGCAAATGCAAGTGCAATGCCGTGCCCAATGCCACGCGAGGCTCCTGTTATAATAGCTGTTTTTCCTGTCAATAATTGCATATTTTGTGTTTGAAGCAAAGATAATAGAAACTAATTCAAAATTAAGAATGTGGGGCTAAGAATATAAACTATCTAATAAGGTTTATTTGCCCATGAAAAGTAACATGCTTACCAAAAATATCTGAAGCTTCTCCTTTATAAACATAAGTATCTTCAGGGGCTTGTCCTCCATTTTTGGTTCCATCCCAAATGGTTGTAATGTTATCCATTTTTTTAACCAGCACACCCCATCTGTCATAAATGTACATTTCAAAGGAGTTTACAAAAGTACCTTGTGCCTCAAAATAATCGTTTCTTCCATCACCGTTAGGTGTAAATGCACTTGGTATATATAATGTTATGTAATCCTTTACAAGTATATCGTATGTAATGGTATCCTTACAACCATTATTACTGGTAAAGTAATAGGTAGCTGTGTAATTCCCATACTGGGGAAATGTATAAGGAAATGGATTTTTAGTTATAACTACGCCGTTTGAAAGATAAGCCGTAGTATCTATATGCCAGCCTCCATTAATAGTTACATTAAGTACAATGGGTTCTTCAGCATTTATAACTCCTGCAGGTGTAACAGCAAAATCCGCACTAAGTATGTCATTTTGGTTAATCACCGTGGTAGATGCTCCACTAATGCAACCAAAAGCATCTGTTACAGTAACCGAATAACTGCCTGTTTGTAAACTGTCTGCAATTTGATTGGTTTGTACCGGATTTGTATTCCACACATAAGTATAAGGTGTTTGTCCTTTAGGGTTTGCTATAGCTTTACCAACCCCTTTGCTACATAAATCGGGACTTTGAGTTGCCGTTACAGTTAAATCGGCCGTATCTCCAACATTAACAATAGTTGTTGCTACACAATTATTAATATCGGTAACAATTACCGCATATTGCCCAGGCATTAAACCCGTAGCACTTTGTGTTGTTTGTACCGGATTTGAATTCCAACTATAAGCGAATGGAAAAGTACCACCCGAAGCCGCAACCGTTGCAATGCCACTACTTGAAGTGCATAGTGCAGGGTTAGACTGTGTAGTTAAAACTATTTGCGAAGGCTGAGTAATTGTTACAGATGCTGTGCTAATACAATCATTATTATCTTCTACCGTTACTGTATAATTTCCTACCGGAAGATTACTTGCCGTAGCTGTATTTTGCCCTGAAGGCGTCCATGTATACATATATGTACTCCCTACCGGTGAATTTGTAATAGCTACAGTAGCTGTTCCATCAGTAGAACCAAAACATTTTGTTGGAGAGGCTGTAGCCACCGGAGTCCAAGTAAAACCAGTTGCATGAACAGTACCGGTATCAGTAACAGAACAACTATTGGCATCAATTACAATTACAGAATAAGTTGCCTGTGCTAAATTAATGGCTACTGATGATGTTTGCACAGGGTTTGTTAACCACGTATATGTAAACGGAGCCGCACCACCACTTAAAACACTTACCGTTGCACTGCCCGTTGCGCCCGAACACATAGTAGGTAATGTATTTACTGTGGCTATAATAGGAGGAGGATTAGTTAAGGTTACTGATGCACTACTACTACAACCATTATTATCGGTTACCGTCACCGTATAATTACCAGCTGTAAGATTTGCCGTAGTTACACTTGTTGTTTGAATGGGTGTAGTAGTCCAGCTATAAGTAAAAGTACTTGCGCCCGGATTAGTTATACTTACTGTTGCCGAACCGTTAGCAGAGCCAATACATTTTGGATCACTTTCTGTTGCAGAAACACTCCAGGCAAAACCTTGTCCACCCACGGTTCCGGTAGCAGTTGCTGTGCAACTATTAACATCCGAGATAATTACCGAATAAGTGCCTTGCGCTAAATTATTTATGGTTTGTGCTTGAGTCCCTGTTGTCCAAGTATAGGTATAAGGTGCAGTACCACCACTTGTTACTGATGCAGTTGCAACACCCGTAGAGCCCGTGCAAGTTGTTGGCGATGTAGTTACTGTAGCCACAATAGCAGGTGGGTTTATAAGTGTAACCGTAGTTGTGCCTATACAACCTATATTGTCAGTTACACTAACTGTATAGGTTCCCGCAGGTAAATCAGATGCTGTTATTGATGAGTTTTGTGGCGGAGTAGTTGTCCAGGTATATGTATATGGTGCTGATCCCCCACTTACAACCACACCTGCATTACCATTAGTTCCATTAGGGCACAAAGGGTTTTGTTGCGAAGTAGTATAACTAAAAGTAGCTCCTGTTGAACCCACCACAGCAGTTACAGTTTGCGTAGTTAAACCACAACCCGATTGCAAACCTACCAAACAAGTATAAGTACCCGGAGTTAAATTATTTACTGAAGCTGTTGTTGCGTTACCCGGTAACCACTGATAAGTTGGTGTAGCTGTATAATTAGTTACCGTAACAGTTGCAGAACCTAAGGTACCGCAATTTGCCGCAGTTGTGTTTGCTGTAACAGTTGGTGTGTTTGTACAGTTAAGTGAGTTACCTTGTATAAAAACTCCTGAATCATATGCCTCATCTCCCACATCGGCGATGGCTATTTTTATATGATATGTGCTACAGGGGACAACGGGTTTAACAGAAGTAATAGCTGTAGTTAAACCCTCGTAAACCACATCAGTACCCATACTATTATCTATATAATAACTGGGGTTGCTTGCAGTGGTACAGGGAGGTTGACCATTATTAATATTACTGATAGATACAGGAGTTCCGCTAGGGAGAGTGGCTATGTTAGTAGATGTATAAGTTCCTCCACCCGGATTAGGACCCGTTAAAAATAACCCAAAGGCATCATTATATGAAGCACATTGAAAACCATCATACTCTGAAGAACCAAATTCAAACGTGATGCTAATTTGACTACAAAGCGGAACAAAGTCAAATGCAATGTAACAAACGTCATTAATAGAGCCCGATACTATGGTAGCCAAATCAGGGTCTTGAAAATTATTTCCGGTAATTTCAGAAACTATTTGTGCAGGCATTGAGGCATCAGAGGCATAGCCCGTAGTTAAAATTATTCCATTTGTTACTCCTAAGGTTGCGCCTGCATAAGTAAATGTACCCGCACCATTTGCACCACAATCAATAGTAGCATTTGATACAGAAACTCCGCTTCCCAATATTGTTTGAGCAAGTGTGGTAGCAATAGAATTATTAGTAACTGTTAATTGAGAAAAGCAATTTACCCGTACTAATACAGAAAAAATTAAAAGGAGTAAACTTTTTTTCATTAGAAAAAAAATAATTTAATCCTATAAAGATAATAAAAATTTAACGATTATTTCAGTTTTAACAAAGCAACGCTTTCTACGTGCAAAGTTTGTGGAAACATATCTACCGCCTGCACTTTTTGCACTTCATATTTTTCGGCCAGCATGGCCACATCTCGTGCCTGCGATGCCGGATTACAGCTTACGTATACAATTTTGGGCGGAGCCAGTTCTAAAATTTTAGCTACCACACTTGGATGCATGCCTACACGAGGCGGGTCGGTTATAATAACATCTGGTTTGCCATTAGCAGCAATAAAATCATCATTTAAAACATCTTTCGTATCACCCGCATAAAAAGATGTGTTACCAATATTATTAATGCGTGCATTTTCTTTAGCATCTTCTATGGCCTCATGTACAGACTCCACTCCCACCACATGCTTGGCGTTTTTAGAAACAAACAAAGCAATAGTGCCAGTACCTGTATATAAATCATATACCACTTCATCCCCCTTTAAATCAGCAAAATTTCGGGTAATTTTATATAGTTGATATGCCTGTTTTGAATTTGTTTGGTAAAAAGATTTTGGACCAATTTTAAATTTTAAACCCTCCATCTCCTCATACATAAATTCGTTACCACTAAAACACTGCACAGGTAAATCGTAAATGGTATCGTTGCCTTTTTGATTTATTACATACAATAAGGCTGTTATCTGAGGGAAAGTCTTTTTTACATGCCCCAATAAAGCATTTATTTTTTCGGTATCATTATCATAAAAAGAAAATACACACATAACCTCTCCCGTGGTAGATGTACGTATAATAAGCGTACGCATTAAGCCTGCCTTATCTCTGATATTAAAAAAATCATAGCCCTGAGCAAGCGCAAACTTTTTTACTTCGTTACGTATTTGGTTAGATGGGTCGGGTTGTAAATGACAATGCTGCACATCCAGCACTTTATCAAATGCACCCGATACGTGAAAACCGCAACCATTGTGATTTTCAATAACATCTTTATTTTTTACCTCTTCTGATGTGAGCCACTTTTTATTAGAAAAACCAAAATCCAGTTTGTTACGGTAGTAATAAATCTCTTCGCAACCCAATATATCAAAGGTTTGCCCTACTTCCACTTTGGCCAATCGTTTAAAGGCGTTTACCACCTGATTTTGCTTGTAATGTAATTGCGCTTTGTAATTAAAATTTTGCCATTTGCAGCCACCACAAGTGCCAAAATGCTGGCAATGGGCTTCTACTCTATGTTCAGATGGTTTAACTAACTGAATTATTTTAGCAAAGCCAAATTTTCGCTTCTTTTTATATACATTAATGTTACATACATCACCCGGTACTGCACCTTCAACAAAAACAACCCATTCGTTTATTTTAGTAACACCTAATCCTTCCGATGATATGTCTACAATTTCAATGTTCTCAAATGTCTGCTGCGTAAATTTTTTACTCATCTCCGTAAAATATAGGGCTAGGTTGTTTCTTTTTATTAGGCTGGTATAAAGGTTGTTGTGGTTGTCCTTCTTGTGGCATTTGCTGTTGCTGCTGTTGGCCACCTGCTTTGTATTTTCTATAATAATACATAATAGGCGCATACAAATCGTAGCCATCGTGGGTTAAAATAAAATCGTTGTTTACACGCCAGGCGTATCGCCTAAAATCTTCGAAATTTATGGTTTCATCTTCGGTTAATTGCCTCAATATTTCGGGGTTAAATTTCTTGTTTACTTCTTCCTGAATTAAAATATCCTGAAATATTTGCTGCAGTTTACGTTGTTCTTTTCCCTTACGACTAAACTGGTCGTATAAAGCAGTTATAGGACTACTAAGAGCATCTATTCCTTTTGGGGCAGCATGCTGCTTAATGTAGCGCTTCATATAATCAATCTCATTCGGTTTAATTTTATTAGCAACAACAGTAACACTTTGCATGCTAACCATCATGGTGTGCATCACAATTTTTACCGGTTTTTTCATGCTATCATTTAAGTTCTTAATAAGCGATACCGGATATTTTCTACGAGCATAACCTACATACTGAAAAGTAAGCGTATCGCCATCTCCGGCAATGATGCTGAATTTTCCATTATAATCGGTAATAGTTCCGTTACCGGTTTTTGAATTAAGGAGATACACATAAGGCATAACTGTTGTACTATCTTGTTCTACAACCGTTCCGCTTATAACATACTTACGCTCAGCTTTTTGAGAAAAGCCTTTACAAGCATATAATGCAGCAACTATAAATAAAATTTTCCTTATCAAAACTGCTTAAAAATACATTTAAAATCTTATCCACACTCGTTAAAAACTCACAACACAAAAGTAGCTTTTTAATATTATCTTTGTGTGGATAGATGGAAGAACCCTTTGTAGTATCGGCGCGTAAGTATAGGCCTCAAACTTTTGAGACCGTTGTGGGGCAACAACATATTACCACTACACTTAAAAACGCCATTAAAAATAATCATTTGGCGCAAGCCTTTTTGTTTTGTGGTCCGCGTGGTGTAGGTAAAACTACTTGTGCCCGTATTTTAGCAAAAACCATCAATTGCTTTAACCTTACAGCAGAAACAGAAGCTTGCGACAAATGTGATAGTTGTACCTCGTTTAATAGTGGACAATCATTAAATGTATTTGAATTAGATGCTGCATCAAACAACTCGGTTGAAGATATTCGTAATTTAATTGACCAAGTGCGTTTTGCACCCCAATTAGGGTCGCATAAAGTGTATATAATAGATGAGGTTCACATGTTATCCTCTGCGGCATTCAATGCCTTCCTTAAAACACTGGAAGAGCCTCCTAAACATGCCATCTTTATTTTAGCTACTACCGAGAAGCATAAAATAATTCCTACTATTTTATCTCGTTGTCAGATTTTTGATTTTAACAGGATTAAGTTAGATGATATATCTAACCACCTTGGATATATTGCCAAAAAAGAAGGCATTACAGCCGAAGATGAAGCCCTGCGAATAATTGCCCAAAAGGCCGATGGCGGCTTACGCGATGCCTGTAGTATGTTTGACCAAATGGTAAGTTTTGGAGGAAATAACCTTACCTACAAAACCGTAATTGAAAACCTGCATGTACTTGATTACGATTATTATTTTAAAATAACCGACGCCTTAAACACACAAAACACATCAACCGTGTTACTAACCTTTAACGAAATTTTAGATAACGGTTTTGATGGGCATCATTTTATTGCCGGATTAGGAGAACATATGCGTAACCTGTTAGTTTGTAAAGATGCAGCTACTATTCAGCTTTTAGAAGTAAGTGAAAATGTTAAGCAAAAATACTTACAACAAGCACAAAGCTGTAACACACAATTTCTATTAAAATCTTTAGGCATTATTAATAGATGCGATATAAGTTATAAAACGGCCAAAAACCAACGATTGCAAGTTGAAATTGCGTTACTGCAAATCAGTTACTTAAATGCCGCATCAATTGATGCGGAAAAAAAAAAGATAGTGCAGAATCAGGCGTAGCCGAAAGTGCGGTTATATATACTCCTGAAACACCTAAGCAAGAAAAACCAAAAAATCCAACGCCAAGTGTAACAGAAACTCCTCAACAAAAAACCACATCTAAACCTGTTGGTGCTTTTAAGGATTTAAACATTAGTGATGGCTTTAGGTTGAAACAAGCGCAACAAATTGTTGACCCCAACAAAACCGAATCTGCTGAAACAAAAATCAACGTAAGTTATACCCAAGCTTTTACTTTAGAACAGTTGCATCAAAGTGTAGTTGATTACACAAAAAAAATGCAGGAGCAAGGCAAAAAACAAATTGCAGTAATGCTTCGCCCTGAGGTTATATCCTTACAAAATGAAATTGAAATAATTGTTGGCATTGAAAACAAAGCACAACAAGATGGCTTTGAACCTATGAAGCAAGATTTTTTAGATCATGTGCGTAGAGCCTTAAATAACCAAACCATTACTATGCGAATGGAAGAAAAAGCTGCCGACCCAACTAAAAGAGCTTATTCCCCATCTGAAAAATTTGAAACCATGTTGCTTAAAAACCCAGCCCTGCTAACTTTAAAAAACAGATTGGGCATGGAGTTGGATTATTAATGTACGTGCTGCCCTCCGTTAATAGAATAGTTAGCACCTGTTATAAAGCTTGATTTATCTGACGCAAGGAAGGAAACTAAATGTGCTACCTCTTCTGTTCCACCCAATCTTCCCATAGGCACTTGTGCTACAATTTGGTTAAGTACTTTTTCGGGTACCGCCATAACCATATCAGTTGCTATATAACCCGGTGAAATGGTGTTTACTGTAATGCCAAACTTAGCAACTTCCATAGCTAGGCTTTTAGTAAAGCCATGCATGCCAGCTTTTGCAGCACTGTAATTGGTTTGTCCAAATTGCCCGCGTTGCCCATTAACTGATGATATATTTATTACACGTCCAAATTTTCTATCCATCATGCCTTGCAAAACATTTCGCGTACAATTAAATACACTATTCAAGTTGGTGCTTATAACGGCATTCCAATCATCTTTAGTCATGTTTATAAGACGCATATCGCGCGTTATACCCGCGTTATTTACCAATGTATCTACTGGGCCAATATCGGTTTCAATTTTTTTAATCATCTCGGCTGTGCTATCAAAATCACTTACGTCACCATAAAATAATTCTACATGACAATTATCTTTTTTCATGTCAGCCAACCAAGGCTCCGATTTTTCTTTGCTGCGGTAGTTACCCACTACATGGTAACCATCTTCAAATAATTTTTTGCACATAGCTGTGCCTAATCCACCTGTTGCGCCGGTTACTAAAACAACGCGTTTATTCTGCTTATCCATTCCACAAATTTATATCCGAAGTTATTGTTTTCGAATGACAAATTCAACTTTTTGAGGTGATATTTGTGTTATCTTACTGTCAATAATAGATGAAGAAACAGTTACAGTAAGTTTTTCTTTTTGATTAGCTATTTGTTTAAAATCTACAAAAGCCTTGATAGTTGATGCATTCAAGCTATCAAACAAATTATAAGGAACCGTAATAGTTACATTTACAGTAGCGGGAAATGTTTTAACACTTGTGTTTACAGGTGCATTTAAAACCTGAACTGGCAGCTGAATTGTTTTTTGAGCGTACTCGTCTAGGTTAATTTGCAGCGTAACTTTTTGAGCGGATAGAGCTACTAAGCCATCTAACTCTTCGGATAGCTGAATATCTGTTTGCTGTTCTACTTTTTGATTTAAATTATTTAAAACCAATTTCTCCGTATAAAGTGTATCTATTTTAGATAGTGTTGCGCTATCAGAGCTTATTGTGATAAATTGAGGGGTAACTTTTATACGTTTAAAAATGCCCTGCGGAATATTGTAATTTATTTGCACCTGCGGTTTTATAAAAACCTTTTTAGTAAATGTTTTCCCAAAAATAAAATGGATGCTATCGGGTTTTACTTTTATTAAATCTACATCCGTATTTAGTAGTTTAGATAGATTGCCAATAAAGGCAACTGTATTTATAGATGTGTTTCCTGAAAGCGATTTTTTGTTGGTTACCGCGCTAACATCAATCGTGATTTCAGCAATAGATTTTTTTACCAACAGCATTAAAAGTTTTGCGCCACTAGTTTTTATATCTGCCATAATATAGGGCGGCAGTTTATTTACAATGCGCTTACCAACCGGGTAGTTTATAAACTTAACCGGTATAGCAACCGTACGGGTATAACTACGGTTTAAGGCAGATATAAGCCACAAAAAAGCAGAGATTAAAAGACATATAAAAAAAGAAAATATCCTGCGTGTAGGATATTTTCTTTTTATGCTTGATACATCTTTGTTTTGCAAAACAAAAATTATTTTGCTTCGGCGTTGATGCCTACAGTGTTATCAACCGATAAAGCTGTTTTCGAAATTTTTAATCTGTTACCACCTTCAACTTCAATGGTAAAAGTAGTGTCATTTATTTCGGCAATTTTACCATGTATGCCACCAATGGTAACAATTTTGTCTCCTTTTTTAATTTCGGCCATAAATTTTTTAGCTTCTTTTTGCTTTTTCATTTGCGGACGAATCATAAAGAAATAAAATACTACTACTATTAGTACTAAAGGTAAAAAACTTTGAACAGAACCCATTATACCACCACTTGCTGCCGGTGCTGTTGCGTCTAATAACATAAAAGTTGTTTGCATGTTTTGTCTTATTTATTTAATTGATAATTGATTACTTTTTTTCTGATGATTCACTCGGTACAATAACATTGCCTGTAATGGTAATAAAAACAGTATTAGGCTCGCAATTAGTGAGTACGCTTACACTTTTATTTATCATCCCTTGTTTACCATTGCTATCAAACACTACATCTATAGTGCCTGTTCCACCCGGTGCAATGGGCTCTTTAGTTGGTTCGGCAATGGTGCAACCACAACTTCCTTTAGCCGATGTGATAATTAGATTTGATTTACCCTCATTGGTAAAGGTAAATTTATGCGACACTTTTTCGCCTTGTATAATTTTCCCGAAATCATAAGTGCCTTCAGCGAACTTAATAACAGGCAATTTCTCTTTATCAACTTTACCATTAGCAGTGCCTGAAAAGTTTACTATTTCCCCGTCAATTTTTCCGTCTTTTTCACTTTTATTTCCGCAAGAAAAAAGAACGGCCGTGCTTATTAGTACAATTAATTTCTTCATTACAAAAATTTTTGGCAAAGATAGAAAACAATTCAGTTTTACATAACCCACCAATGATGTTATATTTGTGAAGAAATTAAAGCGTAAATTTTATGTTTTCGGCCATTTATGAAGGAATTTTACTGGGTATTTTTGTAGCCTTTTCAATAGGCCCTTCGTTTTTTGCGCCTTAATACCGTTGTGTTAAGCCATTTTTTTATCTTATGTCCTACAAAGGTTTTAAGTAAGTCGGTAGAAATTACCACACTTAAAGTAGATATATAAAACACAATAATGCGTGATATATGAAACTCATATTTGCTACTGATAGCGGTAGATGTAGCCATCCAAAAAATCCAAACAAAAGGGTTAAAAAGGTTTAAAAAAAAGCCTTTTACAATTAGTGCAAACACTTTAGGCGATTTTATTTCAATTTCTGTTTCC
>Ga0206824_10311_pt1 | contig 12704 bp, 9 predicted proteins | sample Alteio_BWOrgCont_82_FD_152874 | JGI IMG/M metagenome (GOLD analysis project Ga0206824, IMG submission 152874) | Enriched cells from forest soil in Barre Woods Harvard Forest LTER site, Petersham, Massachusetts, United States -... | ecosystem: Environmental > Terrestrial > Soil > Temperate forest >...
TGACCGGACAATTTAAAATCCCACCGAACATGCGCCCGGCAAGCACGCAGAAATCCGCCCGTGAAATCACGAAAGAAATTGACCTATCTGGAATGTTTGAGCCGACAAAAATCATCGCGCATCCGTCAGACGATGACTTTGATTCTGGCGACAGCGCTGCGTAATTCACTCTAACATTTAATGGCAATCCGGAAGCGTAATGGAGCCATCGGTCTTATAGTGCGAGATCATGTGCTTCACGTTGCAATGGCATTCGTAGGTCACATCTAAAATCGTATCGCCCAACCAGCCTCCTGATAGATAAGAATTGAGTTCCGAAAACTCCTCCACGCTGCTCGTTCCAGTTCCGTAACCGTGGGTATTGTCAAAAATTTTCTTCATGTGTTCTGTGACATTGATGACGGGGGTAAGCCGGGCTATGTGGATATTGGCCCAATCACCTTGATTATTCCAAATCTTATTGAGATCGCCATACACAACGAAATTTTCATGGGCTGTGATCTCTTCGAGATATCCAGAAACCGTGTGCCCCATGCCGTCGCCGATACTACCGTCGCTGTAAATAAACGCATGCCGATACATCGTCGCGCTGATGATTTTAATCACAGATGGGCAATCGTCTTGCACCACTTGTTCAAATGGAACGTTTGGGGACGGTGGCGTATTTGCTGAAACGATCAAATGTGTGGTTGTTCCACAAGGTTTGTCACTAAATTTATTGTGGTAGTACACGCGCCGTTCCGCACCATCAATCGGAATCCCATCCAGCGTGATGTGATTTTCCGCAACAACTTTCCAGAATTGGTCTTCGTCCGGCGCATTCAAAATCTCGACCATGTTGTGGAAAACAACCAGTTCTGTATTTTGTCCAACAGGCAATAGTTCTGAATCGACTTTACTTTTGTATCTGTCCCGAGATGGCTTAAAGATTGTTGTGATTTTAAACGGATGTTTCCCTTCAACGATCGCAAAAGTGAATTTCTGAATATCGTTCTGACTAAAATGTAGGAATCGATTTAAATGACTAAACGCGCTCTTTGCACGAGATAATGTCAGATGAAAATAATCTGCCGACTTCAAATTGCTGGAGTCTTCATATTGAGTTTGCAGATCGATCAGTTTTTGATCTGTATCTGCATTTTGCGCGTCTGCTTCGTATTTTTCAATGAAAGCAAAAAGATCTTTGACCATCACGTAGTCCGTTGTTTGCCTGCCAAAGTCGTCGCGACCATCAAACTCGACGATCGCGTTTTGAGTTCCATTGACTGTTCCGGCTTCATCACTGCGCAATAATCGCGCTAAATTGTGAAAGGCATTCACAAAGTCCGCGCCTAGTTGGCGAATCTCATCGTAGTGCCGCAATATAAAATTTGCGTTCGCCATCTGTTCGTCAAATTTGGCTTGTTCACAAGGGTTGGATCGATTGCACTCGGAAAGCTCGGCCACTTCTGCCTTAGCCTGTTCGACCGCTTTCGCGATGACTAAAAATCCGGGCGGCTTAGGCGCATCACGTTGGGTGCTTTGATTGTTACGGTACTCGACGCCCGATTGGTAGGTACGGACGCTTTCATTTTGTTGCGCGTTCGCAAAAAAAGGAGCGCTGAAAAGGTATAGAAATACCACTGCTTTGCTGTGTTTCATGATGTTGGTCCTTATGGTTGCAATGCTGCGTGCTTTATAGCGTTTGGTACCCCGCCACACAAGGTTAGTTTTGGTGAAACTGAATCTTGAGCAACTCGTCTTAACTGTAACAGTTGAAATCAATGGACTGAATAGAGTTACATCCAATATCTGACTTTTTTAAACATTGGAACTATAATGCGTGATATTAAGACTGAATCACTTCAAGGAGTGCCCATGAGCCGTCGTTTCTATTGGTCATCACTATCTTTGTTCGTATTTTTGATGTGTGGTTTTTCAAGTGCCGATTATCCCGGGGAAATTAAGTTCGTGATGCCGTCACAATGCGGGGAATCCACCACTTCAAACAAATATGCAGTGAATTTAACAGACCACAATCACGACAAGAAAGCCAATTGGCTGCGAATCCAACTTGGAAACATCAAATGCAAAAATGTCGTCCTAAAAAAATATTCACCTGAATCTTGTATGAACAACACGTTGGAAACATTTTTATTTACCAGCGACAATTGCGAAGGCACCGAATCGCTATCGGGAGCCTGCACACAAGGAAAACCACATAAAGTGACTTACGCCACGGAAAAACTAAAAGCGGGCGGCCCCGTGCGCGCTGATCAGATGACCTCGGAATTGCAAGACATCCTATTTGTCTGCGTGTGGTAACCCTACTGAAAACTTCCAATCTCTAACTTCGATTCGCTTGCCACTTTGTGCGCGCCCTTTGATAACTCACGCGCCACTTCGCGCGCCAGCGTGCGATACAAAGCAGCACTTTCTGTGACTGCGCTACTCGTGCCCGCCGCAGCAAGGGCAACCGGTTTGCCCAAGTCGCCGCCTTCGCGAATCGCTGGAATCAACGGCATTTGCGCCAGCAAGCGCGTGCCGAATCTTTTCGACAACAATTCGCCGCCGCCTTCTCCAAATATTCTATATTTTTTCCCGTCGTCGCCGGTAAAGTACGACATGTTTTCGACCACGCCGATCACAGGAACGCGGACTTTTTCCCACATCATTGCGGCTTTCCGCACGTCTTGCAAAGCAATCTCTTGCGGAGTGGTCACTAACACCGTTCCACTGATCGGCAACATCTGCGCCAACGACAACTGCACGTCGCCAGTTCCAGGTGGCAAATCAATCACCAAATAATCCAATTCGCCCCATTCCACCTTGGTGCAAAACTGATTCAAAATATTGTGCAACATTGGGCCTCGCCAAATCACGGGCTGATCGCCTTGCAGCAAAAACCCCATCGACATGACTTTTACGCCGTGACTAGACGGTGGCAAAAAAACTTCGCCTTTTTCAGGATGCACAGTCAATTTTGGATTTTCGGTCACGCCCATCATCGTCGGAATATTGGGACCGTAAATATCGGCATCCAATAAACCCACACGCGCGCCGTCCAACGCCAATGCCACTGCGATGTTCACACTGGTGGTGCTTTTGCCAACCCCACCCTTGCCGCTGGATACTGCAATAATGTGCGCGACGTTTGACAGTCCGCGGGCAGTCGCCTTATTTTTTACTTCGGCATCCATCGTGACATCCACTTTTGTCACGCCCGGAACCGCACGAACGACATTTTCCGCTTGTGCCTTCAGTTGGTCTTTGACCGGACATGCTGGCGTAGTCAGCACCACACGAAATTTCACAGATCCATCGCCGTAAACTTGTAAATCGCGAATCATGTTCAGGGTTACTAAATCCTTGCCCAAATCAGGATCTTGAACTTGTCGCAGCGCCTGCACGATCAAATCGATTTGCAAAGCTGTCTTCGTGTCTGTTGTATTTTCAGTGGTATTTGCCATCCGATCAAGCTAACAGACGGGCCAAGTTTGGTCGCCACAAAATATGAAAAAAGAAGCCATTTTTAAGGACTAAATTCACCATTTGACCTTAACAATTATAGTTGATTTAAATGATATATTAATAATATGGGGAAATGGGGGCAAAACAATCACCTCAAGACTTTTGCAGGCGCAACAGCTTTGCTGTTCTTGTTGAATGCATGCAGCTTCAGCCTTCGCTCGATTAGCTCCTTAAGCTCTGGCGCTTCGAAATCCACTCCGAACAATTCGCCTTCGTCATCGGGTTTATCCTACAACCCATCAGGCACCCCGATAGTCAGCGACCCTTTTCCAACTGATTTAACAGTTCAAATTTCAGCTGGCGCACAACACACCTGTGCGCTGGAAACAGATGGAACCGTTTGGTGCTGGGGCGATGATACCTATGGACAACTAGGCGACAATTCAAGTGGCACAAAAAATAGCCCAGTTAAAGTGCATGGCATTGGGAATTCTGGTTATCTTCAAAATATTAGTTCTATCTCTGCCGGTGCGAACGACACCTGCGCGGTCACAAACACAAACTTGCTTTATTGTTGGGGATCAAATGGACACGGCGAGCTTGGAAATAGTCCAATCACGTCACCAAATGTCGGTTATCCAGTTCAGGTCATGGATTCAACGGGCCTTTCGCCTTTAATGGGTGTCGCCACTGTTTCTGTGGGCAACAATCACGTTTGCGCTAAAACCATGTCTGGAGATCTTTGCTGGGGGCTGAATGACCCTTCTGGCGAACTGGGAACCGGTAATATTGCCGACTCTACTTTGCCGGTGTCGGTATTGAATTCGATGGGCAACGCCAGTATCGGCGCATTTTTAATTCAGGCTTTTTTTACAACCAGCTGCGCATTGGACACTAGCGGCAAACAACTTTATTGCTGGGGCGCGAACAGCTACGGACTTGGCGACGGCAGCAATTCAGCCGAACTCCCTAATTCGATCATGATGAGCAACGTCGTTGACTTCACCGGTGGTCAATACCATCACTGCGGACTGACTTACGATGGATCGATTGCAGGTGTAGAATGTTGGGGTGAAGGTGGCCTGACAGGCGATGGGACAATGATCAGTCGATCAACGCCGGTCGCTGTACTCACTCCAGATGGTTCACTGCCATTAACTGATTTGCTGATTCAATCACCTTCCCACAGTTTGGCGGCGGGGCAATCGCACACCTGCGCAATTTCAGGTGGTTCAAATGTTTATTGCTGGGGTGACAACAGTTCAGGCCAACTCGGGATCGATACACTGGGTGCCCAAAGTTTACCGGTAACTGTTCTTGATCCACTTAGTGGAAACTTCGGCCCGGTCAAAGATATCAGCGCTGGTGGTAATCACACTTGTGCACTCAAAGTGACGGGTAACGTTTACTGCTGGGGCGATAATAGCTCGGGACAACTTGGATCTGCCGCGAGTGCTAACGCTACTTTTTCAGGATTGCCGGTTGAAGTTCAGTAGTTTCTAGGCATGCAATAACCCATTATAATCCTGAACGATTGGCCGCGGTTTTCTGAGACTTGATCAGCTCAGTCAAAATCAAGAATGCTGTTTCGCTCACATTCAAAGGCTTAACCTGAGCGCTCGATCCTGACAGATTAAACAAAGTGGCTAGTGCAACATCAAATTCCTTTTGAACTTTTGAAGTGCGTCTGTTTTTGCGCGGCAACTTATTCACCAAGTCCTCGTACCTACTGAGAGATGACGGGTCGACATAAACAAACCAATAGTGATTCAGATGTGTTGAATCGAAGATGTCCGTAAGAACCAAATCTTTTCCCGCCGGTTTATCTACATAAACTGCTGTAGCAGAGCTATATAAATTGTATAGAATCACTCGTTCACGCGAACTGAATCCTTTCAAATCGTATTTCCAAAACCCCTCAGGCATCAGCCTGTTTCTCCTGCGAACTTCCTCTACATACGAGTTTGGGAACTCGGTGTCATCGTCTGGTCCGATCACGCAGTAACGTTGAACTTTCTCTCGGTTGAAGAGCGCGACAATTTCGTCTCGTTCCATGGTTTTACCAATCTTGACATTGTTCAAATAAAAGTCGACAGCATCACACACAGGACGCGCGCCTTTAACACAAACTGCTTTTAAAGCCTGATCGCGAACGGGTGTGAGTGCGACTTTGATCTGAGAGGAACTTCCGTTTTCTTGTTCAAGAGCGACTGGTCGCGAGTAGTTTTTAGAATGATGGACCGACACACCTGGAGACAAATCCCAGTTTTCAGCGCGGCTTACCGAGCAAAAAGGAACGAGCCCCGCGCAAACAAAGATGTGGATCCAGCGCCGCTTCATTTCGCTGAAATGTATCACGACCTTAATGCCTCGACACCAGAGAATGCCCGCGGGCGCCGCGACCTCAAACCCAACGCTTGTCATTTTATAGCTACCCAAAATAGTGGGTTTTGTGATTTCAAACCCTTCCCTGACATGATAAAAAACCATTAAAAATAGCGACTTAAGACTTTGTCTTCCGTGTTGCGGGAACAGAATTTCCAAACTATAAGACATGGACGCAAAATGTTCTGGATGGAATCCCGCTGTTTGTTTTTTCAACAGCCACTGTTTGGAAACGAATGTTAATGAAAAAGATTTTGATACATCGACTCAAAGAAATCGACGGCAGGGCAAGCACTGAATCGCTTCGTCAAATTGTGAAATTTGTTTTGATATTTGCTGCTTACTTCATCACGGCAAAATTTGGGTTACAGATGGATGCAGTCAGCGGATTTGCAACTCTGGTCTGGCCACCAACGGGGATTGCTCTTGCTGCGTTACTTCTTTTTGGCATCCGATTTTGGCCGGCCGTCGCATGCGCCGCGTTTCTTATTAATTATTTGACCGGTGCTTCGGTCGCGGTGGCCATCGGAATTGCATTCGGAAATACAGCCGAAGCCGTATTGGGGACCTACCTGCTTTTGCGCTTTGCTCGTTTTCACAAATCTCTTGATCGTCTAAAAGACGTCATCTCGCTGATCGTGTTCGCAGCAATCATCAGCACGTCCGTCAGCGCAGTTGTCGGAGTGACCAGTCTTTGGCTTGGAGGCGTTCAATCATTTGAAGGGGTCGGCACCACATTCCGAGCTTGGTGGCTTGGAGATGCGTTGGGAGACTTCATCGTTGCGCCGTTCATTTTGGTTTGGGCTAGCGCGAACCGTCCAAGATTTAGATTTTGGGGCGCTACTGAATTTGTTTTGCTGAGTGGTTCGTTGGTCTTTGTTGGTCTTTTAGTCTTGGATGAATTTGCAACCCGCCTCGGTCTTTCGATTGTGACTCTTCCGTATGTGCTTTTTCCATTTGTGGTTTGGGCTGCGCTTCGATTTGAACAGCGCGGCGCCGTCACAGTGGCTTTTGCTATTTCATGCCTGGCCATTTTGGGCGCGGCGAACGGTCACGGTCCGTTTGTTCGCGGCAATCTGAGAGATAACTTGGTTCTTTTGCACAGTTTCGTGATCATCGTCGCCATCACTGGATTATTCATGGCGGCGGCGATTTCAGAACGCAAGCTTGTTGTTTCAAACGAATTGGCTAGGCGGGCAACTGCGGCGCTCGAAAATGCTCGCCTGTATAAACAGGCTCAAGAAGCTATTCGTGCTCGCGATGAATTTATGTCCATCGCTTCGCACGAACTCAAAACACCGTTGACTGCATTGATGCTTCAAACTCAATTGCGGAAACGAAGCCTAAGCCAGGGTGACACTTCGTATTTTTTCCGCGACAAACTTGAAAAAATTGTGACGGACGACGAAAAACAATTGAACCGTGTCAGTCGCTTGATTGATGACATGTTGGATATGTCGCGAATCAATACCGGCAAGTTAACGTTGGATGTGGAAGAAGTCGAACTCGGGCCGCTGATTCGAGAGAGCCTCGAACGATTTTCATCCCAACTGGAATTTGCGGGTTGTGAAGTAAACATCAAGCGATTTGACCAAGTTACAGGGAACTGGGATCGCTATCGTCTAGAACAGGTGTTTATCAATTTACTGACAAATGCGATGAAATATGGAGCACACAAACCAATCGAAATCAGCATCGAGCTTCAGGATGAATTAGTGACCCTATCGGTCACCGACCATGGCATCGGGATCGCCGCCGAAGATCAAGCACGAGTTTTTCAGCCCTTTGAAAGGGCATCCCGTGGACGCGGAATCCCTGGATTAGGATTGGGCCTTTATATTGCAAAACAGATTACAGAAGCCCACGGCGGGACGATCAATGTTCAAAGCGCGATTGGTGTCGGATCGACATTTTCAGTGATCCTTCCACTTCTGAATGGCTAAGATTTTAATTTGATTACTGGTTTCGAAAACGCTGGCTTGGCCTGCCCTTGTGGAGTATAAAATTTTTCAGGATGCTGGCAACGTTCTGTTAAGTCGGATTCCCACTGTGCATAAAGTTCTGGGCATTTTTCGATGATCGCTTGAACGGATGGTTCGCTGACAAAATTTCGAAACTCCACAAGAAATGACATTTTCGCACCTTCAGCAGCAAACTTCTCGACAACAAACTGCGGAAAATAAGTCATAAGGCATTGAACATGCGGAACGCCAAAACCTTCGTTCTTAAGAGTTTTCACTACCTCTAGCGAACTGCCACCGGTTGAAATCATGTCTTCGATCAACAACACGCGCGCGCCCGAACTCAGTCCCCCTTCGACGCGATTTGGCTTTCCATGATCCTTAGATTGAGTGCGGACGTATCCCATAGGCAGATCAAGCGCATCGGCCACCCATGCCGCATAAGCAATTCCACCCGTTGCAACGCCGACGACGGCATCAATATCATTCAAATTTTTCCTGCACGCCTCGATCATCTGACTCATCAATGCTTTTCTGCACTTCACATTGCCAATCATTTTTCGATGATCACAATAAACAGGCGACATCATTCCACTGGCCCATCGGTATTTCTTGTGATCTTGAAACTCAATCACTTTTGCTTCTAAATAAATCGAGGTTAAGTTCGTCATTTTAGCGCCTTCATCTTTAATGTAGCTCTGTGATCAGTTCTTGTATAGCTGCGGCAGGTTCTTTTGACGTCAGCGATCGACCCATTACTAAAAAATCAGCTCCGCGATCAAATGCTTCCTGCGGGGACATGACGCGTGCCTGATCATCTAGTGGGTCAGACTTTAAGCGAATACCGGGTACAATCCATTTCGCCTGCGGAAATCTGGAATGAAGCACTTCCAAATCAACTGCCGAACAAACAAAGGTGTTGATGCCCGTTTTCAATGCCTGTTCAATCCAATGCGACGAAATATCGACCAAACCACTGCTAGTATGCGTCCATTTTTGAAAAGATTCTTCGCTAAATGACGTTAAAACGGATACTCCAACCCACTCAAAGCCTGCGCCAGATTCTTTGCGTTCGCGTTCGATCATCTCGATCGCTTGGATTCCCGCTGCCAAATGAAAGGTCACAAACTTGATCGGCGATTGTGCCAACGATTTGCACGCACCTTTCATTGTATTGGGAATATCGTGCAACTTAAGATCCAAAAAAATACTGGGCGTTAGCTTTGAAATCGTTTCAACAAATGGAAATCCGCCTTCACGCGCTATAAAAGACTGCAGACCAATTTTCATTCCACCGATTCGGCCACGACCGCCAAAGTCTCTGGCCCATTTTTCCGCTTGAACGCGGTCGGATGTATCGAGTGCTAAAAAAATTCGGTCCAGACTCATACATTTGTCCCGTTATTTTTTCCAGTCGTGACATCAAGTGGTTCGGTGGTGAAACTCATACTTGCGATGGAATCAGCAAACGCATGCGCCGTATCCAAGGACGTAAAGCATGGAATCCCGCGATCCACACACAGACGCCGCATTTTGGCACCGTCACTTTGAGTGCGTCGATCACGACTCATGGTATTGACGACAATCGCCACTTTTTCAGATCGAATCAGCCCTAACAAACTGTCGTCGACATCGCCAATTTTTGGAATTTCACCGGCAATAAACCCTTGTTCTCGCAAAAATTTTGCTGTTCCCGGTGTGGCGACCACGTGAAAACCAAGCTTAAAAAGCTTAGCAACTAAGCGCGTTGCTTCCGCCTTGTCGCGATCGGCAACGGTCAACAAGATGCGACCATAGGGAATCAGCTTAAAGCCCGACGCGATCATCGCTTTTGCCAGTGCCCGCGTGTAGGAATCGTCCACACCCATCACTTCGCCAGTTGATTTCATCTCGGGGCTAAGACTAATTTCAACGCCCTTTAGTTTTCTAAAGCTGAACACCGGCGCTTTGATCGCGATTTTTGATGTCGGCTTTAAAACACCATCGGGATATCCCATGTCTTTTAACTTTTCACCCAGCAACACCCTGGCCGCAACCCTAGCTAAAGGAATGCCCGTGATTTTGGATAAAAACGGAAGAGTACGCGAAGCCCGCGGATTCACTTCCAAAACGGTAATCGAATCGTGATGGCTGACAAATTGGAAATTCACAGGACCGATCAAACCCAATTCGCGCGTCAGTCTTTTTGAATAATCCAAAATCTGCCGCTGTTCTTCAGCACTTAAAGTTTGAGTTGGGTACACAGCCATCGAATCGCCGCTGTGCACGCCAGCTTTCTCTACATGTTCCATGATTCCTGGCACAAAACAGGTTTGACCGTCAGAAATCAGCTCCACTTCACTTTCTTTTCCAAATAAAAACTGGTCCATGTATAAATCAAGACCACGAGTTTGCGGTATCAACGTGTCCAGCGCTTGATCCAATTCATTTTCATTCCAAACGATTTCCATCGCCCGACCACCCAGCACAAACGACGGACGAATAATCAGCGGATAGCCCAGTTTTTTTGCCATCGGAATGGCGTCGCTTTTATCTTTGAATTTTGCACCCAGCGGCCGCGGCACATTGATTTTCGCGCATGCTTCTTCAAACAAAGCGCGGTCTTCCGCACGTTCTATGCTTTTCCAAGATGAACCCAAAATCGGAATACGGGCATCGTCTAAGAACTTGGCCAACTGCAACGCGGTTTGTCCGCCGAATTGAACGAAAACGCCAAGCAATTCCCCGGAAGCCTTTTCGTTTTTGATTACATTCATTACATCTTCTGGAAAAAGCGGTTCAAAATACAATCGATCCGAACAATTAAAATCGGTCGACACGGTCCCTGGATTATTGTTAATCACGATTGCTTCGATGCCGCGTTCTTTTAATGCTTGCACGACATGCACTGTCGAATAGTCAAACTCAATCCCCTGCCCGATTCGGATGGGACCGGAACCTAAAATGATCGCTTTCTTTTTGTTTCCAGCAAGGGCTTCATTTTGTTCGCCCACTGTCGAATAAAAATATCCAGTTCGGGTGCCAAATTCACCTGCGCAGGTATCAACCATACGATAACAGGTTGCCAAACCCAGTTTATTGCAACGATCCTTCAAATCGGTTTCCGAAACATTACAAATCGCCGCGATGGACGAAATTAAAACTCCACACCGGCGAATAAATCGCAATTCTTCGTCAGAAATTTCTTTCTTTCCGCGAATAGATTCCATAGCCAGTACGCTTTCAGCAATTGGCCTTAGAAAAAAAGTATTGATGTGGCTTAAACTTTGAACACGATCGACGGTCCAACCGCGGCGAAAACATTCGGCGATGTAAAAGATCCGTTCGTCATCGGCAATTTCGACTTTTGTTTCAAGATTCAAATCGGTGATCGGCAGGGATTCATATAAACTGCGTGGTGACGAACGTGGAAGTTCTAGCGACCGCACGGCCTTGTGCAAGGCCTCGATATAAGTTCGCCCTAGCGACATGACTTCGCCAGTCGCCTTCATTTGCGTGCCCAGTCTTTTATCCGCAGTCGGAAATTTATCAAATGCAAAGCGCGGGAACTTCAACGCCACGTAATCCAAGGCCGGTTCAAAATACGCAACAGTGCTGCCAGTGACTTCGTTTTGAATTTCATGCAACCCCATTCCCAGGGCCAACATTGTCGACACTCGTGCGATTGGGTAACCCGTCGCTTTTGAGGCAAGCGCACTGGATCTGGAAACACGCGGGTTCACTTCGATCACAAAATACGCATCGGAATTTGGATCAACGGCAAATTGAACGTTGCAACCGCCTTGGACACCCAGTGCTTCGACAATTCGAAAACAGGCGTTTCGCAAGCGCTGGTGCAGCTGATCAGTCAAGGTCTGTGCCGGTGCGCACACAATGCTATCGCCCGTGTGAATTCCGACCGGATCAAAATTTTCCATGTTGCAGACAATGATCGAAGCACCAAAACGATCGCGAATCACTTCATATTCGATTTCTTTGTAACCATACAAAGATTTTTCAATCAAACACTGACCAATTTCGCTTAATTTCAAAGCACCCGAAACAATTTCCCTCAGTTCGATTTCATTCGCGACAATACCGCCGCCCGTTCCACCCAAGGTGAACGCTGGACGAACGACCACGGGGTATTCCAGTTTCGCAGCAATCGCGACCGCATCTTCGACTGTTTCGCAGCTTTTTCCTGGAATTTCAGGCTCTTTCAATTCAATCAATAACTTTTGAAATAAATCACGATCTTCGGCTAGTTGAATCGTCTTCAGTGATGTTCCAAGAAATTCGATGCCAATTTTCTCGGCGTGACCGCTTTCTGCAAACTCCACAGCAAGATTTAGCGCCGTCTGACCACCCAAGGTTGGCAACAAGGCGTCGGGCATTTCACGATAAGCCACGCGCAACAGACTTTCTAAATTCAACGGCTCAAAATAAACGCGATCGGCAAATTCTGGATCCGTCATAATCGTCGCCGGATTTGGATTGATCAGAATCACTTCGTGGCCAAGACCCTTCAGCGTGCGAATCGCTTGCGTTCCAGAATAATCGAATTCGGCGCCCTGCCCGATCACGATAGGGCCGGAACCTAAAACCAAGATTTTACGCTTTTTAGAATTCGATATCTGATTCACTGTCCCGCACCTGCTTTTCTCACTACAGCCAAAAAATCATCAAAGATAAACGAGGCATCCAACGGACCAGGCGCCGATTCAGGATGAAACTGCACGGAAAAGGCCTTGTGTTTTTTGTGTGCCAGGCCTTCAACCGATGAATCATTCAAATGGGTGTAAGTCAGTTCCATATTCGTCGATCGAATCGAATCAGCATCCACAGCGTAACCATGATTTTGAGACGTCATCAGAACGCGGCCGGTGATGCGATCGCGAACCGGATGATTGCCGCCGCGATGTCCAAATG
>Ga0206824_10313_pt1 | contig 12521 bp, 6 predicted proteins | sample Alteio_BWOrgCont_82_FD_152874 | JGI IMG/M metagenome (GOLD analysis project Ga0206824, IMG submission 152874) | Enriched cells from forest soil in Barre Woods Harvard Forest LTER site, Petersham, Massachusetts, United States -... | ecosystem: Environmental > Terrestrial > Soil > Temperate forest >...
CCCGCAATACCTCAACCGCACATCCCTCAGCGTTTTCCCTAAAGGCTGTCGCGCAACGCCCGAACCCGCCGCTCCAACTCGGCAGTGCTCATGTAAGTCGTCCGAACTGCCCACCACATGCGCGGCAAGCCGCGCGGGACGACGAGGCGGTTGCGGAGAAGGGTGATGGTTTCGGGGCGCGCGTAGCTCTCGAGGAACGCATGAGCGCAGGGGAGCCACTCGGCGGCGCCGATGCGGCCGACCATGTCTTGCAACAGGACCAGCAAATCATCGGCGTGACGCAACGCCGCGGGGACCGCCGGAAGGTGCATGACCTCGAAATCGATGAGCCGCGCCAGATCCGCGGAGTCCTCGTAGACGAAGTTTCCCGAATGCGGATCGCCGTGCGACCACAGGCCGTGAAAAACATCGCATTCCGACGTGTGCGCCCGCCGCAACTCGCGCGCGGCGGCGGCGAGCATCGCCGGGGTAATCGTCCGGGCGTTGAGGTGGTGCGAAAGACTCCGCCCCGGGACCTCGTCGGCGATCACGGCACGCGAGCCCTCGCCGAAGGCATGAAAGTGTTCCCCGTGTAGGCGAAGGAAACAGCCCACTTCCCACCGTTGCCAGGTCGCGGCGTCTTCGATCGCCTGAACCGGGTTGCCCGCCAGGCGGAAGAACCGGTTCGCGCAGGCCATGATCGGGCCCGCCGTCCAGCGCCGTTGCTTGATCCAAACGGCATGCCCTCCCCGGCACTGCCGGGAAATTTCATTAATTTTGATGCAGTCGACGACCGCACCGGCCGCCTGGAGGATTCTGCTCATCGCCAAGGCATCGTAATCGCTCGCCACCGGGAGGCAACATTGTCGCTCATCGAATACGCGATTTCCCTAAGGCTGCCTCAATTTGAACGCACCCGCTATTGCCATCTGCCGTATTCGCGGTAGGCTCCGCCCCCAATGCGTCTCCGTGATCTTTGCCCATTGCTCGCGCTGTTCGCGGTCCCCGCATTGGCGGTCCAGGATCCGGGCAATTCGCCTTCGGCTGCCGCCAGTTTTCGGCACGGAGTAGTCCTACGGGATGGCGACGCGGACGAGGCAGCCGATGCCGCGCTCGCGCGCGGGTCTGCGGGCCTACCACCGGGCGGCCGGGATCTGGGGCTGCAGCCGACTTCTTCGACGCCCTACGATCACTATTTCGGCAGCGTGCGTTCCGTGATCGCGAGCATGGAGGCCCACGGCACGTCGATGGCCAAGGCCTGCCATTTGATGAAGGTCGGGCACAGTTTCGATTACAAAACGCGGGACCCGTATCGGCCCGACCCGCCGCGGCTCACTGAGCTCGAACATTCCGGTGACTGCAAATCCAAGGCGCTTTGGTTATTCGAGAATCTGGGCGATTCGAGTGCGCTTTTTGTAATCGGCAAAGGACAGAAAAACCTGCGCACGAGCCACGCCTGGGTCTATTGGCGCTGCGACGGACGGTGGTGGATTCTGGATTGCACGGATCGGATCGATCCGGTGGCCGCGGACAGTGTTTCTGCGGATCGCTACATTCCTTACTATTCGTTTGGAAAACTCGGCACGTATCGCCATGCCACGACGAAGGTGAATTCCTCGCCGACGAATGCCGTCGCGGCGAATTCGAGCAACAGTGCGGCGCCCGTCGGGCAAAAGAAGACGCGGTAAGGTTTTGGGGTACTGAGTGGGATTCTTTCGGCCGGGAAAATTCATTTACCGCAAAGGCGCAGAGAGATTGGAGAGGCCCGCAGAGGGAAAGACACTCATTTCGTGCTCTGCGAATCTTTGCGCCTTTGCGGTCCTCTCTCCCCTTCCGCTTCATCCAACAATGTGGCTGCAGGGCACGATTAGACCATCCTACCCCGTTGTCCGCAGGCCGCTGGCGATGGCGTTGATCGAGAGCAGCAGATCGGGCAGCATTTTTTCCGCAGCAGCTTCGTCGCCCGCGGCCTTGAGCCCGCGCCATTTTTTCAAGAGGTGGATTTCCTGCAGATGGAGGACGCGCAAGGCTTCGGCACGGCGTTGCAAGGTGCGGAGCATCCGGGGACGGCGTTCGGCCATGGGAGCGCCGCGCAATTTCTCGAGCATCTCCCGCGTGAGATGCCACTCATCCACGATGATTTTCATGAAACGCTCGCGCAGCGCTTCATCCTCCACCAGTCCGGCGTAGGCGTGCATCAATTCGAGGTCGGTGCTGGCGATGCTCGATTCGATATTGGTGAGCACGTAATGCAGGAACGGCCAGGTGCGAACTTGATCGCGAATTTCGCCTAGCTCCGATTCGGTGAGCTGCTTCAGCCCCGATCCGGCGCCGAACCAACCGGGCACATAGAATCGCGCCTGACTCCAACTGAAGACCCAGGGAATCGCGCGCAGGTCGGCGAGGCTCGGTTTGCCCGTGCGACGCGACGGACGCGAGCCGATGCGGCTGTGCTCCAGCGCGTCGATGGGCGTGGCCTGACGGTAAAACGTGAGAAAGTCCTCGGTATCGAGCAGTCGCCGGTAGGCCTGCTGGCTGGAGCGCGAAAGACGTTCGAGAGCGGGCGCGAGCGGCGGCGTCATGGGCACGCTGCGGTCGTGCTCGATGGTGGTGGCGGTGACGCCGGCGAGGAGCAATTCGAGATTGTAGGTGGCCGTGGTGAAGTGGCCGAATTTTTGGGCGATGGTTTCGCCTTGTTCCGTGAGCCGAATGTCGCCGGACAGCGAATTATTCGGCAGCGCCTCGAGGAAGCGATGCGTGGGGCCCGCGCCGCGGCTGACGGTGCCCCCACGACCATGGAAAAAGCGGATGCAGACACCGGTGTCGCGCCCCAACTGCGCGAGCCGGCCCTGCGCTTTTTGCAGTCCCCATTGGCTGGCGAAGATGCCGGAGTCCTTGTTGCTGTCGCTGTAGCCGACCATGACTTGCTGGGTGAGCGGCAATTTTTCGCGCCCCCAATTCCACGAGAGAAAATCGAGGCTGCGACGCGTCATCGGTTCCTCAAGGAAGGCGCCGAGAATCGACGGAGCGGATTCGAGGTCGTCCAGGGTTTCGAAGAGCGGAACCACCGGGAGGACGCAGACAAGGCCCTCCGGGAGACTGCGCGTGAGACCTGCCTCGCGGGCCAGCACGTAAACGATGAGCAGATCGGAGAGCCGGCGTGTCATGCTGACGATAAGCGCGCCGACGCCGTCGGCACCGTACTTGGCGATATGCGCGGCGAGCACGCGGTAACAACCCAACACCGTATCGGCTTCCGGCCCGGCCGAAGCGGTGGTGTGCAGGAACGGGCGCGGCGAGCGCAATTCCCTTTCGAGGAAGCGCAGGCGTTCGGTTTCCGACCAGTCCTCCCATTGGCTGCCATCGAGGCCGGCGGCGCTCATCAGTTGCGACAAAGCTTTCGCGTGGAAGACGCTGTTCTGGCGAACGTCGAGTTGCGCGAGGTGAAATCCGAAAACCTGGACGGCCCGCAGCACAGGGCGCACATCGGAATCCGCCAGGCGCCGCGCGCCGACTTCGATCAAACCATCGCGCAACGTGGTGAGATCGGCGGCCAATTCGGCGGCGTACTCGTAGCTGCCGACACCGGGGCGCAATTGGGTCGCCTGGTAGGGCGTGATTTCGATGGGTACGCGCTCGATCAAGAGTTCGACGTACTGGCGCCAGGGTTCGGCGGCGTTCGTCGAGAGCACGGCGCGCGCTCGTTCCCCGAGAGCCGCTTGCAGTTTTTCCCTCGCGACCACCAAAGACGGCGGCAACGGCTGCATCCACTCGGACAAGCTGAGTTTTTCGGCGAGCGTGGTGAGGTGACGCCGCAGTACGACGAGGGCATTGGCGCGGAGACGCTCGAGAGTCTCCGCGGTGACCTCGGCGGTGACTCCTGGGTGTCCGTCGCGATCACCACCCACCCAAGTGCCAAAACGGATCTTCGGCATTTTCTTTTCGTCGCGGAGGCGCGACTTGCTGAAGCCCGCGGCCGCCCAGGCGTGATCGAGGCGCTCGTCCAGTTCGGGGAGCACCGCGGGGAAAACGTCGCGCAGGTAATGCAGGACGTTGCGGCGCTCGTCGGTAAGCGTGGGCTTTTCCAAAAGGATTTCACCCGTTCGCCAGAGACGCTCGAGCGCGGCTTTGGTCTTGAGGCGCAGGGAGTGCAATTCGAATTCCGGCATGGACTCGCGGTCGGGCCCTTCGAGCAGAGCGTAAAGGGCGCGATGTTGATCGAGAACGGCCAGGCGCTTGGCTTCTGTGGGATGCGCAGTAAGGACCGGCTCGACCCGCACGCGATTGAGCGTATCGGCGATGACCTCCTCCTGGAGGCCCTCGGCTTTCAATTTGGCGAACCGTTCGCCCCAGAGTCCCCGCTCGGCGGTGACGCCTTCCTCGGATTCGCGCAATGAACGGACATGGGCGGCGGCATTTTCCTCGACCATGTTGAGGAGTTGAAACGCGATGGAATAGACGAGGCCGAGCTGGGTCGGCGCCTGGGCGGCCTCGAATTTCGTGGGATCGGAGCCGAACCACGGGAGGTGGCTGGCCAGTTCGCCGAGGCCGAGTTCGTTCAGCACCTCGCCGAGGCACTCGATAAAGAAGCGGAGATCGCGTTCGATTTTTTCGAAACCGATCGCGACGTAATCAGTGGCAGGATGACCCTTATTCATAATTGAAAACCCTGCGCTTCTTCTCTCCGGGAGGCGGCGATGGGGCAAGAAAAACCGTGGAGGAACCGGGCGACGCGCTGGTAAGGGGGCGTTTTTGCAGGACGGCGATTTTTTTGCCGCCAATCCGGCTGCCATCCCTTCGGGATGAATCGCTTTTTGTCGTGGCGACCGGTGGTGTCGCTTCGCTCAACCACCGGCTACGAAGCTGGGATGCCTTCGGCATCTAACTTTCGCTATTTCGTGGACCCTCTTCCGTGGACTCTCCCCTGTGGTCTCTCGTTCGTGGACTCTCTTTTCTTCGCGGCGGAGCCGCTCTGCGCCCTCCGCGTCTTTGCGTCTCGGCGTTTTCCAACTCCCAATCGACAACCTGGAAAACGGCCAAAAAAAGGCCCCGCCTCTTGTTTCCAAGAGACGGGGCGTAAAACTGGCGACGTCCTACTTTCGCACAACCTAGAGATGCACTATCATCGGGGCTGCAGCGTTTCACTTCCGTGTTCGGAATGGGAACGGGTGGGGCCACTGCGCTGGGATCACCAGAAATCTGACGAATTTGAGGCCACACTAAGGCTCATTCTGGGAGGTTCTCACTGGGGGGAGTGAGTCGAACCTCAAATTCGCCAGATTTCTAGCGACCCACTTCGTGGGCATTTGCGGCACCTCGCGACGAGGTTACTGCGATCAATGTGATCGTCGTCCGTTATTTTGTCAAAAGAACCATCGCTGATTCTCTGACATCTACATACAGGGTTCGCTACCACATTTTAAGCTAAGTTTTATTAAAAAAGTCATATTCGACCTCCGATTGAGGAGGAGGAAATGACCAAGCCGAACGGAATATTAGTACTTCTCAGCTGAACATGTTACCATGCTTACACCGGAAGCCTATCAACGTGGTGGTCTACCACGATCCTTCGGGGAAGAGTCATCTTGGGAGAGGCTTGGCGCTTAGATGCTTTCAGCGCTTATCCTTTCCGAACATAGCTACCCAGCACTGCCGTTGACACGACAACTGGAACACCAGAGGTTCGTCAGACCCGGTCCTCTCGTACTAAGGTCTGAACCCCTCACTCTTCCTGCGCCCACAGCGGATAAGGACCGAACTGTCTCGCGACGTTCTGAACCCAGCTCGCGTACCACTTTAACCGGCGAACAGCCGGACCCTTGGGACCTTCTCCAGCCCCAGGATGTGATGAGCCGACATCGAGGTGCCAAACCGAGTCGTCGATATGAGCTCTTGGACTCGATCAGCCTGTTATCCCTAGCGTACCTTTTGTCCGTTGAGCGATGGCAATTCCACATTCAACCACCGGATCACTTGGACCTGCTTTCGCATCTGCTCGACTTGTATGTCTCGCAGTTAGGCTGGCTTATATCCATATACTCGTCACCTGATTGCCAACCAGGCTGAGCCAACCTTCGTACTCCTCCGTTACTCTTTGGGAGGATACCGCCCCAGTAAAACTGACCGGCTGCCAGTGTCCCTTCCCCGGGTCACGGGTAAAGGTTAGATTTTCCAGTTCCAAAGGGTGGTGTTTCATTGACGACTCATTCGCCCCCGAAAGAGCGAAATCAAAGTCTACCACTTACGCTAAGCATTAAAACCGAAAAAACAGTAACAGCGTACAGTAAAGGTGCATAGGGTCTTTCCGTCCTGCTGCGGGTAGGCGGCATCTTCACCGCCACTACAACTTCGCTGAGCTCCTCGTTGAGACAGCGGTCAACTCGTTACACGATTCGTGCAGGTCGGAACTTACCCGACAAGGAATTTCGCTACCTTAGGACCGTTATAGTTACGGCCGACATTCACGGGGACTTGGGCTCGAAGCTTCGCTTGCGCTAACCTCTTACCGTAATCTTTCCGCATTGGTCACGTGTCACACCCTATACTTAGTCTTGCGACTTGGCAGAGTGCTGTGTTTTTGTTAAACAGTCGGTTGACCCCTTTCACTGCGGCCCGTCTTGCGACGGGCACCCCTTCTTCCGAAGTTACGGGGCTAGATTGCCGAGTTCCTTAACGAGGTTTCACTCACGCGCCTGGGTATACTCTACCCACCCACCTGTGTCGGTTTACGGTACGGGCGACCTTGGAAAGGGACGAAAGCTTTTCTTGGTGTTTGCTTTAATGGATCCGCCTTGGCCGTAGCCTCAACGTCCGCTTGCGCGACTGGAACTATCGATCTCCAGCCCATCTCCGCACCCACGTCACTTTCGTTTTAACCAAAGCCGGTGCTGGAATATTAAACCAGCTGTCCATCGTCTACGCCTACCGGCCTCGACTTAGGTCCCGACTAACCCTGGGAGGACGAACCTTGCCCAGGAAACCTTGGGTTTACGGCGGCCAGGAATCTAACCTGGCTTATCGCTACTCATGTCTGCATTCTCACTCGTAGCAGCTCCACGGTTGCTTACGCTCCCGCTTCTGCGCCACTACGACGCTCCCCTACCACTCCAACCGGACGAATCCGGTTGAAATCCAGAGCTTCGGTATACCGCTTATCGCCAATCATTTTCGGCGCGAAAACACTCGATGAGTCAGCTATTACGCACTGTTTAAATGATGGCTGCCTCTAAGCCAACATCCTCATTGTCTAAGTATCTTCACATCCTTTCCACTGAACGGTATTTGGGCACCTTAGCTGCTGGTCTGGCATGTTTGCCTCTCGCGCACGAAGCTTATCCCTCGCGCACTGACTCCCATATTATATTGTGCGGCATTCGGAGTTTGATTGAATTCGATACCCTGGTATGGGCTCTAGTTCATCCAGTGCTCTACCTCCGCACATCAACATATGAGGCTAGCCCTCAAGCTATTTCGGGGAGAACCAGCTATCACCGGGTTTGATTAGTCTTTCGCTCCTACCCACAGTTCATCAGAGGACTTTTCAATGTTCACCTGTTCGGACCTCCACGCGGTTTTACCCGCGCTTCATCCTGACCATGGGTAGATCACCTCGGCTTCGGGTCTACTGCCAGCGACTATGGACGCCCATTTCGGACTCGCTTTCGCTTCGCCTCCACCCCAGAAGGGCTTAGGCTTGCCACTGACAATAACTCGCAGACTCATTAAGCAAAAGGCACGCCATCACCCTTGCGGGCTTTGACACCTTGTAAGCACATGATTTCAGGGACTATTTCACTCCGCTCGCAGCGGTACTTTTCACCTTTCCCTCGCGGTACTTGTTCACTATCGGTCGCCAATTAGTATTTAGCCTTACGCCGTGGTCGGCGTGGATTCACGCGAAGCTTCACTTGCATCGCGTTACTCAGGGACTCCCTAGGCGTGCTCGGATTTTCGATTACGGGCCTCTCACCCTCTATGGAGCGATTTTCCAGTCGCTTCATCTAATCGTTGCACTGCCACATCGGGGCCCTACAACACCCAGAGCAAGCTCTGGGTTTGGGCTGTTCCGCTTTCGCTCGCCACTACTTACGGAATCGCTTCGCTTTCTTTTCCTCTGGTTACTGAGATGTTTCACTTCACCAGGTATCGCTCATGCCGAGCTATGAATTCACTCGGCAGTAATGGAATGTTACTTCCACTGGGTTACCCCATTCGGAGATGCACGGGTCAGAGCGTATTTGCCGCTATCCGTGCCTTATCGCAGCTTGTCACGTCCTTCATCGCCTATTGGCACCAAGGCATCCATCATGTGCTCTTTGTAGCTTGATCAATCTGATCCTCATGGCCTGCTTAAGGGCCATGGGAAATTGTGATAACTGAAACTCTCGATTGTTGGATTGCTCCAACTGAATTTCAGACTCAGCTCTAAAAAGTTGTATTTACTACCTGTATGTAGATGTCAAAGAACCAGCCGGGCCTTGTTGGCCCGTGGTCGGCTTGAATTCTGGAATTTCTTCCATCACTCAAACTCAAAACGGTCGTTGTTTGCTTCATGGCACTCCCCGCTGGTTTTCCTTCCCTCTCCTGAGCGCTGGTGGGCGTGACAGGATTCGAACCTGTGACCCTGCGCTTATCAAGCGCATGCTCTAACCAGCTGAGCTACACGCCCGATGGCTGGTTGATAGTTGAGAGTTGATGGTTGATCGCCGTCCACCCCTTGCGAGGTGTCCATCAACTATCAGCCACGAACTATCAACTTCAATGGAGGCAAGGGGACTCGAACCCCTGACCTATAGCTTGCAAAGCTACCGCTCTACCAACTGAGCTATGCCCCCTGATTTGTTCGAGAATATTGGTTTTCCCCTGCTTTGGGAATCGAAGCAAAAACTGAATTGTGCGCTACCGTTTCAGAATCTCTGATGCTCCGGCGCCTTTCGTTGCCGAAGTCTTAGGGTCGCATCGTATCCGGTCCGAAGACCAAAGACATTAGCGATCGACCTATGCCGCCCTCGCGAGAGGGTTGAGGCATTTCTCCTTAGAAAGGAGGTGATCCAGCCGCAGGTTCCCCTACGGCTACCTTGTTACGACTTCATCCCAGTTACCACCCATACCTTAGGGCGCTGCCTCCTTGCGGTTAGCGCACGCACTTCGGGTACAAGTGACTTCCATGATGTGACGGGCGGTGTGTACAAGGCCCGGGAACGTATTCACGGCGTCGTAGCTGATACGCCATTACTAGCGATTCCGGCTTCATGGAGGCGAGTTGCAGCCTCCAATCCGAATTGAGCTCAGTTTTAGGGATTTCCTCCACCTCGCGGTTTCGGTTCATTCTGTACTGAGCATTGTAGTACGTGTGCAGCCCTGGCCGTAAGGGCCATGCTGACTTGACGTCATCCCCACCTTCCTCCCCGTTTCACAGGGCAGTCTGAACAGAGTGCTCGGCCCGAAGGCCGGTGGCAACAGTTCACAGGGGTTGCGCTCGTTGCGGGACTTAACCCAACATCTCACGACACGAGCTGACGACAGCCATGCAGCACCTGTGCAAGGCGTGTATTGCTACACTAGGCGGCTTTCACCGCCGACACAATGCATGTCAAGGCCAGGTAAGGTTCTTCGCGTTGCATCGAATTAAGCCACATACTCCACCGCTTGTGCGGGCCCCCGTCAATTTCTTTGAGTTTTAATCTTGCGACCGTACTCCCCAGGCGGCGCGTTTAACGCGTTAGCTCCGGCACAGAAGGGGTCGAATCCTCCCACACCAAACGCGCACCGTTTACTGCCAGGACTACCGGGGTATCTAATCCCGTTTGCTCCCCTGGCCTTCGTGCCTCAGTGTCAGTAACTGTCCAGAGATTCGCCTTCGCCACTGGTCTTCCTTACGATATCTACGCATTTCACTGCTACACCGTAAATTCCAATCTCCTCTCCAGTACTCGAGCACCGCAGTATCAAATGCAGTTTCGGAGTTAAGCTCCGAGATTTCACACCTGACTTACGGCGCCACCTACGCACCCTTTACGCCCAATGAATCCGAACAACGCTTGAGACCTCTGTATTACCGCGGCTGCTGGCACAGAGTTAGCCGTCTCTTCCTCTTCAGGTACTATCAAGCCGGCAGTAGTTAGTTACCGGCGCTTGTTCCCTAATGACAGGAGTTTACAATCCGAAGACCTTCATCCTCCACGCGGCGTCGCTCCTTCAGGGTTTCCCCCATTGAGAAAAATTCTCGACTGCTGCCACCCGTAGGTGTCTGGACCGTGTCTCAGTTCCAGTGTGGCTGGTCGTCCTCTCAGACCAGCTACCCGTCATAGCCTTGGTGAGCCGTTACCTCACCAACTAGCTGATAGGCCGCGGGCTCATCAAGAAGCGCCAGGTTGCCCCGGCTTTGGCGTCAGAGAGATGTCTCCCCTGGCCACATGCGGTATTAATTCGCCTTTCGGCGAGCTATCCCCCACTTCTCGGCAGATTGCCCACGTGTTACGCACCCTTACGCCACTGAACATCATTTGTATTGCTACAAATAATATCCCGTTCGACTTGCATGTCTTATCCACGCCGCCAGCGTTCGTTCTGAGCCAGAATCAAACTCTCCGTAAAAAACGGCTGAGGTTTTTACACCTCAAAGTTTGCGCAGATCGGCTGCTATAGCCGCTGCTAAATCTGACTGTTCATACCTACTACTTGCCTCGCCCCGAGGGGCGTCAGCTTTCGCAGGGTTTGTTCAGTCTTTTTAATTTTTGAAATCAAAGATCTGACGTATAACGCACAATTCAATTTTTTGCTTAATCGCCTCAGGTTTTTCCAATGTTTGACCATTGATTTCGCCCGAGGCGTCTTTTTGACCGTTCCGAGTTGGCTCGTTCCGCCGGCGAGTTCATCGCTTTCGCTTTGAACCGGCACCTGCGGAGTCGTGTGACAAACTCCAGAATCAAACTTTCAAAGATCGTTGCTTCCAAAAACTTCCGGGCGACAAAAAACTCAATCCCGGCGCCGACTTTAAATTTTGCACTTTCCTGCGCTATCACAGCGGAGGTCGGCGCTCGTTCATTGTCGGGACAAGATTGAGTCAATCTGAAGTCCCAGAAGTTGGAAGAACTGGTGTCCTTTCGGACAACCCCGCTTTTCGCTGCGGGAGGTGCAATGTAGTGATCCGTTTTGATTGGTCAACCGAATTTTTTGATTTTCATCAACTTTTTTCGGCCGCCGCATCATCGCGTTTCCGCTTTTTGCAACACCCGCTGGGAAGCGGGACGCGGAAAGTAGCAAACGAAGTTTCTTCGACAAGAGGAATTTTCAAAAAAGTTTCAGAAAGGGGGAAATAAGTTTGGGGATGAACGCGGGAATTTTTGAACGTCGCCCGCAAACCAAGGAAATATCAGGCTTCGCGGGCGATGCGGAAATTACGCACGAGCTTTTCGCCATCGCGGAATTTTTTGATCGCGCCTGAAAATTCCGTGATGACGAACCTACGTCAGCGAGAATTTTCGTTCCGAGATGAAAGGTTTCTGCGTGTGGCCCGCTTCGTCGACGAAACGAACTTCGAGAGAACACTGCTCGTTGCATGCCGACGCGCGAAAGGAAGCGCGAGCGCGCCTGAGTTTCTGCCGTCCCTCACGGGACTCATCGCTCGTTTGGGGGCGCTTTTCCCAGCGCTGAAGCGCTGGGCTATTTTCATTCGCCCTCGTCGGCGACCCGCGATTTAGGCGCTTTCCAACTCGGGCACTGGCCGTGCCGCCCGGGAGCGAGCGCTCACTTCTTCTTCGCAGCCGCTTTAGGCGTGGGCGGCGCTACCGGATGAGAGTCGCGGTAGCGCTTGACGAACGAGCCCAGGACGAGCGCCCCGACCACGACGGCGACGAGAATGATTTCCTGCCGGGCGAGCCTCACTAATTGTGGGCATGAGTGCACGCCAACGCCGTTGCGGGCTCGATCTGCCAGCGCTCGGCGACCAGCGTGAGATCCTTGCTCAAGGACCAGCGATCGGGCAGCGGTTCGCCAGTGTGCGAGGGATTGCCGCCTTTGAGTTCCATGCAGCCGGTGTTGTCGCCGATCTGCCGAATCTCTTCGATCTCATCGGCGCTCAATTGGATTTCAGGGAGGGTGGCGAGTTCGTCGATTTTGGTCTCGATGGGCTTTGCGTCTGCGCCGACTTCCTGGATGAGGGTCGGGATCACGCTCTTTACCGGCGCGTGGCCGAGATTCCAGAGGCTCGCGAGCTGGAGCATGGTGAGGCCGTGCTTCTCGGCGATGGGCCGCATGGCATCGAGTTTCTTGTTCCCGGTTTCCACCCAGCCGGCGGGGCGGAAGGTGCGGTGATCGCGCTCGCCGAATTGGTGTCCGGGCTTCACGTCATCGTGGAAAATTCCGCCGTGATCGACCACACGGGTGATGAGGTCGACGCCATTCTTTTCCGCCGCAGGCAGACAATACGAACCGGGCCACGGCTCCATGGGGCTGAGGATGATCATGGCCCAATCGAGCAGCGGTCCGAAGCGCTCGAAATTCAGGATGAGATCGAGGGAAAAACCGTTGGCCGGGCCAGG
>Ga0206824_10314_pt1 | contig 12451 bp, 7 predicted proteins | sample Alteio_BWOrgCont_82_FD_152874 | JGI IMG/M metagenome (GOLD analysis project Ga0206824, IMG submission 152874) | Enriched cells from forest soil in Barre Woods Harvard Forest LTER site, Petersham, Massachusetts, United States -... | ecosystem: Environmental > Terrestrial > Soil > Temperate forest >...
GCATCCTTGGCTTCATCGGCTTGCAATTACTGGGAAATGCGAATTCCGTGGCGTTGTGCGTCATTGCCGCGACCGTTTACTCATGCGGTAAGACCTTCCTCTGGCCGACAATGCTTGCCGTGGCATCGGAGCAATTTCCCAAGGGTGGGGCGATCACAATCGGTGCAATTGGAGGGATGGGGATGTTGTCTGCGGGGTTGCTGGGTGGTCCCGGCATTGGATTCAAGCAGGACTACTATGCATCCAGTCAATTGAAGCAAGAATCCCCGGAAGTCTACGGACGGTACAAGGCGGATAAGGAAAACACGTTTGTTGGTTTCAAAGTCGTGGGACTCGACGGTGCCAAGCGGGGCGTGCTCGAAGACGCCGGAAAAGAGCTGGCACGAGCCGATGAAATACTCAAGAAAGAGAAGAAAGTAGACAAGAATCAGGAGGCGTTGTCCGCTTGGTGGGCCGATGCTTCAAAGTTCGCGGAAACAGGCGAGGAACTGAAGAAGTTCAAGACGATGGGAATGAAGGAAGATCCAACAAAGGACAACAAGCCGGTTCGCGACGCCGTCTTGTACGGTGGACGAATGGCACTGAAGTTGACGTCGTACGTTCCGGCGGGGATGGCGGTGATCTACCTGCTGTTGATCCTCTATTTCAAAGCCACGGGCGGCTATAAGGCCGTACACATCGAAAGCCCCGAAGCGATCGGAACGGCTGAGAGTTGAAGACGGAATTGTGTTGCGACGGAGCGAGACCAAAAGCCAGGCGCGAGCTTTTCAACGGCCGGGAGTGTCTGCGAAGATACTTCCGGTTGTTTTATTGGATGCCCCTGCGAGAGTGATTATCTGCCGTGACAAGTAGTTCCCCTCAACGCGAGTTCGCCGTGGAGATCGTTCGCAAATTGCGAGCGGCCGGTCATACGGCGCTGTTTGCCGGGGGCTGTGTACGCGATTTGCTTCTGGGACGAATTCCCAAAGACTACGACGTTGCCACGACGGCGCTCCCGGAGCAGGTACGGCACCTGTTCGGTCACAAAAAAACATTGCCCGTTGGAGCCAGCTTCGGGGTGATTGTCGTCATCGGTCCGCGCGACATCGGTCATGTCGAAGTCGCTACCTTTCGCAAGGAAGGTCCGTATCACGACGGCCGGCGTCCTTCCAACGTCGCCTTCTGCACTCCCGAAGAGGACGCGCAGCGACGCGACTTTACCATCAACGGGATGTTTTATGATCCGATCGAAGCGCAAGTCCTGGACTTTGTCGGTGGCGAAGCGGATCTCGCCGCGCGAGTGGTGCGGGCCATTGGCGATCCCCACGAACGAGTCAGGGAAGACAAGCTGCGCATGCTGCGGGCCGTGCGCTTCACCGCCACGCTCGACTTCGCTCTTTCCGACGTGACGGCCAATGCGATTCGTGAAATGGCGGATCAACTGACGATTGTCAGTGCAGAACGAATCGCACAGGAATTGAAGAAGATGCTCGTCGACAGCCACCGGCGGCGAGCGATCGAACTGAGCCAGGATGTTGGATTATTGCGAATCTTCCTGCCAGAACTGTTGGCCGATCCAGACAATCAAGAATTGGTGCGGGAAGAGTCGTTAGAATCCACGTTGCGAATGCTGGCGGCGCTGCAACAGCCATCGTTTGAACTGGCGTTTGCAGCCTTGCTGCATTCCCTTCCTGCTCGACCTGTCACCTACGACATTTGTCGGCGGCTGAAGCTTTCCAATGAAGAAGCGGATCGAATCACCTGGCTGGTCGCGCATCAGGATGATCTCGTTGACGCACGTGTTCAGCCGCTGTCACGTTTGAAGCGGACGCTGGCCCATCCCTTTCGAGATGATCTGTTGAGCCTGTTGCGCGTCAAACTTCTGGCAACGGAAGCCGAAGTGCCGCCTGTCTTGTTCTGTGTCGAGTACCTGGCCAATACTCCGCAGTCTGTGATTGATCCAGTCCCCTTGATCAGCGGCGACGACTTGAAGCGCCATGGACTCAATCCTGGTCCCGCGTTTAAGCAGATCTTGGAGACAGTCCGCGACGCTCAATTGAATCTTGAGATTTCGACCTTCGAGGAAGCCATCGCGCTGGCGACGAAAATGGTCGCGGTGAATGGCGAATCAGAGGGGAACCGTCACTGACGCGGGGCAGGCGTGGTTTCCCTCGTTGCAAACATTGCCGAACTCGTGAGAGTTCGGGAGCAATATAACCGACTGGAAGCCTTCCGAACTTAGCGCCAAATAACGGCAAGCCGCTATTTGGCGTCGGGTGGTGCGTTTTCTTTTTGTACGGCGATGTTCTCGACACGCAGTTCCTTCAACTCTTCCAGTAACTGGCGTCGCTTGTCCTCGTTCAAGTACTGTCGAATCAGATCGACCATTTCGTCGCACATGCGATTGACCCGGGCTTCACTGGCCCGATCCCTTCGAAGTTTCGCCGCTTTCACGGCGGGAACCCGAACAGCGATCAACCGCTCCAGATAAACACCCGCATCCGGAAGGCCGCGAACCTCTTTCTCTTCGTCTTCGTCAATGCTCAGTTCGTTCTTTTTTATCTTGGCTCGGATCCTGGCATACACCGTGTTTCTCGCCGCAACAGTTTCGATCAACTGTCCCTGCAGCACCTGCAATTCAGATTCCGCTTCGAGTCGTGGGGCATCATCGGGTACGTCCAGCCGAGCGGCTGCGGCGCTGCCAGGCACAAATGGAACGCGAGCCAAAAGATGCTTCCCGCTGTACGCGAACAACCAAACAACGCGGGAATCTGTCTCAGCGGGAATCGAAACAAGTCCGCGACGATCCGTCAGCAACACTTTCAGCAAATGCGGATCCGGATCAACGACCTCATCCGGCTTTGGAATCTCCGGTACATCTCGTAATTCAATCCGATGAGCGACTAATGGCAACGAAGGCTTTGACTGAGTCGCAAGTTCCAGTCGTGTCGACGGCGTGGTCGATCGAACGGCGACAACCATGGTTTCGACTCGACCGCGTTGCTTACCGCCGATGGGACTTTTCAGTCCGCTTTGGATTTCACAAGACCACCGCGAGTGAGATGAGTCGTTCACCGTCAGACATGTCCACGGGATTGCCTGCAGTTTTTCGGTCTTTCGCTCTCGGTTTCGAAAGACCTGTACAGGAGTAAACACCCTGGCTGTTTTAGCCAGTGAGAGCGATTCATCGGGTGCCAGCAGAGCCCCCCCCCTGAATCACCAGCTTCGCTGTTTTTCCGTCGACCTCGTCCACTTTTCCGATGGGACTGAACGCCGAACGGCAAAGTTGTACGAGTGTCAACGGCAGATCATGTGTGTCGATGACATCGCGACCGACGGCTTCACTTTCCAAATGAAAATCCGGTTGCCAGGCCCGGACATGAATTCGCCAACCCGATCCATTTTCGCGAACCGTGGCCACGAACCAAACGTCACAGGACTTCTTGGCCGCCGCGAAATGACTCTCGATTTCCGTTAATGGAAGTCGCGCCAGGGCCTCTACGCAGACTGGCTGAAGCCAGTCAATCTCCTCGACTGTCACTTGCCAAATTGGTCCGATGCATCGATCGGACATTCGACGCGTTTCTGTAAGCATGTCGCCAAGTGTCGCCGCGGATTGATTAGGGGCATCAAATGCCACCAGCATTCGGACGCGATAGGGACGCAGTTCCAACGGAACTTCAACGATTGAGTCTGCACTCAGCGCATCGTCGGCGAGACAAATGCTGACCAGGAACAACAACGTCATTTGGCACACCTGGTTGGCCGTCGGCCAATCGATGCAGGGCGTGATTCTTGAATGGCAGCGACGTCTTGCCATGCGGGCCGTTCTATTTCCCAAATGATTCATTGGACGTCCTGGGGATACCACGATTGCACCGTCCATCGCTCAATGTCCTGGTAGGAATGAAGCAAACGTGCGGGCAATCCTGTGACGTGGCGGCGCGTCACCAGGAATTCATCGACTTCCCACAGGGGAATGTAGCGAGCATCGGTCAGCAATTCCGACAGCAGTCGGTGCAGCAGCTTGGTTGCGGCAGTCCAATCCACCGAACGTTCCAATTCCAGCAGCATCCGGCGGGTCGATTCGGGCACTCCCTGCAGTGCCGCGATCCGTGCATCGGCCGACATCGTCAGCAACGGCCAGGCATCCATCAACGGCTCGATCGGCTTGGCGGTTCGATAGCTGATATCCCATTCAGAGTTCGAGGCGGCAACATCCGACAATCGGACTTCGACGCCGATCCGTCGCCACTGTTCGACCATCGCCAGGGCGGCCTCGCGCAGATGCGGATCATCGGGGCAGATCATGGTCAACGGCGGGATTTGTCCACCAAGTTGTTTTTTGGCGGTCAGCGCCAGTGCCGCAGCCAGGGAAGGTTCATAATAGGGCTGAGACAATGCACGATTGTAGGCATAGCTCGTGCTGGCAAATGGGCAGGTCACCAGGCGAGCGTTCGAACTGCGAGCCTCTTTCAGAATGACGCCGTTCAGCAGCTTCTCTCGTGGAATTCCGTGCATCAAGGCTCGACGCAACTGGCCGTCGCGAAGCGGCGAGGATTGTGGGTTGAACATCAGAAAATGCGATCGAGGCAGGACATAGGGGACGACCAGAAATCGTCCGTCGTCTTGAAGTCCCTTCAGATCGGCCAGGTCCACCAACGGAATGGCAACTACATCGCCCCGAACGAGCGCCTGCAAGGCTCTTTCCCACGACTCGTATCGAATCTCCACGACTTCGTCGACGCGCCGCAGACGGACCACCTGCTGTTGCTGGCGGACGCGCGTCAATCTTAACTGGCCGTTCTCGCCTGGCTCGCGGTGGAATCGTTCTCGACCAAACATGGGGTTGTTGGTATCGCGAGAATCCTCATTCAGGTCTCTGGAAGCCTCGGTCGAGGCGACTGTCATTTGCCACAGGGCTTCGAGACGAAGCGGAAGTTGCCGAAACCGCACAGTGAATTCCGACGGACTCTGCACCGACACTCCTTCGATGAAACCTGCCAGCCGTTCGTCATAGGTCGGCAAGCTCTGTTGAAGGCGGCCCATCAGCTCGCGATGAATATCCGCCGAAGTGATCAGCGGCCGTGCCTCCCAATCAGCGCGTCGCAACTTCAATTGAAAATGGACCTGTCGGCCAAGGTCCGTTGGTTCCCAAGAATCCAAGTATACGGAACCATAGCGTACGCCCTGGTCTGAAATGTTGATCGGCTCAAACATTCGAGCTTCCGACAACATTCGAACGCGTTCGTCGGCTTCCGTCGGTAATCGATCGGGCGAAGGGTCACCAGCCAGATGCAGCACTCCGACACGCAGGATTTGATACCGATCAGTCAGATCACGATGAAGTTCCTTGAGTCCTGGCTGTTCGGGCCAGATCCGAGCCGCCCGATCAATCTCCCTCGCCGCGTCGGCCGAATTGCCACGATCAGACAGTCCCCGCGCCTGGGCAATTGCATTGGATGTCATATCAACCAGTTTGTCGCGCCAGCCGATTCCTATCGGACTGGCCGGCTCGCGCGACAGCAATTCTCTCAGGTAAAATCGTGCTTGTCGAAAATCCTGTTGTTCGACGCGCGGCGCGATCAGTCGATCGGCGACGCCCCCCAACCGTGCGGAAAGTCCGGGGATGTCTAATCCGGGCTTCCATAGTTCGACCAACAGTCGCCAGGCTCCCTCCGTGTCTCCTTGATCCAGATGCAGATCGGAATCCTTCAAAACAAACCGCTGATAGATCTCGTCGAACTTCGGCCAACTGAGTAATAGAACGTCATCCTTGCGCGGCGGTTCTGGATTCGGGAAATCCTTCGGTCGAGCAAATCGAAGCTTGAACCGGACGCTGCGCAAGTCCTCTTCCAGATCCTTCACTTCGGCGATGATTCCCGTAATTGTCTTTTCAATGCTGTTGGCGCGCTGCCTGGCCGCTGGCGAGTTCTTGTTGCGAGGCGCGTTCAATTCGTCGCGAGACTGACGAAGAACCGATTTCTCGTCTTCCAATTGTTTCATGGCAGCCATCAGCTCTGCTTCATCGGCTTCCAAGTCTGCGCGAATAACTTCGTTGTTTTCACGATGACGCCGGGCAACGAGCAGCAACAGGTCGTAGGCGAGCGATACGTTTCCCGACTGAATCAATTGCTCCGCACGTCGCAACACCAGATCCTCGTAATGAACGAAGAGCTCCACGTACCGCATTTCGAGCAGAAACTCCGAATCGACGCTGGTATCTTGCAGAGTGACGCGAAGCTTGAATGTGGCAGGCTTCAGCATCTCAACGCGCTGTTGCGCCGCTTCAATTCGCAGCTTCGAAGCGGCTTCAAGATCATCGATCTCTTTAACGCGTTCAGGATCCTTTTGAAATTGTCGCAGGCTGGTAATCTCGGCGTCCCTGTAGGGCTTATTCTTGAGAAGTCTATTGTAGGTTCGCTGGGCCATTTCGTATTTGATCGGAACTTTTGAAATGGGATCCGGACGCAGGCTCAATGGTTCGACCACGACGACGTCTTGATTTTTAAGCACAATCCAATCGAATGGACGGCTCCGCAATAACGCTTCGGCCTCGGGCAGGACCATCTCCTGGTACTTGGGAAACCCGGCAGGTTCTTCGGTGACAGGAGCCGGCTGCGCAACGGGTGGTTTGTCCTGCGCGACGGCGGACACCGACAGCACGCCGATGAATTGAACAGCAACCAGAAGGATTCGCATCAGGTTATTCATTTGTCTGGATTCACATCGATCCGGTAAACCATTCCGTCACAAGCCACGGCGTACAGACCATCGTCAAATTTCTTCAGACCCATGGTCAATGATTGAGGAACAAGCGTGCGGACGGTCTCGGCGCCCGTGGTCGAATCAAGGACCAGCACATGACCATCGCGGCAGGCGATCCAGATTCGATTTCCGGCTTCCAGAGGCGGACCGGCAGGCTTCAATCCATTCAGATCGAAAGACCAGCGAATCGGCAAGTCATTTCCTCCGGTCATTGAATGAAGCTTGTCGTCACCGGACCAGACGAGCCACGTATTGCCAATGGACCATACGCCCCGAACCGGAGATTTGAACTCGCGTGCGCCGTCGCGATCGAAAGTGCGCACGTTCAATTGCTGAACATTCCCAGCGCCATCCGCGATCAGCATGGCATCATCCCGCGATGCAGGCGGTAAATCCACGGGCTGACCAAGTTGCAATTTCGCCACGCCCGCCAGATGTGGCACCCCTTCCGTTCGAAGTTGAATTCGCGTCAACAGGCCGCCGGCGTCGCAGGCAATCAATTCGTCACTGTCCAACCGAACCAGAAACCGCCAATCCTGCGCAGGTTGTTCGCCCGCAGGGGCCAGCCAGTCCTGCACGGGCTTTTTGCCGGCAGCGGTCGAAACGAATTTCAATCGTCCCGCCAATGGAACAACCAATCCTCCGTCAAGCAGAACAGCCGGGACTTTAATTTCATCGCTGCCCGCCAACCTGGTTGTGAATTCGATCTGACCGGCCGGATTGATGATCCAAAGCTGACTCACATCACTCTGGGCGGCAAGAAAGATTTGTCCGCTGTGCAGCGTCGATGCAACAAGCGGCTGTTTGATTCCAGCGGGCAGTTCCAATTCGGAAGCCGCCTTCAGATCGAATCCACCCTGGCGAAGACGATTCAATCCGATCATGACCAGGTGACCCGCTTCAGTCAGCCCAAGTGCTCCACCGTCTCGCGCCGTCCCCAATTCCAGATACTTTGCTCCCAGAACGATCCGCCAGGGGCTGATCATGCGGTCTCGATCGACAGCCGAAAAAGTGACGGCGTCATGAAACATCGCCTTCCGTCCGATGAAGAACTGGTCTCCCGCCAGTTGCAGTTCCTGAGACGCAATCCCCACTGCCAGAAAATTGGAATGGATGTGAATCGCATCGGGACCGATATCGAATCGGCGAAACGCGGAACTGGCCACCCAGAACAACTTGTCTGCCCCCAGAGCAACATACATGGGGACTTTCAAGGGATTCGGTCGGCCCTTTTCTGGCGCCGCATTTTCACCAGGTTGATTATCCGCCGGCCGATCCCCGACCGTTTCATCGACGCTGATACGATATTGCGCAATGGGGACCAGTCCTTCGCGACCAGGTTCGTCGGTCACGGAGAAGGCCCCCAGTTGCTCACCACTCGACGGGACGATCAGTTGATTGCCCCTCAATACCGGAGTCTGTCGCACTTGACCGCCGACGCGAATCGATTTTGCCGCCAGCTCGACCAGGGGACTTTTCGGTTTTCCCGCATCCCACACACGCAACAGCGACGAATCGGCGTGGTCGTTTTCACACAGCAATAAGAGACGCCCCAATGACAGGGGGGGAGCGGTGATCGAACCCGCGGCATGGTCCGTAAACGTTGTGGCCGCCGCAGCCAGTGGTCGCATCGATAGCGAATAGATCATTGCTGCTTCACCCGGAATCAGCAGGTGATTTCCATCGTGCGACAGAACGGGCGGACCGACGACGTTTTGCGAAAAAGTGACTCGCTCGGTCTGACGACCCGAATCCAGATCAAGACGGCAAAGTCCACGATCGCTCGTGGCAATGTAGATCTGTCCTTCGTGGACCAGAGGTGCAGAAAGTGGTCGAGCACTCAGTTTATGCCGCCAGATCAGTTCTCCCGTCGCCGGCCGACAACACACAAGCGACTGAATCAGGGCGTCGAACATCAGCAATCCTGGTTGCCTTCCCGAAACCGTCTTTGGGAAGAATGGCGGATTGAATCCAATCACTCGTCGCCACACCAACTCGCCGGTCACGGTATCGATTGCATAGCAGCAGTCCTTGCCCAGGGCAAACGCCGCACGGCCCTGCGATGGTTCGTCTGTACGTATCCGTGTGTGAAACACACCAAGAACAGATGGCGATGTAGGTGGCGGTACGTCCGTTGTTTCCGCGGCGCTCTCCACTTCATCCGTCACCACGACGGATCGCTCCAGATCCAAAGCCTTCTGAAGCGCATCCTTAACTCGCTTCTGGCTGGCAAAACCATCGAAGGAACGTACCAATCGTTCTCGTTCGGAAAGTGCCACCATGGGCTTTCCATCAGCGATGGCCTGATCGATGACGGCCATCGAATCATCGAAAAACTTCTGTTTGCTGACGGCAATCACCGCGGCGACTCGTGCTTCTTTGATTCGACTGATGGCGGCTGTTGGTGGCAACGTGGGATCCGCAAAACGTTCCAGAAGGACTTGTGCGTCCTCGGAAACCGTCAACAACTCGGCATCGCGTGTTGCTTCGGCGCCACGAGCAGCCCCCAGAGCAATTTCCTCTGCGAACTTGTGAATGGTGGGGTGCAGGTCCTTAAAGTCCGGTTGGTTGCGTTGCGAGGAAATCAGCGCCTGCAATTGTTCCAGCCCTCGTTTCCAGGCGGGAGTCGCGCCCCCGATTTCCTTCTGGACCTGAGCCCGGCTAAGACCTCGTTCGGCCTGGATTTGAAGCGAATGTCCTGAGTATGTGGTCAGGAATTGTTCGAACGAAGTAATCGCCTGTGCATACTGACCACCGTTCAACTCTGCCAGTGCCCGGTCGTACAGGCGAGTTGCCTGTTCCCGGGCGATCAGGAACCAGAAGATTCCCGCGACTAGCAACAGAACTGCGCCGCCAATGGAAAGTCCCAACACCAGCGGCGATTGAAAGATGTCCTGCTCGCCCGGTCGCGCACGCGACGCCAATGACAGGATTGGCGTACGATCCTTCGCGGCCGGCTTCTCTGCAGGTGACGTGGTCGAGGAAGCTGCGGAAGAACGTCCTCCGGGAATGGGTTTCAGGGAAAGGGTCGACGTGAATTCGTCTTCGTCTGAAAGTTCTTCCTTACCGAACGCAGCAAGAACCTGCGAAGGAGTATTGACCGGTCCTTCAAACAAGGAAAGGTCCTCGATGGGTTTGGAGACAGGCTTATCGGGCTTTGAGGATCGTTTGCCCCGCTCACCTCGAGCCTTTTGACCCGGTTCATCGATCTCTTCCAATCGGGGTGGAAGATCAGAATCGATTTCTGGTCGTGGTTCTTTATTGTAGCGCGGCAGCGGAGGCGGTTCCTCGCGAAGTTTGATCTCAGGCTCACCCATGTCCGCATTCTCGTCGGCCGCCCTCTCGACGTAGATCAGATCGAGGCTGCCGACGCGGATGACATCGCCGGGCGTCAATCGAGCGTGCGTCACCGAAGTTCCGTTAACTTCGACTCCGCCGGGATTCGCCGCGGCAACTTCGAATGCGGATTTGTTCCACAAGATGCGACAATGCATAGCACTGACATCTTCCTCGGGAACACAGATGTCGTTGAACGTCTGCCTGCCGATCGACAAGGGCTGTCGACGCGACAGCTCTCGTTCCTGCATGGTGCCATCGACGTGATAGATTTCAATGGAAGGCATGTTTCCGATCGTGACGCTGGGAGCGCAGATATTAGTTAAAGACTCAAAACTCCACCTGGCGTCTGGCGTCGCCGTCAATCATTCCACTTTTCCCTGCCGCGAGACCATTCGAATCTTTTGCATCCCGACTTCGTTGGCCGCGTCAATCACCGCAATCACAGACCGATGCAGCGCGGCTGCACTGGCCGTGATCATCAGCTCCGTTTTCTGTTCTTTCCGCATTTTATCACGCAACATGTCCGTCAGCCGGGTTGGATCCGGTACGGCATCGTCGTCAATAAGAATCGAGTTATTGGCGTCAATTTGAACCTGGATCGAGGTTGCTTCAATATCGTCAAGTATTTGCAACTGCTGCGCAGCCCCTTTTTTCTCCTGGTCGGGTGTGGGAACCTCGATACTCTTCTGAAGCGCGAATGAAGCGGTGACCATGAAGAAAATCAGCAGTTGAAATGTCACATCGACCATGGGCGTCAAATCCATTTCGTCATCGGTCCGGTTCTGCTTCCGCAGACGCAGTGCTGGTCCATCATCATCGCCCTCATCAACCGGTTGCTCCTCGACATCAACCTGTTCATCCTCGGCGCGTCGCTCAAGTGGCTCCGATTCGCGTTCCGGAGAATCGGTTTCCTGCCGTGGTATTGAAGCTTCGGCGAAATCGTCCTTTGTGTCTGGAAGTTCTGGATGCGGTTCCGCAGACGGAATGAAGGGTTCCGGCGCAGGATCAAAAATATCATGTAGCGGAACCAGCGTCTGTTCACCGCACGTGGGACATTGAACCATCGCACCGGCCTTACGGCTGGAGATGCTCATCAATCCCGAACATGCCTGACAACGAAACCGGATCGCCATTCCATACCCAAATCAGACGAACGATTACAGAAACTACCCTGAATGTCGTGCACCTTACGACTGCGGCTTGTCGCCCACTCCCATGTACAACTCAGTCCCGTCCACGGATTTGATCGCTTTGGCCACTTCTTCAACTATTCCGTGAGCGACATCGCCTTCGGCCTTGAGCACAATCTTGTGAATACCCTCTCGTGACTTTTCTTCGACGTATCGTCGCACATCGCCCAGATCCCCTTCTGGACCCTGGACATCTCCCAGCACAATTCGCGGTGACTCGGCAACGCTGTCCGCTGCCATGATCGTCACCACGGCGGCTCCCGCATCGAAAACGCCGGTCGCATGTTGCGCTACCGGGACGTCCAGATCCGGCTTGCCGCGCATCGTTGACGAAACCATAAAGAAGATCAGCAGCAGGAAGGTCACGTCGATCATGGGGGTAATGTCGAGATCTCCTTCCACCGGCTTGCGCTTGCGGCCGAACGCGCCATCTTCGTCGTCGGGGAACAGGCTACGACTGGCCATCGAGTACACCCCTTCAAAATACAGCCGCAATCACTGCGGACTGCCAATTCGTATCAAACCACCCTTTGCCGAACGGCCGACTATTTCTTACGAGCTTGAGCCTCTTCCAGTTCCTCAAGAAATCGTCCGATCTGGTGCTGCACGCTGTCTGTGAGCCGGCCGATCCGGACCTGCATGGAGGCCATGCACATGACGAGCGGAATGGCGATCATCAATCCCACGGCCGTGGTAATCAACGCGAAACTGATATCATTCGCCAGTGCGCTCGGATCGACACCAGTGCGCTTGCTGGATGAGATTTTTGCAAACGCGGCGATCATTCCCAGTACGGTCCCCTGCAAACCGAGCATCGGGGCTGTTTTGACCACGGTATTCACCCACGACATCTGGTGATCCAGTTCCGCCAACACTTCGCGCTCAAATGTTTCTCCCAGCAATTGCCGCAGTTTGGCGATGGATCGATCCCGGTTTGCCAGCGCGATCAGGATCAATTGCGGAACCGCCTTCGCCCAATACGGCGGCGAATCGCACAGTTCGGCAACGCCATCGAATTGACGTGATTTCAATCGCTCGCCAACCTGATTCAGAAACTCGTCGGCCGCTGACTGCGAACGAAACCGTTTTTGCGCGACTCGGCGAAAAACCAGGACTGTCAAAAACAGTCCATAGATGGCCGCGATCCCCTGCATCGGGTAGATCATGTTGCTCAT
>Ga0206824_10315_pt1 | contig 12449 bp, 12 predicted proteins | sample Alteio_BWOrgCont_82_FD_152874 | JGI IMG/M metagenome (GOLD analysis project Ga0206824, IMG submission 152874) | Enriched cells from forest soil in Barre Woods Harvard Forest LTER site, Petersham, Massachusetts, United States -... | ecosystem: Environmental > Terrestrial > Soil > Temperate forest >...
CGTAAATGAGTGTACGGAAGCCGTAGTTCTTCTCTCGAACCGCCGCAACGATGGCTTCGACTTGAGGTTGATCCGCCGTAGTGGGGACTGCACCCGTCGCGTAAGTCAAAAGCCTGGTCGTCAGGGCGCGAGTAAACTGATCTTTATTACTGAGGAGCAGTTGCTTGAATTCATCGATGCCTCGAAAGGCCCGTCCATCCGGAAGCGAGTCTGCGGGGTCGATCCATTTACCATGGAAATACGGCATACGACGGCCATCGATCGTGATCTCTTCGCCATTCCCCGTGGTGCGATAACGATCACGCCACCCACCGATGACATCGAAGTTTTCCAGCGCAAAGCCGAGCGGATCGATCTCCACATGGCAACTCGCGCACGATTCGACCTGGCGATGTTTGGCTAATTGTTCGCGGATTGTGGTGGCGCCTCGAATGTCCGGTTCCAAGGCGGCAATGTTTTCTGGAGGTGGTGACGGAGGGTCTCCAAGAATTCGATCCAGGACCCAAACTCCTCGAGTCACCGGCGAAGTCAAAGTCCCGTTGGCCGTTACTTTCAGTGAACTCGCCATCGTGAGAACGCCGCCACGATGGCTGTTCGGTGGTAACTGCGTTCTGCGGAATGCAAAACCGTCAACATCCGGAATGTCGTAGTGCCGGGCCAGACGACCATTGAGCATCGTGAAATCAGAGGCGACAAAGTTTATAAGGCTCAGATCGTGCTTGAGAAGTTCCACGAAGAACAATTCGGTCTCACGAACCATCGATACTTTCAGCATGTCATCGAATTCGGGGTACAGGATGTGGCTCGGCTCGGTGAAATCGATGTCTTTCAGACCCAGCCATTGGCCGACGAAATTAGTAGCGAACTGCTGCGACTTCGGATGGTTCAACAGACGATCGACCTGCTCACGCAACGTCACGGACGGCCGAATTCTTTGATCCTTTTCGGGATCCCTCAATGCTGCATTCGTCCCATTTCCAGTCAAGTGGCCTTGTTCAGCAATCCCGAGCAACTCCTCATCAGGCAGCATACTCCAAAGGAAATAGGACAGCCGACTGGCAATCGAGACATCATCTAATTTGTCGGCACCCTCGCGAAGGAACAGGAAGTCGGGCGATACCAGGACTGCCGCAAGGCCGACGCGAATCGCTTGTTCGAAGGAACGTTTCTCCGCCAGTTTTGCGTCGACCAGCGCGAGGAACGGCCTGACGTCGGCATCAGTCACGGGACGTCGAAATGCTCGGCGAGCGAACTTACGAAGAATGCGGTCCGCATCGACGAGTGGTTCTTTCGACACCACTTCCACTCGATTGGACTGATTATGATTCGGTGATTTGGCCCGTTCCATGTCACCGAAGAGGCGACGATGACTTTCTGGAGGCCACGTATCGTGAAGCGGGCCTTCAACGTCAATCCAGTCAACTCCCAAGCCAGGTCCATCAAATTTATCGGCACCAACTTTTGTCACTGTTTGCGCATTCGCAAGGCCGTAGGGAGAAATGCGAATATGATCCCGCGCCTCGAAGTGGTCCAGGAATTCGGCTACCGTCGACTGATCGGGCTGAGCATCAAAATAATTGACAAGGTGATTCCTGGTCCCCATTAACATCGGACCAGCGTCCACACGGTAGGTCACGGTCTTGCCCGCACTTTGAAAACCGTACGTGGAGATACGAATCCGATAGGTTCCTCGATCCGGTGGATAGAATTGCCACAACGTGATCGCATTCCAAGCCGAAGAGCTGAACATCACGACCGAATCGTCGCGGTGACGATAGACGTTCTCGGTGGTTGTCTTGACAAGATTGTCGTCCCTTAAAAGATATCGTTTCTTGACTAGCGGCGGTTGCGGCAGGTTGGCGATGGCGACATTGAGTGCCTTGTCGGCCGCCTCCAAATACCGCTCCATCAGAAAAGACGACACGTGCAACGCCTCGCCGACGTTGTCGAATCCACCTGCCGAACTGTCAAGGGGCAATAAGTCTTTCAGGTCAACTTCAATCGCCAACAAATCGCGAACCGTGTTTTCGTACTCGGTGCGGTTGAGTCGACGCAGAACCGCTCGATCTTGGATAACTGGTCGTGTCCCTTCGATTGGATTGCGATCATCTGCCGCAATACCCAACGATCGTAGTACAGTCACAATGAGTACGCCGAGAATTCCAAAGCGTTTCATGGTCAGCAAGGCTCACTTCATTTTGATGTACCGTATAAGCGCCAACGCTCTTTGAGACCCGCAAGCGCCGTTTCAGCATACTCAGCGCTCATTGCCAGATTGATGCGGCGAACTTGACACCACTGCTCCGAATGTTGGCCGATGAAAGCCGCGCCCGATGGCATCACCATCGACCGGGAAATCTCAACCGATGTGATTTCAATGTCTGGAATTATGGTAACGATACCCCGGGTCGCTTCCAAATGTGACTGCAAGCGCAATATTCCACGTTGGACCTTCTGCTCAAAACCCTGTTCGCCTCACAGGGCGCGTCGGAAGTGTCAAGTCGGCACCTAATTGTGGAGAGCCGATAGTCACTGTAATCCAGAGCAGAATCATTCATTCCAAGACGGGCATAGAAATATGCAACTTCCTCGGTGCTCGCCCCGACTTCGAGATGGCCAGCGATCGATCGCGATCACCTTCGCCGGCCGGACAACCGACTACTGTGGATTTGTATTCCATGGCGCAGTGGATTGTGTTCGCGTGCCATGGATGATGGCGTGAAGCCTGTCATCGCCGCTTCGGAAAAAACGCCGTATCGCAGGGCATCGACCGCGTGGTCGTCGGCCTTCAGAACTTCGTCTCGCGCGTCGCGCGGGTTCAACCCGCGCTTGTTGCTTTTCAAACGGCGATAGGTTCGCATCTGCCGGACGAGATTGGGGCATTTCTCGCGTACGATCATCAAACGCGGCTGTGGACGTCCATCTTCGGAAGCCAGAAGGGGATCAGGCTTCAATAGCCTTTTGATCAGCTCAATCCCCTCTTCCACTGAGTTCTTTGCAGCCAGAATGTTCAGTGAATCATAACTCGGCGCGTGAATGCAAAATGACTCAGCAATTCGAAGGCAGTTCGGACTGGAAGGATCCGCCCAGGTAACCCCGTAGCGAGAATTCGTGGATGGCCAGGGTTGGCGGTTACTGATCCCCTTCAAATGCTCAATTACCGAGAATCGCGTATCATTGGAATAATATTCGTCGTAGACGAACCACTGTCCAACGCCATTGCGGCAGGCAAACAAACAACAAAATGCATTGTCGACTCCGAATCCCCAGTCAATCATCCGTCGATGATCACAGCCGGGTGGAAGATCCCAGTCCTCAGGCAGTCCGTGAATCGCAAGATCGAATTCCGGATAGACCAGACCTTCAAATCCACCCCACAGCCCTTTCATCCGGACGTCCCTCATCGACTCCGGAATCATGCCGAAGAACTGATCAAACCACTGCCTTGAAACATGCCCCGCCTCGACAGCACATTCCGTATTGGCACGGTAGATCGCCCAGCCATTGGGCAGCGCATTCTCCTCTTCCATCTCCTGCAAGCGAATCGAGAGTACGGGATCCACAGGTGTGAATTCGGCCAATTTGTTCCCATGGAATGTGTACTCGCGGCAACCTCGCAGGACCTCTTCCAGAATCCCCCAGGGGAATTGCTCTACGAACAGGAATCCGCCGATAGATTCGCCTTGCATCTTGGAGCGGCCTTGCTCGTACGACTTAAAGACCAGTTGCCAGTTGTGATCAGGATCCTCGTCACGCGGCTTCAGTGGGACGGAGAAAGGCCAGCCATTGTCCTGTTTGAACCAGCGAATGCGTTCCAAATCGATCATCTCAGCAGGCAAGAGCCCCAATTGATCGAGCTTTTCCTTCCAACAGACATTCATCGTCTGCTCGTAGGTTTCTGCGATGATCCAAAATGGAGTGTCTTTCCGCGGTGCGGGATTCGTCGCCAAGAATTACACAACTTTGCACAAGCTCAATGTTGTTGTTCCTGCCTCATTTCCACCCAGCAGGAAAGTCACTCCTGGAAGATTCGAAAACAGAAATGCAGTTTGCTCGTCATATCGGTGTGCCTGATCATGGCGTGGGAGTAACTTGTGAAACGCTGTATGATCAAGGTACGCGGCCATGCTTTCCAATCCATGAACGTCCGGTCTATCGTTTTCCCGAGGTTTCATTGACCGACTCATTTGGGCTTGGCATTGATGCACCCACGAGTTCATAAAGATCCGATAGACGGAACTTCACACCGCGATCCATCAAACTTGTCCAAGCCTGCAGCTTCTTGTCGACTTCGGCATCTTCGGTTTCAATGACGAACCGAGGTCGGAAGCCGGGATCCATCCAAACTCCCTTCTGTACATTGATCCGAATCAGCGATTCCAGAAGATCGCCGGTTAATGTTTCTTCCAGGCCAGTGGCGTCACTCTTCAAGATTTGAAGGAGCGTATTCTGATGGAGATCCGCGACGCCCGAACCCAGGCCGGTTGCGTCCGATTCTGACGATAAGACCTGGCCAAGGATGTATCGTTTAATTCTGCGACCGAAGTATTCAGTCAGCAGCGAATGCAATGTATCGACGCCGTTGAAACCAGGATCTATGACTTCAATGCCATATTGACCAACATCGCCGGTCGGGACAGGGACGAGCAGAATATGTTCCTGGCCGCTGTTATAGTTTTCGGCCGCCGCTTTTGTTTCGTCGTGAGCTTGCTGATTTCCCTGCGGATACTTCCAGACTTGGATGCCGCCGGCCATTCGCTCCAGAAACTCCATCAGAAATGCCATTGTTTCCTGCTTCTGAACCCACTCCCAATAGATGACCGATCGAATTCCCACTCCGTAAATTGCGCCGGCCCGCAGTCCGTCTTCGTACGCCGCGTCTTCGATCTGATGCTTGTGAACCAGCATCAGCCGCCGTTCGGCCGGTGACAGAAAATATCCCAGTCCGAAATCAGTCGGCTCCACCTTCCAGCGGCCATGAATTACATCGCCAATCTGATAATTACCGCCCACTCGAATGCCCAGTTGCCCCTCATACGAGCCCGGTGGCATATCTCTGTCGGGACGTTGCTGACGAAACACCAGCTTATCACCACTTATCGGACGCCAGCCCCAGTCATCCTGGTGTCGCGGTGTCGGCAGATACACTGACCGGTCGTTTATGACCTGAGCGCCCCAGCGGTGCTGAATGCCGTACTTGCCATACCAAATGGCCTGTTGACAGGTACGTCGGTATTCAGTGAAGTGGCTGATCCGTCGGCAGATTCGTTCGAGTAGTGCGCAAAACTCGTGTTGCGAAGGCTGAGTGCCGCCCGATTCGGGCTCAATGCGCCAATCGAGCAATGCCACGGAGCGTTGACGTGAATCGAGGCACTCCCGAATCCCGACATCATTCCGCATGAACCTTGCATTGTCCCGAGAAATCAGGAGTGCTTCATCATAGTCTCGATAGACCGATGCGAGAGACGAATATCGATTCATGAATGTGTCGACGTGTTGAACCAGATATCGCCCCGAATTGGGTGGACTCCAGTCGATTCGCCCATCGGAAAGGCGTTTCCCAACAGCCACGCCCGGCATCAGAGATTGGTTGCGGATTTCCATAGTTCATTCCCGTCGCGGACGATTGCGGGGCAGACAACGAAAAAACCGCAACCTTCGAAACAAGATTGCGGCCTGAATGTTTCAGTACCGTCTATACGATTTCCCGGCAGCTTTTGAACTACGACACCGATGTGCAGGCTTTCACGCTGTATATCATCGCATTCATGTGAAGCTCGGAAACGGTCGAGATGGTGATGAAAGTTCCGACTTCGCAAAGGCATCTATGAAGCCGCCGCCGCAACGGACCTTGATTGGCGCTTTTTCCAATGACAGATCATTGCAGCCACGCCATTCGTGGTGATGTCGTGCCCCAGCAGACGCACCTCCGATGCAATCTCGTTAGCACCCTTGGATCCGTCGTACTTTGTGTAGAGTTCAATTACGAGCGATCTCAGCGCCTCGCGATCGGCAGCCAACGTGGCATTGACGTCATCGTCGTCATCATCATCAAAACTCTGAACATCGCGAATTCCAAGGTGATAACCGGGACCGTCGACCGGGGTAACACCAATGCGTTGTGCCGCCGCCATTACCACATCCCGAGTCACTCCTTTAGCTCGCTCAATTTGTTGCACAAACGCCCCGTCGCGAATCATTTCTTCGACCGTTGCTGGATCATCATATCTCTTCGCACATTCCAATCGATCAAATGCCGACAGTTTGGATGCGAGTTCCATTTGACGACGCTTCAATGTCTCCTGCAGCCAGGGGGGAACCCAGCCTTCCGGAATCACCGAACCGGGTTCGTGGGCCTCCTTTTCGATCAACCCGATATCCGGAGCACCATTTGCCTGGATGAACGGTCCGACGCCACGGCGACCATAGATATGACGGGCAATCTGATCATGAGTGACGCCTTGCTCCAGCAGAACGCTGACCGGTTCAAGGCGTTCCCCCACGAGAGCATCAGAACCCGCGCGAGCGATTGCCGCTGCCTTGGCTGCAGCCCAGAAACTTGGCCCTGGTGCCCCATTCTCAAGTCGAACTTTGCCAATCTCACGAAGGCTGTATCCTCGATATTCTTCGTGTAATCTTGGCACCGCGATGATCGCCAAATCTCGACAACATTCCGGGATGTCACCCTGACCACATGTCATGGCCGCCGAATGGATCCCCAGACGCACATCCTCGGGGACGACTGGCCCCCCATTCGGGTCATTCATCCACTTCGTAATTCGCCGCAACATCTCATCCACCATTCGCAAAATCTCAATGACGCGGTTTTCCACTGACATCCCATTTCCTTTCTGTGTTTGAAGTAGAATCACAATTCTCTGATCACGCGACTTCGAATGTCGGATTCACCACCGGTTATTTTGCCTTCTCGGTCACGTGTTGTTCGCCGTACACGCATTGTCCATCCTCGAACTTCAACGTTGCCGTCAGTTCGCCGTAGAATCCGATGCGTTGCACCTCCATCGTCTTGCTCGCCAGCCAGCGCTGTATTGCCATAATCCGCCGCGACGTTTTCTGCGACGCTGTTTCGTGATCCATCGCACTTGCCATTCTATTTCCCCTCAATTGGTCAAAGCCCGCTGAAATGGGCCCGTGAATTGGATGAGTATCCTGGGTCTCTTTCAAAACGTCGGGATCACCGCATCGATGGCTGTTGCACCTCACGCGCCCAACCAACGGACTTCCTGCGACGCAGCCGACGCAATCACAAAACATTCGGCTGGAGAGAGTGCCGCAATTGTGATTGATTGTCCGGCCGCCAAAGGGAATCCGTTAGCCGTGGTAACATCGAATGCTCCCACGTAGACCACGCCGGTATTGGTCGATAGCGCATTGATGGTGACGCCGCGATTGAACTCTGCCGTGCTCGAAGACAATGGAATGACGACGGTCCCCACCGAAGTCGTTCCATTCTGAAGAGGGCCCGTAACCCAGGATGACATTTATTCGCTCCTTCCATGAATTCCGCAAAACCTAACTGCAGGTCCTTGATAACTGATCTGAAAAACTCGTATCACGTCTTGTTTGCATTGGTACGCCACGCAGCGAATTCGCTGCGCTGGTCCTTCATTTCGGTCAACATTTCATGCACGATGGCATCGAATCGCGCCTGCATTTCCAGTCGTTCCTGGCGATGCGCGTCGAGCAACTTTGGAATGCTCACCGTCGTCGTATACCACGCGTACCAGACAGCGAACCCGAGCGATCCAACGGTTGACAATGCAGGTAGTATCGAGGATGGATCAAGCGCCACGGACGTGGCGGGCGTCGTATCAACCGCGAGAATGAACAGCCACTGCATGATGCCGTGCCTCCGCGATCTTGTGGACGGTGAGCCAACCTGCGGACCAGATGAGTATCGCAAGAACAACCCATGCTCCAACCCGCCGAATCTCGCGACTTGCGTCGTCTTGCGGAACAAGTTTCATCCCGACTCCCTTTCGTGAGATAGATAGAATCGATGTGACTTTTTGATTGCCTTCGGCCTGGTGCTTATCAGCGAGAGGCATCATCAATGACAGAGAAATCACGTGACTCAATCTGGATCCAGTTTTGTGGCTGCGGTTTGAACGCGACATGAATGTTCGTGGGTGTGAGTTCAACACGTTGCACGTCAAGATCAAACCGAACCCACGCCGCCACCCGAATCGAAGGACATTCATTGAACGTAATGACGAGCTTGTTCTTCCCTGACATTTTTGCAGTCAGTTCAACTGTTCCTTCCAAGCCGACGTCGATTTGCGGATTCAAGATCTGGTGCAGGATCGAGAAACATTGATACACGTCAAATCCAATGGAGATTGGATCCAGAAAACCGTATGACTGTGCTGCAGCAATCCTGGCCGGAAGCGTATTCGGCAGCGTTACCGTCAATGTGTCCGCATCGATCTGGAAATTGGAATTATCCAGCGTTCGGTAGGTAAATCCAAATTGCTGAATCCGCATTGGCAATCGTGTTGAAGTCGTCTGTAGAGAGACATGACCAAACGAACCCGCGACCATGGACGGAGTCCAAGACTCACCATGGATCAACTTCGTGGCGGAAAGGGATTGCAATCCCGTACGGTCCCATTTTACCGAAGCCGTCGCTTCGTGACCAAGTCGGTCCTCCCAAAGCGACAGCATTGTCGCGATCCAGCCACCAGTCTGGATCGTTCCGCCGACTGCGGCCGCGGCCGTGTTGCCACTTCTACGTGGAACTGGCGGATTGTTTTTCGGATACTCGATCGTTGCAAGAATCGCGGCACTTGTCAGATTCGCACCATGCATATGCAGCATCTGGCCCCTGCCGTCAATCCATGTCGGCATCGGCAATCCCTGGTTCGAATTGGCACGGATCCCGTCCCACCAGGATTGCGGAATATCTGCCGGCTTCGGTTGGTCCACATCAACGTATCTCAAATGAACCGATCCATCTCCGCTGCCGTTGGCATTTTTGAATCGGGGGCAATGTCCACACCATGCGGCGGTCCCAACAATGACTTCGTACGGCTCGATGTCGGCCACGGACGAGCCAACCGACGATGCCAGCTTTAGAGAGACAGCGGGAGGCGGGGCAGAATTAACCGCCTCACCGGGGAGAGGGGACCCGATTACGCCTCCCGCTGGGAGCAGAGCCTGCTTACCTTTCAACTCAATTAATTCTCGCACCAATTTCTCAACGGACCGCGACAACTCGTCATTGCGAACAGTTGTTTCCTTCAGTTCGGCTTCCAGATCGCCGATCTCTTGGGCTTGGTCTGTCATCAGTTTCTGAATGTCGGAGTCGACATCAAGCTCGGCGGGGTCGGAAGCAGTGACGACATTCCCTTCTAATGACCCGGGTATCTTTGGGCTCGACAACAGATTCCGAAGCTGAAGATTCGGCGGAGTATCAGGCATCTCGGCACGCTGACTGAGACCATACCGCACGCGAGCCGCAATGACCGCCACAAGTTCACGTTCGCCGGTTGCAAACACAGGGATTAACGGTTGCATGAAGAATGAAATGCTTGTCAGAATCAGATTGATAAACGAATGGTGTTTCACTTCGATAAATCCTTTTGTTCGCCTTCGATACCACCCGATAACAAAATCGAGTGATGACTTCTTCCGCCTCCGATGTTGCTTCAATCATGGTGCCAGCGCTGCTAATTCCCCTTCATAGTTAGAAACGAGTCCCAGGCGCATCCAACGCCCAGCATTCCGGCTGACATCGCATCCATTCATCCGCCCAGATCGCACACTGACCGGGGTACAACATTCGCGGCCCGTCGTCGGTCTGAATTACCACTCGATGTCCGGTCCACTGACTGGCTGGGTACAGCGCGTTCCACCAGGATTCGGTCTTGACGAATCCCAGCCGCCCGTTGAGCACGAACCATCCGCTAGCGAACGTCTCATGGCCTCCGAGGTAATACAAACTGCTGACGCCGTTTGATCCTGGCTGTGACTCCCGGGCTTGATAGCTGCAACCAAATGTCACGGGGCGCCCCGTCGTGATACAGTCGGCCACTCCCCATTGATCGCAGGGTGAATAGATTCGGCACTTGAATGGAGATGCCGCATCACACCAGTCGCGAGGCAGTTGTGGATTGTCACGCATCTGCACGCACAGCGATTCCTGGGAACCGGGCCCGTGCGGTGGCAGATCTTTCATGTCAACGCGACCACCGCAGTTGACGGGCAAAACTCCAACATCGTGGTATAACTGTGCCGAAAGCGGCGGAACGGCCCCCGTATCGCCCCGTGAAACAATTGTCAGGTCACGGCCGCCAAGGTATGGCCAAAGGAATGAGCATTCGCGCGGTTCGCTGCCCGTTCCCGTCATCACCCATCGGGCGCACCAGGCAATGAACGCAGCTTCGCCAAATGAACACCCGTCACAAATCCCCGTCTGTTGTGCAAGGGGTTCAAGGACTGTGCCGTCGGCACCGCAATCAATCAAACGTCTCTTCGATGTGACGACACTCCCCCGCCTCAACAGATCAGTAGCATAGGCCGTCAAATTGAAATAATGCGTACCCGAGTCCATCGTTCTTCGGGCAGCGCCTACGATGCCGCCGACCGACGCTGCCGCAACGGCAATCCTCTTTTGAACCATTTCGATTGATGGCTCGTGACGAATATAGCCTGTCGGCATCGTCATCAGTGAATCTGTCGTGGATTCTTTTTCGCAATTGCTCATGAAACTTCCAATAGTTAATTGCATTTTCGCGTTGGTCAGCGACGCGAATGCTTATATTTTCCGTTAACAAGCGGTGATTAAACGACCTTCTCAACGCACAGATCTAATGGCGGCTACCTGCTCCACGGATAGGTCTGATGGCGGCTTCACTCCAATGAAGGGACACGCGGAACGAACTCGGTTGGCGAAATCAGCCGGAATCCCACATTCAACCCCTTGGCCAAGAATCCCATCAAGCAGCTCTGATGCCTTAAATGCTGGCGATTCGTTAGCTAGTTCCGCTTGCCTGGCGAGAGCTTCTGCACATGCCGAAGAATCGAATTCGATCTGCCCCCCAGACTGAATCACCTGCGGTGCGATCTCCTGTGGAACAGTCACATCGCAACCAACGACAACGCACATCAACATCCAGACGACAATTAACCGCATTTATAACTCTCCTGAATAATTCGACACTGAATACTCGCGCCATCTGTCCAGTCCACTCCGTCGCGACTCATCAGACGAATTGTTATTATCGATCGTTGATATATGACTCCCATACCCTCACCGCATCGATGTTATGTCTAGTCAGTAGTTTTTGATTCAGCCGGGTCCCGCCGAAATACCACGCCAGATGCAGCGTGCGCACAATTTCTCCTGTGACGTTGTGGCACTTGAACAACCAATGGACATGCTTGACCTCCTTAGATGCCACAACCGGAACGCCCGCACGTACAAAATCGGCGGTCACGATGTTGAACGATTCCGATAGAGAAACTTGCATCCCAAGATCCATCCCCGCGACCACTTCGCAGAATTCGTCATGCGGCAGCCACGAATGTTCGACCAGTTGATGTCTGGTTCCGCGGAACAGCGCCCGCAGATTCTTCAGCACGTTGTCGATCGAACCCGTGCAGTCATTATTGATGTGAAAGTGCAGTTTCTTGGCGATCCGATCTGCAAACCGGATCGCCGCTACGGCCTGACCCAGATGATTTTTCAGCAGGCGGATCGCGCCGAAACATCCGATGTGAATCGTCGAAGGATCGCGGCTGGACGTTGGCGCGGACTGCGGAACAAGTTGATAGACGTTTGGCAGGTAAACGACGGGATACCCAATTTTCACCAGGTCATCGTTGAATTCCCTGTTGTTTGTCGAAACGCGGACATTGCGGATCTCGACATAGTCATTGATCCATTCGAATGCGACCCCCTCTTGTGCCAGAAACGTGGCCTTGCTGTGAATACGCACGATCCACTGCACTTTCGAATGTCGGGCAGCCAGCTCCCGGAGTTTCATTGGCGTAACCCAGATCGCTTCCAACACGACGACGTCTGGGTTGAATAATGTCACTTCGCGATCAATTCCGTTCGCGTCAACCACGCACACGACGTCCGTCGTCGCCGACAAGCTGTCCGCCACGAATCTGGCCGAGTTCCACAATCCAAACGTCCCATGGCTGTATGGTCCACGTTTCTTGCAAATGAAGAGAATTCTCACGGCTCGCCCTTAATTTATTGTTGGCCAACGGTCCCGCAGTGCCGGTCGCGTTGCCGACTCCTCAGCCCTTCCCCGGTTCTGGGAACGGAAACAATTCATCTCGCAGATTGTCACAAGCCATTCGGGCCGCTTCGGTCAACTTCACTTTTGTCCCGTCTTCCGTAACCTGTCGAATCAGCACGAGGAATGCGGTCAATTTCGTCACATCCACCACTGCAGTTTGTGTCTTGCTTGTCGGGG
>Ga0206824_10316_pt1 | contig 12411 bp, 14 predicted proteins | sample Alteio_BWOrgCont_82_FD_152874 | JGI IMG/M metagenome (GOLD analysis project Ga0206824, IMG submission 152874) | Enriched cells from forest soil in Barre Woods Harvard Forest LTER site, Petersham, Massachusetts, United States -... | ecosystem: Environmental > Terrestrial > Soil > Temperate forest >...
TGTAAAGAGCCTTCTTTTAATCGTGTTACAGCAAATGTACTATAACGAACAATACAGCCAGATTCAGCAAGTAGTTGAAAAAAATTCAACAGCTGAAAAAAGGAACCTACTAAGCGGACCTTAATTATTTTTTTTGTATAATCGGGTTTTATCTGCTCATCACGGGCTTCAAATGTCTGGATAGTAATATTAAAATTTTTAGCGTGATCTACAATAGCCTGCACAAAAGATTCTGGTGAACAAGTACTAGCAGCATGTTTTAATAATCCTTGCAGCTCTTGTTCTAATGCATCACTTTCAGCAACTTGCTGTGCTAATTTTTTTGAGACCTGTTGCAGGGCTGCCTGCTCTTGTTGAAGTGATGCAACGTGATACATAAGCGCAAGGCGCTCACTGCGCAATGGCAAATAAAAGAAGTAGATTCCAAATAAACCAAAAACCAGCGCAACAATAAGAGACAATATCCAACGTGTACCAGTTTTAAGCTGAAGCAAAAAATCAATACACCGCTGGCGGTAGAGTTGCAAAAAAAGTCTCATTACCTCTCCTTTTTTGCACCCCCCTGCCCAGGAACTTACATTAATGAAGAACTCAACGACTTAAAAGCCGCTCTTAGTCCACTGAAGCGGATCAGTTGCTACATTGTTAATGCGCATCTCCCAATGCAAATGATAACCTGTGGCATAACCAGTTTTGCCTATAGTGCCTACCGGATTGCCACGCTTGATTTTATCACCAACATGAACATCAGCAAAATTTTCTAAATGGAAGAGCAGGGTAAAAATGCCACACCCATGATCAATAACTACGGTATTACCGCTTTGCACAAATCTATCCTTAACAACAACAACACCATCTTGCGGTGCCCAGACGACACTGCGTGGCGCGCCAAGCACATCAAGCGCTTTATGCATATAACAACCTTTTTCTTGTGTTGTTCTTGTTGTACCATAATCACACGATACTTTGGTCATATTGATTGGTACATAAAAAGTACCATGCCACAGTTTTTCTGCAGGTGACTGAGCAACCAATTGCTCCATAAGCTGCTCAAATTTCTCTTGCGGGATACCTATCTCTTTTTCCGCTTTTACTTTGTCTTGTGCTAATGTTAATTGCTGCTTTTTAAACGGATACGGCAATACCTGAAATTTATTTTCTAAGGTAACTTCATTGCCAACTTTATCATGTATTTGAATCACAAAAGGATACTCACTTGGCTGCTCTTCACATTCAATCGGTACAAAACATTCATAAATCGGCACTCCTTGCACTTCGGCATAGCAAGGATATGACCGAGAAAACATTTTGATGCTTGCATCTTGAATCTCTTTATTTACTTGAAATTGAATATGCAAGGTGCGTCCCTGAAATACTCGATAATCGAGATCGGGCCTGATAAATGCCGCTTGCAATGGCGTGTTATCTACAAAAAATGAACGTTGCTGCATCGCATTATTTTTATTATATGAAGCATCAGTAACTTCAATTTTCAGCATGTGCTTACCATTTGCTATCGTCTTCGTAGGAATTGGTAATGAATACTCAAACTTTTTTTTATTAATTTTAAATTTAGACAGCACTGGCCGCTCATCAAGCCATACAGAAATAGATTCTACTTTATAGCCATCATCACCGCTAATTAAGCAGACAGCATCTCCGCTACAATAACCACCCTCTTCTAAACCACTGACGGTAAAGGTTGGCACCGAGGTATCAAAAAAATAACCATAGGCTTTCCAGCCAATCCAGCAGCATAGCAAAAGAACTAATACAGGAACTAAACGTCGTGTCGTAAATAACATGAAAGGTACCCCAAAGACTGTCTTAGATGCATATATGCATGATGTGAGTATTATTAAAAAATCTTCTCTAGCTTATTAGAAAAATAGATAAATCTCTAGTCCAAATTATATTCTTGATACCGTATCACCAATGTGGTAACATTGTAGTAACGCAATAAAACAAATTAAATAGGAGATTTATTATGTCAAAAAAACTTACAAAACATGGCAATAGTCTTGCTTTAATTATTGATAAGCCCCTGCTTTCTTTATTAAAAATAACAGAAAAAACAGAATTAGAACTAATTGTTGAAAAAGGTGTTCTTATTATAAAACCAACAAAAACAAAAAAATCTACTGTTAAAATCAGTGATATTGATAAAATTGCAGAAAAGATAATGGATAAGTATGAGAATGTTTTTAAAAAACTTTCGAAATAAGTTGAAGAATTTTATGAGTTTATTATTGCTATAGCTAGCTCAAAAATTTCGTATGAAAAGGCTGTTCAATTTTTTAAAGACAATGCTAAAAACTGATCTTAAAATTTTTTTGAAGCTCTTGTAGTCGATCATAAATTTACCCCTAGTACGCTTACTAATCCCATAATTACAGTAAGGAGCCTTAAAAATATTGTCAATTTGAAGTTTTTACAATCTGCGATGGGTTCACCTGGTAGCTTTGTATAGGTCTGGGGCCAGCATCTTTTGCCTATTTGGCGATTTTCTATTAGAATATTAGTATGAACAGCTCAATAAACCTTGATACGTTGCCGGCGTTGCCTGGCATCTATCTCTTTAAAGATCATACCCAGGCTATCATTTATATAGGTAAAGCGGTTTCTATAAAGAGCCGCGTAAAAAGCTATTTCCAAGACAGGTATCAGAATAGTAAGCTTAATGCACTCGTGAGCGAAATTGCCTCCGTAGATTATATTATTACAAAAAATGAGGAGGATGCTCTCATTCTTGAGGCAAGCCTTATTAAAGAAAAACAGCCAAAATTCAATATTCTGCTTAAAGATGGGCAGCCTTTTGTGTATTTCCTGGTTACCGATGCAGAACTACCCGAGCTTAAAATTGTTCGCAATAAAAAAGAAAGGGGTACCTATTTTGGACCGTTCTTAAAAAAACAGCATGCACGCAGAGTGCTAGAATTTATTGAACGTGAGTTTCAGTTAAAGCAATGCAATAAAAAAATTGCTACCGGATGCTTAGATTATCATATGGGTTTATGTGCAGGCAGTTGCACTGGAACCGTTAACCAAGAGGAGCATCTATTTAAAATAGAGCTCGTCAAGAAACTATTAAAAAAAGATTTTGAAAGTTTTCGCACCACGCTCGTTAATAGCATTGCGCTCGCTGTTGCGGCATTAGAATTTGAACGTGCACAGCATTTGCATCGCTATCTTGACAACATGGATGCCTTAACAAATGCCATCACCAATCACTTTTCTCGCACTGACTATCAAACAGAAGTGGTATATGTCTCGAGCAAATTATCACGCCAACCGGTCAGACCATCTGACATTGGCAAACAGTTACAACAGTTTTTGCAAACACCAAACGAAATTAAAACTATTGATTGTTTTGATATTTCTCACTTTCAAAGCAGATCAATTGTTGGTTCATGCGTTCGTTTTACTGATGGCAATCCTGATAAGAACAAATTTCGACGTTTTGCTATAAAAACATTAATCGAACAAAATGACTATGCAGCGCTCCAAGAGATTATTGAACGCCGCTATAGAAACCCTGAAGAAATCCCTGATCTTATTGTTATAGATGGTGGAAAAGGACAATTATCCAGCGCCTTAGCTGTTTTACCTACCTCTGCACGCTGTGTCAGTATTGCAAAAAAAGAAGAAAAACTCTTTACCAATACCCATACAGAAGGTGTATACTTAGATGAGAAGTCAGATGTTGGGCAGCTTTTTATAGCTATTCGTGACTATGCCCATCATTTTGCAATAAGTTATCACCGGAAAAAGCAATCCTTAAGAGTTTAGCAATAGGCGTACATGAGTTATAAGTATTTCCCAGTCATCCTGAGCGAAATATAACAGACAAAGGGAGAGAGTATGAATACAGATAATTTTACATCGGCAAGTCAAGAGCTTATTAATAAAAGTGCTCAGCTAGCAATGGCACACAATAACCCTGTACTGCTGCCTATTCATACATTATTTGCAGCGCTCGATAATGATTTTTGTCGTTCTTTTTTTAGCCAACTTGGCATGCCCTTGGAGCAGTTAGCGTTGCTCAGCTCACAAGACATTAATAATCTTCCTCAAGCACGTGGCGGCCAATTAGCGCTGGATCATAGCACCGATGAATTTTTTAAATTATGTAAAAAAGAAGCTGACAGTCTTGGTGATTCATATATCAGCTTAGAACATTTTTTATTAGCATGGGCACAAACCCCATCACTGCCATCGCCTATACGGGAGCTATTTAAGCGCGTGCAATTTACACGTGACAAAATTTTAGAACAGATGCAGTCCCTACGCAAAGGTAAAAAAGTAGATTCTAAAGGATCTGAAGCAAGCTATCAGATATTAGAAAAATACACGCAAGATTTTACCAAGTTAGCGCAAGAAGGCAAGCTAGATCCTGTTATTGGGCGCGATCAAGAAATCCGTCGAGTGATACAGATTTTATCTCGCCGTACAAAAAACAATCCAGTGCTCATTGGTGAACCTGGCGTTGGTAAAACTGCTGTAGTAGAAGGTATTGCACAACGTATTATCAGCAATGATGTGCCAGAAAGTCTCCAAGGAAGTAAAATTTTATCGTTAGATCTTGGTCTGCTGATAGCTGGTGCTAAATACCAAGGTGAATTTGAAGAGCGTCTTAAAGGGGTTTTAAAAGCGGTGGAAGAAGCTCCGCATCCTATCATCTTATTTATTGATGAATTACATATGCTTGTTGGTGCCGGCGCAAGCAGTGGTGGTGGCATGGATGCTTCTAATTTATTAAAGCCTGCTCTTGCCCGTGGCGCGTTACATTGCATTGGTGCTACAACGCCCCAAGAATATAAAAAGTATATAGAAAAAGATGCAGCGCTCGAGCGACGCTTTCAAAAAGTTGCCGTTGAAGAACCCACCGTCGATGATGCAATATCTATTATGCGCGGCTTAAAAGAAAAATACGAAATGCATCATGGTATCCGCATCAAAGACCAGGCGCTTGTTGATGCCGTGAAATTATCCGCTAAATATATTCCTGACCGTTTTTTACCTGATAAAGCAATCGATTTAGTTGATGAAGCTGCAGCCATGGTAAAAATGACCATCGATTCTATGCCCGAAGAGATTGATAAATTAGAGCGAAAAATTAGGCAATATGAGATTGAAAAAGTGGCATTGCAAAAAGAAAAAGATGATACACTCGCGCAGCAACGACTTGCAACGCTTGAAAAAGAATTAGCTAACTTAAAAGAGCAAGAAAGCATGCTTCGCCAGCAATGGAAGGCCGAAAAAGCGCCGCTTGAAAAAATTAATAAGTTAAAAGAAGAGATAGAAAAAACAAATTATAAATTTCAACAGGCTGAACGTGAAGGGGATTACGCAAAAGCCTCTGAAATTAAATATGGCAAATTAACCAAGCTCGAACAAGAACTTACTACTGAGCAAGAAAAATTAAAAAATCTTACCTTCAATTTAGTTAAATTCCAAGTTGATGAAAACGATATCGCTGCTGTGTTAGCGCGCTGGACAAAAATTCCTGTAGAAAAGCTTAAACAAAGTGAAACAGAAAAATTGCTCCATATGGACGAAATTCTTAAAAAACGTGTTATCGGCCAAGATGAGGCCATTGAAGAGATTACCCATGCCATCCAGATGCATCGGGCAGGCATGACAGATCCTAATCGCCCGATTGGTTCATTTTTATTCTTAGGGCCTACCGGTGTGGGTAAAACAGAAGTCGCAAAAACTGTCGCTGATTTTTTATTTAATGATCCGCATCGGCTTATCCGCATTGACATGTCTGAATATATGGAAAAACATGCCGTTGCACGGCTTATCGGCTCACCTCCAGGGTATGTTGGTTATGAAGAGGGTGGTCAGCTTACGGAGCAAGTGCGGCATAATCCGTATAGCGTTATCCTGATTGATGAGATAGAAAAAGCGCATCCTGATGTATTTAATATATTTTTACAAATACTCGATGAAGGTCATTTAACGGATAGCCAAGGACGCACAGTATCGTTTAAAAATTGTATTATTATTATGACTTCTAATATTGGCGCACAGATTATTTTAGAGGCTAAAGAGCTTGATGATAAGGTACGTCAACAGGTGGAAAAACTCTTGCATCAACATTTTAGACCTGAATTTTTAAATAGAATTGATGCCATTGTCTTCTTTAAACAGTTGACGCAACAGGACGTTGAACAGATTGCACATATTCAGCTGCGCGAGCTTGAAAAACGTATGCGTGAAAAAAATATTACCTTAATAGTAGACGATAATGTGTATAAAGAAATTGCAGAACTTGGGTATGAAAAAGAATTTGGTGCACGACCATTAAAAAGAGCAATTCAGCATTATATTACCATCCCATTGTCAAAATATGTGCTGCAACACCCAGAGATTAAAGCGATCACTCTTGGCTGGAAAGATGGCAAAATTGCATTGAGCTAAGGAGAAAAAATACTTTATAATAATGTAAGTGCAGTCGCAGCAACAGTCAATCCTGCTGCGAAAAAAACAGTAGTACAACAAACACAACAGGCCGGAAAATCATGCTCTTGCGTTTTAGCAATAACCGCTTGTTGTGCTCTATCTCTTAATATTAATCGACGAGCGCCATCAAGAGTTCCAGATGCAAAAGGAGCCCTGGGAGTAACTTTTGGTTGACGATACGGAATATTTTTAGCAGCAAGGCGCTTCTGACGTTGTGCGACAGCTTTTCCAGAAGCATACACAAATTCTCCGCCAATCAGACAAACGGCAGCTAATAATAAAAAAAATTTTTTCATGGAAGATAATACCTAACTATTTATGAAAAACTTATAGGCTCTAAGGCTGTACAAGCCATCTTACCAGCCTCTTCAAGAACGCAATACATTGTTTGCGCTATTCTTTGTAGTGAAACAGTTTTGCCTTTTTCTAATACCGCGGCTTCTAATACTCCAGAACCTAAACTCGCTATATCAACTCCTCGACATTGCCCATAAAGCCGCCAAAGAGAGCACTGAGCTCCTTGCTTGGAAGCACAGACAGCTACACATCCGGATGCCATATTGTAAGCCTCTGCAAATTCTGCTGCTGTAAGACCTAAAAAAATGGCGAAACTTGTCCATTGCAAAGCTTTTTCCCATGGAAAGCCTGTAGACGACATTACAAGAGTTGCAACTTTTTGGGGTGCAACTCTTGTTGTACGTTTCTTGCGTAGCAATGGAGGCCGACCAACGGTTGAGTTTTTTGTTATTCTTCCTATTGTTGTGCTTCTTAAATTGTATCGCTCGTCAGCATAAGAATATGCGCAGCAGAAAAAAGCAGTCATAACAATAATAATTTTTTTCAAGAAATTTCTTCCCAATCAAGAATAATATTAAAAACTTTGATTCAGTAAATATACTTCAAAAGAGTAAAAAAAGCCAATCAACAAAGCATTTTCCCCGTAATTTAACAAATGGATTGATATATGCAGCGACCAATCATTTCCGCGGTGCATTGCAGAGCGCATGGCGCAATACTCCCTACGCGACCAATTATCTCAGGAGTAGTCTGCAATGAGCCTGGAGTGCACGCATATAAAATCACTGCCCCGCTCAAGAGCACCCACGGTCCAATCTTAAAAAGACAGCTGCTTGATCTGCCACTTCCAAGCAATTTTTCATGTTGTCTATCAGTTAATGCTGCAATTCTCGGATTCGCAAAGCCTTTACTTCGTCGAAAAACCTTGACCCCAAAAGAACCTTGACCATTTTTTGCTGTACAACTTTGAACTGTAGTCCCTCTAGTAGCTTGCACGGATACAACCATCATGCATAAACTCATGGCAAGAAAAAAATGATAGTGCTTCATAAAAAAACTCTCAACACAATAATGCGTATTATTTAATAGCCTACACCAATAGTTACAAAATCGGTGTACACCCTGCTATACAAAAAGCAGCTCCGTTCAATAGTTCTTCACATGCATTAATACAAACATACTGAATGCCAGCATCAGACATTCTAAAGGAATTCCTAAAGCCTCCCGCCATTACCGGTGAAGCTAATGTTACCAAAATTAGTCCTGTCACAATTTTTGAGGATGTCAAAGAAGATGCTACATGGTGCATTACTGTACGCATTGCACCCGGTTGATCATGTCTTACGCGCCGCGCATGTGCTATTTGACGGCCAATTGCTACGTTCAATTTCTTTGAATCACTTTTTATTATAGGATATTGCACAGCACAAGAGAGCGCGCTATAACTAACAATAGCTACGACCAGCAATAATTTTTTCATAGAGAATCCTTTTACATAAATCACTTTATTTTTATTTAATAACACAACGTAACAACGTTTTTTGAAAAAACAAGATTAAACCAACGCCGTCTCTAACAAAAATAAAGAGAAACTTGCTGCCAAAGAGGCTGACAAGCAAACTATAGTCTTTCTGACGCTGGACTGCGAATCGTATCGAATCAGCTGCTTCTGCAACGCACTCAATGCTTGGTTTTTTTGCACCATTCGACGCGCCTTACGCATAGAGCGCGCAAACCTTATTTGTTCTGATGATTGGCCTTGAAGACGACTATTATGGTTATTAAGTAACGCTGTGCTATTGCGCTCAGGTCCTATAATGCCATAAATCGGTATAATCACGAATAAACTTATTGCAATAAAAAAATAGCGCTTCATAATCTACCCTCTATAATTTATTAAATACCGCTCATTGCTGCAGCTATTACTTCGCACCCTTTGTATATGCACTGCAGCCCCGTATCAGTTTGTATGCATGTAGCCGCACATTTTATAGATGAAATTCCTGTACTCACAACAGCTTCAGGTTCGAAATTAATAGCTAGCGTAACTGCACCCGCTGCTAACGCGAATAGAGCCCTTCGCCAGGTAATACGATTTTGTTTAATTTCCGGCCTTGCTTGCAGCCCTACCTCGCGAGCCCGTCTTGCAAGCAAAGCTTCATGGCGCTCTTGGTCGATATTAGTAATTCTAGGATTCGCAGATCCATGCGCTTGTGTGGGCATCCATACACTAGAGCGTACCCGCCGGTCTTTCACCGCGTAAGAACTGGTGCTCCAGACCAAGAGACTGGCGAATAAAAAGAGCTTTTTCATACGAAGTTCCCCCTCTGTTTTTAAGGTTATACAATGTAGCATAGCCAAAAAAATAACGTTCTAGAACCTAATTAACAAAAACAACGCTGTATGAACCCGTTTTTTACGAATAGCCTTTTCCTATTTATTTCAAAGAGAAAAGGTCGTTTGCTATTCATTAAAAAGCATGGTACTCTACTGTTGATAGTGTTTTTAGTTTAATTTCTCTTTTCGGTAAGATAATGCTATTTTTAAGATCTAAAAAGTACTTTTCGTATTTTTTCCCCTTGAAAAACCCATTATTGAACGAAGGATGCAATCTATAGGATCCTTTTTATGCAAGATACCAAACTTTATGTAGGTAATCTTAACTACGCAACAACCCAAGACGGTTTAAAAAATCTGTTTTCTCCTTTTGGCGAAGTAAAATACGTCAAAATCATTGAAGGAAAAGGTTTTGGTTTTGTTGAAATGGGTACAGCTGATGAAGCTGAACAAGCTAAACAAGAATTAAATGGTTATGAGTTCGAAGGTCGTACACTTAAAGTTGATATCGCTCGTCCGTTGAAAAAACGTGAAGGCGGTTCTTCTTTTGGTGGTGGCAACGGCGGTAGCCGTGGCGGATCTTCTTTCCGTAGCAACAACCGCTACTAAGTTCAAAGCTGTTAAAGCTTTTAGCTAAAAGATATCCAGAAAAGCGAGCATTTCGGTGCTCGCTTTTCTTATTCTATCCTCTTTATTGATTTTTTCTCTCAATACAGCATATCGTAAAAAAAATAATTCTTTCTTACGAAGGGCTTTCATGAAATTTACCCATTTGTTTTTAATAATGCTTATATCGGCATTACCTCTAGCATGTATTGCGCAAGACAGCGCTGACAGCCAAGTAGATGATCTTTCTCTAACCGATGATACATCTTCTGATGATACCTTCTCAGAACAAAACCTGCCTGAAGATGATGCTGAAGATGCCCCTGATGACACATTAAATGCACCATCAGACTCAAACGACCTCACGCAAAATGACCCAAATCAAAATGCATTCCAACAAGATCTTAACGAAGGAGATCAAGAATATTTTGAACAAGAAATGAATCTTGGCCAAACAGATAATTTTGATATATAAAATTTAATACAATTATTATGATTTGTAAGCATAGTAAACAATGTGACGCCTTTTTGCTTATATACCTAAATTGCTTAATATAGACAGTGTTTTAATTTTGTTTTATATTAGTATGGTTCATCATAGACTCTATCGATTATTTTAAAATTCATATTCTATTTTTAGAAGGAGCTTTTTTTTATGTTACAAAGAGTTGTCCGTTTTTTCTGGCCTGACATTAAAGAGGATGATGTCCAAAAGTTTAGTATTTTGGCACTTACCTTCTTCTGTATTATTGGTAGCTATTGGATGTTCCGTCTTTTAAAGGATACGGTATTCTTTAAAATAGCTTTCCCAGAAGCGCTAGGCTGGGCTCCTGAGCAGGGTGGTCTTTTTGTTCCTATAGCAAAAGCTATTTCTCCATTTGTTGTTATTTTTTGTGTTTTGGTTTACTCAAAACTTGTTGATATTTTCAAAAAGCATCAGCTTTTTTATGTAATTTGCTCATTTTACGCAGCGCTCTTTGGCGTTATTACAGCGTTACTCGTTGTACGTAATATGTATGGCGATGCAGCACTTGGTAAGAATTTACTTGCTGCAGTAGGCTGGGTAGCATATTTTGGTATTGAGAGTTTTGGTTCTATCATGGTGCCATTGTTCTGGTCCTTTACCATTAGTATTACCGATTCCAACACCGCTAAAGTTGGCTTCCCGCTTATTATTGCTGGAGCACAAATTGGTAGTATTGGCGGCTCTGCGCTTAATATTTTCTCTGAACAACTTGGCGGCGTGTGGCGCTTGTTCTTAATTGGTACGCTGTTTGTACTTGCGGTCATCGGCTTGATTTATTACTTCATGAAAGTAATGCCTAAAGATGAACTCGTTGGCAACAAAGAAGCTGCTAAAGAAGAAAAAACACACAAAAAAGAGGGTTTCATTGAGGGTTTTGTTAGTGGTTTAACATTGTTGTTCACCAAACCATACCTTCTTGGTATTTTAGTGGTATCTACCATCTATGAAGTTGTTGGTACCATTATGGATTACCAAATGAAACGCCAAGCTTCAGTATTCCCTGCATTCTCGAGTGAAGTTGGTTTTAATAAATTTATGGGTATTTTTGGTGTGTGTGCTAACGGCCTCGCATTTGTTATGGCGTTACTTGGCACAAGCTACCTGCTTAAAAAGTATGGAATCAAGGTTTGTTTGCTTATTTACCCAATCTGCTTTGGTATTGCATTGATTGGTTTCTACTGCCTCTATACCTTTGCTGCACCTTCAGCATCCACCTTACTTTGGGCTACCTTTGCGGTGATGATGATTGTGAAAGGGTTAAGCTATGCAGTTAATAACCCAACCAAAGAGATGATGTACATACCAACGAGCAAAGATGCGAAATATAAAGCAAAAGGCTGGATTGATATGTTTGGTGGTAGAACTGCAAAAGCTGCTGGTTCTGCAGTAACAAACTCACTCAAAAAAGATATGGCCACGCTAATGACCTATGGTACATTATTTGGTCTTGGCTTGATCGGTTTCTGGATTGTTGTTGCTATATTTGTAGCAAACAAAAACCAAAAACTTATCAAAGATGGCACAATTGTTGGTTAATTCAACAATATAGTAATTAAATATAAAGGCCGGTGCAATACCGGCCTTTATATTTAACAATACCGGCCTTTATATTTAATAGTTCTTTTTTTACCCGCGACGGCCGAATATTCCAGCTGCGATATCTAATGGTACTTCTGCTGCATATTCAGCGGTGTTTAAAGCGGCCCCAACAGGACCAACAGGATAACCATACGGACGATCATAATAATAGCCATCACCATAAGGACCATAATCATAATCAAATGGCTCGCCAAAACCAATGTCTACACCAGGACCATACGCATAGTCTCTACGATAGCCTCTACCGTAACCTCTATCTCTGTAATCACTTCTACCATCTCTATAACCATTACCTCTATAGTTACCATCTCTATAGCCACCGCGATATGCTTGAGCAAATGCTGTGGTAGTAATAGCCGCAAGAAGCATAAAAATTGCTAAACGATTCTTCATGAATTTTCCCTTTATCAACTATCAATTTTTTATGGTTATATATTAATACCAAAACCAACTGGACCATAGCCATAACCATCATCGTCAAAGCCCACTGGACCGCCAACGCCAACTTCTATACCAGGGCCACCATAATAGTCGCCATCCCAATAGGCATTACATGACATAGCAGTAAATGCAGCCAA
>Ga0206824_10317_pt1 | contig 12384 bp, 15 predicted proteins | sample Alteio_BWOrgCont_82_FD_152874 | JGI IMG/M metagenome (GOLD analysis project Ga0206824, IMG submission 152874) | Enriched cells from forest soil in Barre Woods Harvard Forest LTER site, Petersham, Massachusetts, United States -... | ecosystem: Environmental > Terrestrial > Soil > Temperate forest >...
CGTTGCAGAAAAACGTTCAGGCAGAACAACTGCTGAAGGCTTGGTACATGCCTACATCCACCCTGGCGACCAGATTGGTGTTATGGTAGAAATAAACTGCGAAACTGATTTTGTTGCACGCACAGAAGATATTAAAAACTTTGCCCGTGATATCTGTATGCAGATTGCTGCACAAAAACCATTATACTTATCCCCAGAAGAAGTAGATTCAAAGTTCTTAGAACATGAACGAGATATCTTTAAACAACAACTTATTGCGTCTGGCAAGCCAGAAAAAATTGTTGATTCTATTGTTGAAGGCAAAGTGAGCAAGATGTATGAAAGTGTCTGCCTTATTAAGCAACCATTTATAAAAAATGATCAATTAACGATTGAACAACTTTTACAAGAGCTGATCGCTAAAGTTGGTGAAAACATCAAAATAAAGAGATTTGCTCGTTTTGAAGTTGGACAATAAGGAATAACCATGAGCATGGTACAACCAATTTTGCTTAAAATTACCGGAGAAGCTTTTTTAGATCCGGTAACAAAAAGCCCTACCGTTGCTATTATCATGGATCTTGTAGAACAGATTAAACGGTTATCAGCTACTCATACATTCGGCATTGTGGTTGGCGGTGGCAATTTTTTTCGTGGTGATATTGAAGGAAAGGTCTTAGACCTTTCTCCTTCCTATGCCCATTATATTGGTATGCTTGCCACCATGATGAATGGTTTAGTTATAAAAAACAGCTTTGAAAAACAATCGCTGACATCCACCATGCTCTGTGCACTGCCCTGTTCTGAAGTTGGTGCCACATTGTCTCAGCAAGCAATTGCTGATGCATTACAAAACGGCACTATTATTATTTTTACCGGTGGTACTGGTAATCCATTTTTTTCAACCGATACAACCGCTATTTTACGTGGTTTACAGATGCGCGCTGTAGAGGTGTGGAAAGGCACAAAAGTTAATGGCATTTATTCTGCAGATCCTATGCAGGATACAACGGCAGAACTTATACCACAGCTTACGTATAAAGAGGCTATTGATAAGCGCTTAGGTATTATGGATACGACCGCCTTTGCATTGGCAGAACGGGAAAAAATGCCGATACGTGTATTTAATATTTTCGAAAAAGATGCTCTTATACAGGCGGCTCATAACCCGAACTTTGGAAGTCGTATACGTTTATAATAAAATTTTAGTTGGAGAATTCATGTTAAATCTTACTATTACTGCTCAAACTTATACAAATGAATTTGAAAAAGCTATTGCTGCGGAAATGGACAAACCGCTGAAGCATTTTCAAAAAGAATTGACGACGATACGCACCGGCAGAGCAAGTACTGCAGTTTTAGAAAATGTACCTGTGGTATGTTATGGCAGCCAGATGCTTCTTAAAGAATTGGCAGCACTTTCTGCGCCTGACGCACGTCTTTTGGTGATACAGCCATGGGATAAGGGAACTATAGCTGATATAGAAAAAGCGTTATTGGCCTCTGAGCTTGGCTTAACACCCGTCAACAATGGTGAAATTATCCGTATTCAGTTGCCAATGATGAGCACCGAACGACGTGATGAGCTGACCAAAATGCTCCACAAAAAATTAGAAGAATGCCGTACACAAATGCGTAATATCCGTAAAGATGTACAGAATTTGGTTCGTGACACGGAAAAGAAAAAAGTTATTTCAGAAGATTTTGCAAAAAAATTGCTAGAATTGCTCCAAAAACAGGTTGATCTTGCCATAACAAACGCAGAAAAACTTTCTGATAAAAAAGAGCAAGAAATTAAGGGCTAATCGCTTGGCAATTGCAATAGTTGCTTTATACTTAATATGAATATTTTTTGGGCCGTTAGCTCAATTGGTAGAGCGACAGACTCTTAATCTGCAGGTTATTGGTTCGATTCCAATACGGCCCAAATTTTTACCACTGGAAAACTTCATGAAAAAGATACTTATCGCTTTACATTTATTAGCAACCAGCTTAGTGTTTGCTGCCAATGTTGCGCCACAAGAACAGGTGGAATTAACAGAAGAGCAAGTACAAGAAATTATGCATATGCAACAATTGATACAAACGCATGCTCAACTTTTTGCCCAACTCTTTGACCAACAATTACTTCAAGCCAATCCTCAACGCTATAAGCAGTTTCACAACGATGTTGTTAACAATTCACCTTTTAACGCCGTACGTGACTATGCAACAAGCAACTTTGAGCGTTCTCCTAATGGTTGTATGCAATTTGTTAGAAAGTTTTTACAAACAAATGAAACAGATAAAAAGATTATAGATGAGGCATTTGTTTTATTTACTATATGTCATGCAGCTGCTGGAATGCGTCTGCAGAAGAACATCTTTAGTGCTTATGCTAAAAAATTGCGCCAACAAAAAGGTAAACCCAACTTAGTTAGCCAATAGCTTTGCAAAAATATAATTTCTGTTACCTTTTTTAACTATAGCAATATCCAAAAAAGCTCAGTATACTGCTGACATACTTTTTTGGATATTTTGCTGCTTATAAAAAAAGGAGAGCGTATGAAAAAGGAAGATTTTGTATTAGAGATTACACACCATACGCCACACTTAAGCACTGCTATTGTAAAAATTCCCGCCTACCTTGTTAATTCATTTTATCAACATGCCGCACGTTGCCATCAGTTCCGCGTTAATCCCCATGGTTTTGCCCAAGGACATGTACCCTTAAGTTATATAGAACAAAATTTCTCTCAAGATATTGTAAATCATCTTAAAGAATTTTTTTTACATTATTTTGTTATCAGCTTTCTATATAAAGAATTGCGCATCCGTAAAATTGTCGCTGCTGGTGAACCCCGACTCATTAAAAGCATGGCACAACCCAACCATCCCGCAGAATTTCATTTCGAATTTAATCCGGTTGTACAATCTTTTGTACGGGAATGGAAATATGTCTCTTTTAAAGCGCCTCGACGCAAACAATATAAAGATATTGATAAACAGGCAACGGAATTTATGGAAGAAGAAGAACGAAATGAACAGCAGTATACAACACAGGATAGCGTTAGCGTAGGCGATTGGGTTAATTTTAATATATCGATTGTTGATGAAAATCATCAACCCGTACTCGAAGATTTTAAAGAAAATTTATGGTTAAAGATTGGCTCGGAAGAATCGAGCATACCTTTTCAAGAAATTTTTGTACATCGCAAAAAGGGTGAAAAGTTTTGTTCAAGCAGCTTATGTTTTCAAGAGTTTTTTAATTCACAAATAGAAACCAATTATACCTTCTTAATTGAGATTTTAGATATTGTTCAGCAAGCATTTTTTTCATTAGAATCATTCAAAAAACATTTTAAACTAAAGACCAACAAAAAAGCACACCAAAAAATAGTCGAAGTTTTTTCATTCCGCAATGATCTATGTTTGCGCAGAGCCATTATAGAAGATGCTTTTGATCTTCTACTGTCATTGTACGAATTTGATGCTCCTCCTGCTTCTATTTTACGTCAACAGCAGACAATTTTAGGCGCATTACAAGAAAATCCAGATTATTCTGTGTATAAAACGCAACATGGCTTTTATGATAAAGTTAAACAGCTCGCCCATAAACAGGTAAAAGAGATGGTTTTTATGGAACTCCTTGCCTACCATGAAAATTTGGAGCTCGGTGAAACCGATATGCATGATTACCTGAACTTAACACAACGTCCACGCATGAAAGATTTTATACATTTTCAGCACCCCGCCATTATCGCCAATAAAGAAGAATACCCAATTCAGAACGAACCATTAAAACAGTTATGTTTACGAGAAAAAGCACTGAATCATTCGCTGTACCATCTTTCTAAAAATTAGATATACGGGAATCTACCATGATCCATAAACTTATCATCATTGGCTCTGGCCCGGCAGGATTAACTGCTGGTATTTATGCAGCACGCGCAGAATTGCAACCATTGATTATCGAAGGCAAAAAACCTGGCGGTCAACTCATGGGAACCTCCTACATAGAAAATTGGCCAGGCGTATCCCGCATTTTAGGACCTGATCTGATGATGCATATGCAGGAGCATGCAAAAGAACTGGGGTGCTCCTTTGTATCATCAAATATTGCCCGGGTAGATTTTAGCACAAAACCATTCAAGCTATGGACGCAACGTGAGCAAGAATATCAAGCCCAGGCTATTATTATTGCAACGGGTGCAACGCCTAATCTGCTAGGTTGTCCTGGTGAGCAGCAATATTGGGGTAAAGGGGTTACTACATGCGCCGTATGTGACGGCGCACTCTACAAAGATAAACGGGTTATTATTTTGGGTGGTGGCGATACGGCCCTCGAGGATGCCTCTTTTATGACCAAATTTACCAACAAAATTACTATGGTTCATATCAAAGATGAACTGACGGGTTCAAAAGTCATGCAAAAACGAGTGCTCGATAACCCCAATATTAACATTATCTATCAAAGCACTATTATCAACATTAACGGTGATGGTAACCACGTTACTGAAGTCACCTTACAAAATCAGCAGACAAAAGAAGAAACTACGCTAGAAACCGATGCTGTTTTTATTGCCATAGGCCTACGCCCACAAACAGAAATTTTTAAAGGTCAAATCGCATTAGACCAATGGGGTTACATCAAACTGACCGACCAGACAAAAACGTCGGTACCGGGTGTGTTTGCCGCAGGTGATGTTGCTGATTTTAGATATCGGCAAGCAATTACCTCTGCAGGCGTTGGTTGCATGGCAGCATTGGATGCTGAACGGTATTTGGCGGCATTAGAATAGAGGGCATATTTCTATGCCCCCCTTGAAATTACTGATTATGATTAAAAATACTTTTGACTGAACTTAATGCGCCAGCCAATGAAGCTGCTTCATATGGAACCACAACAAGTTTATCATTTTTACCTTGCATGAGCGTTGGCAAGGTTTTGATATAGTTTGTTGCGACCAGATAGGCAAGCGGATCGCTGGAGGGCGCTGCTTTTTTAATGCATTCTATCGCCTGTGCTTCTGCTTGTGCAAGCGTAAAGCGAGCTTGCGCTTCACTTTCTGCAGCAATAACAACGGCACGAGCTTCACCTTCTGCACGCAGAATATCAGCTTCTCGAACACCTTCTGCTTCTAAAATAGCAGCACTTTTTTTACCTTCAGATTCTAAAATGATAGCGCGACGGTCACGTTCTGCACGCATCTGTTTTTCCATGGCATGACGAATATCAGCAGGTGGGTTAACCTCTTGTAGTTCTACACGGTTTACCTTAACGCCCCATTTGTCTGTTGCTTCATCTAAAATAAGACGAAGTCTTTCATTAATTTGATCACGAGAAACTAACGTCTCATCAAGATCCATAGAGCCGATAACGTTACGCAACGTAGTTTGTGTCAGCTTTTCAATAGCTTCTGGCAGGTTAGCAACTTCATAGACCGCAGCTTTAGGATCAGTAATCTGATAGTAAAGTAACGCGTTAATTTCCATAGTCACGTTATCTTTGGTAATAACATTCTGCTTTGGGAAATCATAAACCGCTTCGCGTAAATCTATACGTGCAATCTGTACACTCGAGCGCAAATATTTATTACCCGCAGTCCACTGTACAAACGTCCAGATAACATCGCGTGAGCTTTCAATAAACGGCACTACAAAATGCATACCGGGTAAAAGCGTACGGTCATAACGCCCAAAACGTTCTATAATCATAGCTTCCGCTTGGCGAACTAAATAAACACCTTTTAATAAAATAATCAATATCAATAATGCAATGCTGCCTAATGCAGCTAATAAAATCATGTTTTCCATAATACATTCCTATACTGTATGAGGTTTAACGATAAGATGACAACCTTGAACATCAAGCACAATAACCGATGTTCCCACGGCAAGCTCTTGGTTATGCGTACGGGCAGACCACTGCTCGCCATTTATTTTTACCTGCCCCACACCATGAGCAGGAATTTTAGTAATGACCGTACCGATAACACCATGCAAGGCATACATATTCGTTGATGGTAAACCACCTTTTCGTTTTTTAATGGAGCGCCAAGCAACCCAAGAACTTGATACTGCAGTTACAATAAAAACCACAATCTGTTCTGGCAGCGTACACCATAAACCAGCAAACGCAGCGCCGATAGCGCCCAATGCAAACGAGAGAAAAAAGAATAAACCAGGATGTCCTAGTTCAATAATGATGAAGGTGATTCCAAGGAATAACCATCCAAAAAATAGGTTGTTCATGATAACCCTTTCCTGATGGAATAAGATTTGCTTACAACCTCAGTATATATATTTTATTATTTTTTTCAATAAGAATTTTATTTTGATTGTTGTTCTTGTTTCTGCGCTATCCAGATACCAAAAGCACGTATAAGCAGGTCACAACCAACCCTATTTTTACAAAATTCTTTCTGATGACATAAGGGTACCATATGTTCATCAAAAACATACTGCAGAAAATCACATGCTTGTTTGTCATGTTCCTGACAACGCTGTAGTAATACTTGCAGCCAGCAAAATTCTCTATTCAGCACATGGAAGCAATTAAATTGCTGTTCACATGCTTGTTGTAAAGCGTTCGTTGAAGTGTTTGATAGTTTCAAAGCTCTGTGACGTAGCAATGCCCAACGAGCAATGCGCATTATTTCTGCTTCATAACTACATTGATCAGACTTGTTGTCAAGACGTTGCGCATGCTCTCTTAGTATCTGTTCTATAAAAGCACATGCTCGCTCATCGTTGCGATGGCATTGTTGTATTGCTACTTCTAACCAGCAAAAAGCTTTCTGAGTCCCTTGAATACGCAAAACACGATATTGTTGCTCACATGCAGCCAGCAAAGATTGTTTCTGATAATCACCAGCGTGAAGAACAAACAGTACCGATATACTCAATAGACTAACAGCTCGTTGTATCATTTCCTAAGCCCTCGTAAAAGCATTGTATCTGCAAATAAATACATTGGGTTATTCTTATACCAATTTATGGTGCGTTCACCAGTTGCAATACTTAAAGGCACACCAAATATTATTCCTGCTGTAATACCTGCTATACCAGCTGCTCCCACCGTCGCCAAGGCTAATCTTAATGCACAACTGCCTGGATACCATGCTGCAGACAATGTCAATTTACCCCCAAACCTACACGCTGCATATAATCTTGCTTTTTGCTCTCGAGATAAAACCTCTCTCATACCTCTGCTTGAACAGAACTCTCAAATGTTGGCGGCATTATAGATGCCAGTGTAATCCAAACATCTTTATTTTTAGTCCAGGCAATCTCGCCCCACTGATTTATTTGCTCAGGAGTACATTGATTGGTCTTTAAGAAACGTTCAAGCAATCTATGAGCCAATGTCACCTGTACAGGATTATTCATACTGTTGAACACGTTGCCCATTTCCGATAGATCTTTTATACCAAGCTCGCTATGCAATACAGCATCAACAATAATCGCCGGTTCAGCACATAATGTCATACATGCATCAGCTGGTAATGCCGCACATTGTGCAGATTTATGAGCAAGTTTGTCTAACATCTGCTGCAATGTCTTTTTGAACAAAGAAGGGGTATTAGTAATAACATTAAATCTATCAAGTAGTCTGGCATAGAAAATAGCTTTACTCAGTTTTGATTGTGTCAATTCATTCAAGGAGCCATTAAATTTTTTCGCCAAGAATATAAGCGCCGCTCCATTTTTTTTAAGATCTTCTAGAGCAGACACAAAAAGCTCAAAAGTTTCTGGATCAGCAATGCTGTCTCTATCGAAAAACAATGGTTTAACAAGCTTAGATAGTTGGCGGTATAATAAGTCTTGCTCCCTGGACATTTTTTCTGTATCTGCAAGCATAGAATCAAGCTTCAATAAATCTACGCTTAATGCTCTTAAATGCTTGCGCAGAATAATTCCTTTAACAGTGCCTTGTGCTTTGCGCAGTTTCTGCCGTACTTTTTTTTCAAAACAATATTGCCGCAAATTAGAAACATTTTGAATTTGGTTAACAGATCGTATAAGGGTGTTATCGTTGAAATGTTGGCTCAATTGCCGCAATGGCTCTCTATACTTACCTACATGATATCGCTCTAAATCAGTTGCGCGTAAGCAGGTACATAATACCATACAAAAAAGCAGGCTACATTTTTGCATGCAAATTTTCCTCCCTAAAGAAATTATTATCTTTAGTATATGCTATGTAGCTCAATCATGGAATTAAAAAATAGATAGGATAAAAAAAGAAGTATACAACTAGCACGTGATTATATGCCAGCAAACAATTGTTCAACTTTTTTGCATCGTGATGCAGCAATAGGTTTAGGTGCACCATTCTTACCAATCACCTGCTGCGCATTAAAACCATCTTTGTTTCGATATTGCTTATCAGCCCCTTGAACAAGTAAAAATTTCACAACATCTACCGCACAATCCCGCGCAGCTGTAAAAAGTACCGTTTCTTGTTCGGTATTATTATGGATAGGTTTATTAATATAGGTGGCAAGGGAAGTCTGTGCAAACAACAGTGTTAAATGTTGCGCATCTCGTGATGCATAACCATCCTCTATAAGATTAACAAAGGCAGTATAATCCTCCGATGATCCAGTTTCAACGTAATTTTTTAAAGATGCAGCTATCTCGCTTACCAATTGCGCATCAGGATCAGCCAGAACAGTCATTCTAGCAATACCTGCCTGAAAACTTAAAAATAATAGTATGCAACAGATCTTTTTTACGAACGTCATGATAACCCCATGTTTTATAAGTACAGCCTATACGAAAATCGCTGCCGCTTCATCCTTCGATACTATCCTACGGATCACTCCCAGCCGTCGCCAAGGCTATGGCGGGCACGGCCCAGGCTTCACTAAAGTTACGCCGGACGCGGCAGGATGACCCTTCGACTCACTATTGTTCGCTCAGGGTGAGCGGGGTTCGGTCATGCTGAGCGAGATCGCAGATCGAGTCGAACGCACGCTCATGGTGCCTGTCCGCCGAAGTTTTAACGTAGGCTGGAAGTGATTTCGAACAAAGTGAGAAATTGTATCGAACTATGGAACACAATTTAAATCTTTAGATAAGCTATAAGTACAGTGTAGTAATAATTAGTTTCAATAATCAATAGTTAAACGCAAAGAACGATTTAGGGTAGAAGGGTCTAGCCTGGATCTTTCTCATTACTTTTTTGTTCTGCCAACCAGACACCAAAAGCATGTGTTAGCAAGCTACAACCCACACGATTTCTACACATTTCGATTTGGTGACATAAGGAGGCCATATGCTCATCAAAGATAGACTGAAGAAAATCACATGCTTGTTTATCATGCTCTTGACAGCGTTGTAGTACCATATTCAACCAGCAAAAACTCTTCGCTATCGGATGAAAAGCATCTAATTGCTTTTCACATGCAGTTTGTAATGCACTCGTTGTTGCAGGATCACCCAATTTCAATGCCTTATGTCGCAGCCATGTCCAACGAGCAATGCGAAGCATCTGCGTTTCATAACTACATTGATCCGTTTTGTTACCAAGGACGTGGACATACTTCTTTAACACTCGTTCTAGCAAAGCGCATGCTTGTTCATCACCACGATAACATTGTTGTACAGCTATTTCTAACCAACAAAAAGATTTTTCTGCTGCCGATGTTGCACTATATTGTTGTTCACATGCAGCTAAAGAAGCTTGTTGCTTATCATTACCCCAGAGCATGTATACGTGCAGCAACATTAATAGGCAAAAAAATTGCTGTATCATTCAATAAACCTCGTTAATCCTGTATCTGCAAATAAAAGCATTGGGTTATTTTTATATCGCATCGCTACCAAACCTTTTGCCATCCCTAAAGGTACACCTATCATCAATCCTATTAATACGCTTGCTACCCCTAGGGTTACAGTAAATCTTAAGACATGAGTTCCTGGATACCACGCTAGCGAAAGTCTATTCTTACTCTTAAACCCGCAAGCTGCATATAGTTTTGCTTTTTGTTCTGATGTCAACAGTGAAGCAATGTTTTGATATTCTTCAACAGAATATTCGCCTGTTGGCGGCTTCATACAATGAAGAGCAATCCAAGCATCTTTATTTTTTCCCCATGCAATCTTCATAAGCTCAATTATTTCCGCATCAGAAAATTTACATTGCCTCAACGAACGTTCAAGCAGCCGATGCGCACAGGCTATTTCTTGAGCAGTATTCATCTGCTGCAACAATTTACCCATTTCCGTTGCATCTTTTATAGCACACTCACTACTAAAACTAAAAACAGCCTCAGTAATCATCGGCGGCTCAGCACATATCTGTATACATAAAGCTGCGGTTAAAGCATTAGATGGCTCCGCCTCATCAGCGATCTTTTCTAATTCCTTGCGCAATATTTTTTTGAATGGCGCTGGTGTACGGTGAATAGCATTAAATCTAGCAAGTAATCTGACATAGAATGCTTGTTTACTCAATCTTGATGTTGTTATTGTTCCCAAGCAGGTAATAAATTGTTCGGCTAATAGACGCTGCCAACCTTTTTTCTTAATATGCTCTAAAGCAGAAACAAAAAGCTTACAAGTTTTTGCATCCGCAACGGGATCGCCATCAAAAAAGAGTGGTTTAACAAATATTGTTAGTCGTTGATAAAATGGATATTCATCATCAGGCTGGCATTGTATATCAGCAAGCAATTCATCAAGAGCAGACCAATCTACCTTTAAGCTGTTTAAATGCCTGTATAATATAAATCCCTTAACAGTACCTTGTGCTTTACGCAGTTTCTGCCTCATTTTTTTTTCAAAATAAAATTGGCGTAAACTGGTAATACCCTGAATATCTTGAACAGATCGTATAACATTTTTTTCTCGAAGATGATGGCGTAATTGTTGCATAAGTGGGATATAATCCCCCAAGCCATGCACTTCTAAATCTGTTGCCTGCCCCTGCAGAACAAATAACATGCACAATAGCGTTACAAGCTTTTGCATAAGAATCCTGTCTTTAAATACATGCTTTCTATTGTACAAGAAAATTATGATAAGAAGAATTGTGTGTAGCACCAAATGGTTCATTTCGCAGCGTAAAATGCCACCATTCTAATGAACAGCCTTTAAAACCAGCTTGTTGCATAATGCTTGTTAATAGTGCTCTATTGCGTTGTGCTTGTTGCGAAACAAGAGCTGTATCTGTATGCGCCTGTTCACCAAAAAAATCAACAATGGTGCCCATATCAATATCATCGACAGCACCGTCTTTATTTACCATGCAGATTGTTACATCAACAGTGCTGCCACGCGAATGTGATGATTGTTTAAAAATATAATTTTTTTTAAAAAGCTCCTCTTTAGATAATGCAGGATAATACTTTTGCTTTGTTGCAGTATCGTCAGTTTTGCCCCATGCCATAAAATCATCAACTGCCTGTTGCGGTCTGTAGGCATCATACACATGCAGATGATAACGCTTATGTTGCTTTTCTAACAGATCTTGTGCTTTTTTTAAGGCCTGTGCTGCTTGTGTAGTTACAATACAGCAATTGTTTTTTATGTACCCCTTTGCAGGCCTGCCCATAAAATTATCATTACCGGCATACATCAGCGTGACGATAATACGTGGGTCGTTGAGATAGACAAAACCTTGTGGCAAGCAGAAGGAGGATTTGGTAGAGAACAATAATATAATCAAGCTAAGGTCATTAATTTTAAATGCTACTTTCCCGGTCATGCTGAGCGAGGCTGCAAGCCGAGTCGAAGCATTAATCAGATCATACATTCGACTCGATCCATGATCTCGCTCAGTATGACCGCATTTTATACTAATCTTCAAACTTTTTCCCTCGCATTTTTTTAATAAAAGAACGCTGAGATTTTTTTTGCAAACGCTGCTCTTTAACAGCTTTTGATATACGTGTCGCCATACGCTTTTTGGGTACATGCAATGCTTGACGTACCTCTTGTGCCAGCTGCGCTAACGCCATATCTTTGTTTTGCACCTGGCTACGCGAAGCGCTACTATGGACGATAAGTTCACCATCATCGGTAAGCTTATGGCTCAGCTTTTGTAACACACGCGCTTTCTGTTCCTCAGTCAATGCATGCGTTGTAGAGATGTTCCAGCGTACGCTGATGCGCGTACTTGTCTTATTAACATGCTGACCACCCGGGCCGCCAGAACGGCTGGCGCTTATCTCAAGCTCATGAGCGGGAATAACGATGCCATTTTTTATTGGTAGATCATCCATGCACACACCTAACAGATAATATTTTTTTTCTCTACAGCATGTTTATAGGTACGTCCTACATATAATGCTATAAAAAACCAAGCAATAACAAGACTAAACCCTAAATACGAGCTCAATGCCACATGGCGTGCCCTTCCTGCAACACTACCCAAGCTCGCCTGCAACGGTGCCAAAAGCATATTAAATGTAGAAC
>Ga0206824_10307_pt1 | contig 12272 bp, 9 predicted proteins | sample Alteio_BWOrgCont_82_FD_152874 | JGI IMG/M metagenome (GOLD analysis project Ga0206824, IMG submission 152874) | Enriched cells from forest soil in Barre Woods Harvard Forest LTER site, Petersham, Massachusetts, United States -... | ecosystem: Environmental > Terrestrial > Soil > Temperate forest >...
GACGAGCCTGCACCAAATCTTTTCTCTTTTAATTCTCCTTATGGTGCTTGCCCTAATTGCAGTGGGCTGGGAGAAGTTTTACAAATTGATGAAAAGAAAATTATTCCTCACAATCATCTTTCAATTAATGAGGGAGCCATTGCTCCCGTTGGCAAAAGAAAAGATAATTGGATATTTCATCAGTTAGATGCTATTGCGGACAGGCACGGATTTACACTAGACACACCTGTAAATAAAATATCTCCGGATGGTATACATGCCATTCTTTACGGCACCGATGAGATATTAAAAGTGCGTGAGAATTTTCAGAGCAGCACACATTCTTACGCTTTGAATTTTGAAGGTATTATAAGTTTTATTGATAGGCAAAGAAGGGACAGCGATAATCCTGCCATTTCTGAATGGGCTGCTGAATTTATGAATAAGGCAGTCTGTCCTGAATGTAAAGGAGCACGCTTAAAAAAAGAAGCGCTCTATTTCAAAATTGAAGATAAAAACATAGCCGACCTTTCAAATATGGATACCCGTGTTTTGTATGATTGGATAGTAAATTTTGAAACTAAAGTAGAAGGGAAAAATAAAATTATTGCAAAAGATGTGATCAAGGAATTAAAAAGCCGCACCAAATTTTTATTAGATGTAGGCATTGATTACCTCACCCTCAATCGTAGTGCTAGGACATTGTCTGGTGGCGAAGCACAACGAATAAGGCTCGCTACGCAAATAGGTTCGGGCTTAGTGGGTGTGTTATATATACTTGATGAGCCAAGCATAGGGCTTCATCAGTGCGATAATCACAGGCTGATTGATGCCCTGAAAAATTTACGCGATGGGGGCAATTCCGTAATTGTGGTAGAGCACGATAAAGACATGATGCTTGCTTCTGATTGGGTTATAGACATAGGTCCCGGAACAGGAATGCATGGAGGTAACATAGTAGCACAAGGTGTTCCAAAGGATTTTCTGAAGCAGCCTTCGCTTACTGCGGACTATCTTTCCGACAAGAAAAAAATTGAAGTGCCACGAGTCCGCCGAAAAGGCAGTGGAAAAGAAATTGTTTTAAAAGGAGCTAAGGGACATAATCTCAAAAATGTTGATGTATCCTTTCCGCTTGGCAAGTTGATTTGTATTACAGGGGTTTCCGGTAGCGGAAAATCTTCCTTGATTAACGAAACGCTTTATCCCATTATAAGCAAACAACTTTACAGGTCAGAGACTGTGCCATTGCCTTACTCATCTATACAAGGTACACAATTTATTGATAAAATTATTGAAATTGACCAGAGCCCTATTGGACGTACACCTCGCTCTAATCCTGCAACTTATGTTAATCTCTTTGCCGATATACGCAACTTGTTTGCCTCTCTGCCCGAAGCAAAAATAAGGGGATATAGTCCCGGAAGATTTTCTTTTAATGTGAAAGGTGGCAGATGTGAAACCTGCCATGGTGCGGGACTCAAGAAAATTGAAATGAATTTTTTACCCGATGTTTATGTGGTATGCGATACCTGCAACGGTAAACGCTATAACCGCGAAACACTGGAAGTGCGCTTCAAGGGCAAGTCTATAAATGACGTGCTAAACCTGACTGTTGAACAAGCGGTAGAGTTTTTCAGCGAAATTCCTTTTATATCTCAAAAAATCACCACGCTTAATGAAATTGGCTTAGGCTATATTACACTTGGTCAATCTTCTACAACCCTTTCGGGTGGGGAGGCACAGAGAGTAAAACTGGCAACAGAACTTTCTAAAAGGGGGACGGGAAACACGCTTTATATTTTAGATGAACCTACTACCGGTTTGCATTTTGAAGACATACGTCTCTTACTTGATGTATTGAATAAACTGGTCGATTTTGGCAATACTATAATAGTGATAGAACATAATTTAGATGTAATGAAAGTGGCGGATCACATTATTGATATTGGCCCTGAAGGCGGAGTTAGAGGGGGAGAAGTTATTGCGGAAGGCACCCCCGAAAAGGTAAGTAAGAACAAAAAGAGTCTTACTGCCGTATACTTGGAAAAAGAACTACGATAAAATCAATTATTTATGGCAAATAGAAAGAAGCTGGATAAACCAAGAGAAAAGTCGGTAGAACATCCACAGCACCCGCTGAAGGAGAAAAACTGGAACGAGATAAAGGCCATTGACTCATGGCAGATATTCCGTATTATGTCGGAGTTTGTACAGGGATATGATAATATGGCAAGGTTGGGTCCTTGTGTGTCTGTCTTTGGCTCGGCACGTACTAAACCCGATAACAAATATTATAAACTCGCGACAGAAATTGCCTTTCAACTCACTCGTCATGGATATGGAGTAATTACAGGTGGCGGACCCGGTATTATGGAGGCGGCCAATAAAGGTGCAAAAGCAGGGGAGGGGCGTTCAGTAGGTTTGGCTATTACATTGCCTATGGAGCAAAGCGAAAACCCTTATATTGACAATGATAAGCTCTTAAAATTTGATTACTTTTTTGTGCGTAAGGTGATGTTTATGAAATATGCACAGGGCTTTGTGGTACTTCCCGGAGGCTTTGGAACATTAGATGAACTTTTTGAAGCTATTACCCTTATTCAAACAGACAAGGTGGAGCATTTCCCTATAGTTATGGTCGGAACAAAATATTGGAGCCCTTTAATTGATTGGGTAAAAGAGCACATGATTAAAAAGGAGAAAAATGCAAGCAAGGAAGACCTAAAGATATTTCATGTAGTAGATACCCCTAAAGAAGTAATTGCAATTATAGATGCCTTCTACAGCAAGTATATGCTTAAGCCGAATTTTTAAGAATTATAATTATACTTATTTCTTGGCGTGCCCTAAGAACTCCGTGTGTATTTTCTCTGTGCTATCCGTGGTTTGTATTTTTCACCACAGAGACACAGAGAACACAGATATTCACAGAGAATATCCGGAGTGTAAAATATGTTAAAATTTTAGCAGAATCGTACTCTACTCTTTAGAAAGAATTGCAAACTGAAGTGAAAAAAGAAAACGAACAAATTGGAATGAACTCCAATAGAGAAACTTTGTAAAAGCTCCTATTCTTTTTCCTTTTTCAGCGGAAGTTATTATATCACAACCATTCATTACATCTTTTAGTTCCAACTTTACTTTATGGCAAAAAGCCGCATCTTTAATATCAATATTAGTTTCTATACTGCTAAAGTGGCTCAGGTGGTTTATGTTGTATGAACCAATGCTTACCCAATCGTCATCAACTGTAATTAGTTTGCCGTGGAGTATTGTTTTATTCCATTCATAGAGTTCAATATTATTGCGTAGCAGCCATGCATACCAGTAGCCAATGGCATACTTTACCAGCTTAACATCACTTCTTCCCGGGAGAATAATTTTTACTTTCACATTTCGTCTGGAAGCATTTTTCAATGACCTTCTTATTTTTCTTCCCGGGAGAAAATAGCTTGCCACAATTGTTACCGATGAATGTGCATGGCGAATGGAATTATTAATTCCTCTTGATATTCTTTTCTTTCCGTAAAGCCAGTCATTTTGCTGTAGTTTTACAGATATAGGGTGTTGACTTTTTTGAGCATCTGCATGAACTTTTCTGAACTTTTTTCTCCTTCTGAAATACCCTTTTCCTGACCACAATCTCAGGCACATTACAGAAATTTCTTCGCAAACAGTACCCTTTAAATATATAGCGTAATCAAGCCAGGGGGTGTCTTTTCCGGTTAAGTGATAATTATTATCAAAGTTAATTCCGCCAACAAGAGCTTCCTGTTCATCACTCACTAATATTTTGTGATGCAGCCTTCTTCCAAAACGAATATGGTATCCTATTAATAGGGGAGAATAGGTTCTAAAATGTATTCCGCTTTCTTTAATAATTTTAATGGTATGCGATTTTAACTCATGAGAACCAAAGGCATCTACAAGAAGGAAAACTTCCACACCTCTTTTTACAGCCGCTGAAAGGTGTTTAATGGTTTCCAGTCCGGTTGAATCATCTGCAAAAATATATGTCTGGAGATGGATGGTGTGTTTGCTATTATGAATGATGTCATACGCCTTCTCAAAAAAATCATTCCCGCTTTTTACTAATTCTACGTGAGATGCACTATTGTAGGTAGTTTTCTTTATCATACATTTTCACTTTGCAAATTATTTACTTAAATTCGCAAGGTGTGAAGATACAAAATAAACATATTTATAATGGCTGAGTATATATCCATAAGACCCTCTGATATTGATGAAGACGCTTTATCTATGGCGGTGGAGTGTTTAACATCGGGTGGGGTGCTTATATATCCTACTGATACTATTTATGCCATGGGATGTAGTCTTAAGCAACCGCAGGCAATAGAAAAAATGGCTCGCATTAAAGACATCCGGGTTGATAAGGCTGTGTTCTCTCTTATCTTTCACGATTTTGCAGAAATAGCAGACTACACCAAGTCCGTAAATACTGCCATATACAAACTTATGAAACGATGTATGCCTGGTCCTTTTACATTTATTTTGAATGCAAACTCCAGTATAAGCCGGCTGATGAATACCCGCAGGAAAACAGTAGGGGTGCGTATTCCAGATAATCTAATAACATTGAGATTGGTGGAAAGTATAGGTTGCCCTATTGTTTCAACATCACTGCACGATGATGACGAAATTGTAAAATTCCCGACGGATCCGCTTGATATATTTGATCACTACGAAGATAAAGTGGATATGATAATTGATGGAGGTTATGGACACAACCAGGAATCAACTGTGATAGATTGCACTTCGGAAGAACCACTGCTTGTAAGGCAGGGGGCAGGTATACTATGATTAATTTACTCCGTATTCTGAAAGCAGGTAGGTCATCATAGCTACTCCTGCGGCACCGAGTTCAAGTTCCCGCTTATTCACTTTATCAAAGGTATCAGCTGCCGTGTGATGGATATCAAAGTAGCGTTGTGAGTCAGGCGCAAGGCCAATCATAACAGTACCCAATTTTTGCAGTGGTTCAATATCCGTACCGCCTTCATCACCGGAAAAGTCATACATACCATAAGGCAAAAACAAATCTTTCCATCCCACTATTTTTTTTCTTTTATCTACCGTACCATCTACTCCAAAGCCTCTTGGTGAATATCCTCCGGCATCAGACTCAATGGCTGCTATTTGGTTCTCATGGTTTTGTTTTGCTAACTCCGCGTATTTTAATGCGCCTCTTGCTCCATTTTCTTCATTCATAAACATTACAAAACGTATGGTTCTTTTTGGTTTTATTCCCAAGGCTTTAAATGTTCTAAGTACTTCCAGCGTTTGCACAACACCTGCTCCATCATCCTGTGAGCCTTGCCCCTGATCCCAGGAATCTAGGTGGCCTCCTATAGTAATGTACTCGTCCGGATGTTCGCTGCCTCTTATTTCCCCCACTACATTGTAAGACTTTTCATCCGGCAACATTTGGCAACTCATTTCAAAATGGAATTTTGTTTTAGGGTCAAGCTTCAATTGTTTGTCGAGCAGTTCCGCGCCAATAGTGGAGATAGCGCAACACGGAACCTTTGGAAAGGAATCATTGTATTGCATAGCTCCTGTATGCGGATAATCATCTAAGGTATTCGTCATGGAACGAACTATTGTTCCCACAGCTCCATATTTGGCAGCTTTGCTGGCTCCGTCCCTTCTTTGAATGACGGCCTTTCCATAGGCGGAGAAAGTCCTGATTTCGGTTTCGTCAAATGCTCCATTAAAGAAAACTATTTTTCCTTCTATTCCCGTTTTGCCTATTTTGTTTAACTCGTCTATGCTGTGTACTTCAATAACACCGGCTGTGATACCACCCAAAGGAGTAGCTATAGATTTTCCCAATGCACAAATGTTTACTGCATATTCACCCGATTCTGTTGTTAATATTTTTGCCGTTTCTTTTATTCCCCTTACCCAATGTGGAACCATGCACTCTTGCTTAAAAACTGTATCTGCTCCTATACTTTCCATAAGTTGGTAAGTATATTCTACTGCGGCGGCAGCTTGTGGCGAACCTGTTAGCCTGCCTCCAATTTTATTGCTCAGGTAATCTAACCAGGAATAGCATTCTCCACGCAACATAATTTCATTGGCAATGTTGCGCATCACTACTGAATCTTTATTCTGGCTAAATACAGATGCTGCAAGAAATAATGGGAGAGCGGTTATGAAAATATTTTTTCTCATGGAGTTTTTTCTTAATAAAAGACAAATGTAAAGTAATACCTGAATTCTGTCGCAGGATTTTAACTCATGAATAGGTGGACTTAATTTGTATCTATCCTTGTTACCTTAACAACTCCATCGACTTTTTGGAGTTTTTTTATGAGTTCGGTTAAGTGGGTGGTATCATGAACAAACACTGTAATAGTGCCTTCAAAAGTTCCGTCATTCGTATCAAAACTTATATAACGCATATTTACGTTCAGTTCTTTGGAAATAATTTGAGTGATTTTATTCACCAATCCTATTTTGTCTATTCCCGTAATTTTTATTCCCGCAAGGAAAGAAAGAAGTTTTTGACTTGTCCACTTAGCTTTTACAATACGGTAGGCGTGGTTCGACATAAGTGCAATAGCATTTGGGCAGTTTGTCCGGTGGATTTTTATCCCATCATATATAGTAATAAACCCAAAAACATCATCGCCGGGAATAGGACTGCAGCAAGGAGAAAGTGTATATTCAAGTTTTTCCATACTGTCCCCAATCATCAGCGTATCCTGCTTGCCTCTTGCTTTTGCAACCAATTCTTCCAAATTAGGGATTTGGTTCTGTGCCGGTCCGTTTATTTTTTCATCTTTTGAGTCAAGGTATTCTTTCAACTCTTTATTGGTGATTCTTTCAAGTGCAGCACGATAAAAGAGCTCCTGAGAATCTTGCAATTTTAAAAACGCCGAAATTTTATTGATGTTTTCATCCGTAAATTCTATCTTTAAATGATGCATTTTGCGCTTGAGTATTTCTTTACCCTCGGCAGCTATTTTATTTCTTTCTTCTTTCAATAAAGCTTTAATAGCTGATTTGGCTTTAGCTGTAACTACGTAGTTTACCCAATCGGCTTTAGGAGCCTGTTTATTGGAAGTGATTAATTCAACTTGGTCGCCGCTATTAAGTTTGTGGCTTAGCGGAACTAATTTATGGTTGACTTTTGCCCCAATGCATTTTGCGCCGATTTGTGAATGTATATCAAATGCAAAGTCAAGTGCGGTAGAATTTACAGGCATAGAGCGCATTTCGCCTTTGGGGGGTAAATACAAATATTTCGTCGGCAAAAAGATTCAGCTTAAAGTCATCTATAAAGTCAAGTGCATTGCTTTCCGGGTTTTCTAATGAGGTTCTTATTTTCCTAAGCCATTCCTCCAATGGATCCTCCTGAGTACTTCCTCCCTCTTTATATTTCCAGTGGGCCGCATACCCTTTTTCTGCTATTTCGTTCATGCGTTCGCTTCGTATTTGCACTTCCACCCATTGCCCGTCAGGCCCCATAACGGTGGTATGTAATGCTTCGTATCCATTGGCTTTAGGGGTAGAAACCCAGTCGCGTAAACGGTCAGGATTGGGATAATAAAAATCGGTCACCAAAGAATAAACTCTCCAGCAATCTGATTTTTCCTGCTCGGTAGGAGAATCAATAATGATGCGGATAGCAAAAATATCGTATACCTCTTCAAAAGGCACACTCTTCTTTTTCATTTTAGTCCATATAGAATAAATAGATTTCGGTCGCCCAAAAATTTTAAACCTGAACTTTTGGTCTTGCAATGCATCTTTTATTGGAGTGCCAAACTTCTGTATGTAGCGTGTGCGTTCAGCTTGTGTATCTTTTAACTTTTGGTCTATTTCTGCAAATACAGTGGGCTCGGTATATTTAAGAGCCAAATCCTCCATTTCCGATTTAATTGCATTCAATCCAAGCCGATGAGCTAATGGAGCATAAAGGTAAAGGGTTTCAGAAGCTATTTTTAGTTGCTTGGTTCTCTCCATAGAATCCAGCGTACGCATATTATGAAGGCGGTCTGCCAGCTTAATAATTATTACCCGTACGTCTTCGGCAAGGGTAAGTAGCATTTTCCTGAAATTCTCAGCCTGCAGTGAGGAAGAAGCATCAAATACACCTGATATTTTAGTAAGCCCATCAATAATAGAGGCTACCTTTTTATCAAACATTCCTTCAATATCCTTGAGGGTAATGTCGGTGTCTTCTACCGTATCATGCAATAATGCACAGACAATGGCAACAGTGCCAAGCCCTATTTCTTCAGCCACAATCCGGGCTACAGCTATTGGGTGGTATATATATGGCTCACCTGATTTACGTCGGGCGTTTTTATGTGCTTCTAATGCAATATTAAAAGCCTTACGAATAAGTTTCTTATCACTCTCGTCTAACTTAAACCGGCACGAACGCAATAAGCCCCTGTAACGGTTAAGTATTTCCTTTTTCTCTAATTCTGTATCGGGTGTAATTACGGCTGTCTCCATAGTTATATTACAAAGGTAAGAAATTTATACGGGATTCAGAAGAGAAGGTTTGTGAAAAATTATACTCAAATTACAAATGCTTCCCAAATCCCGCATTTTCCATAAGTTTGCACCATGAAAAATGATTTATTGCTAAGAGCAGCAAAAGGGGAAGAAACAGAAAGGGTGCCTGTATGGCTAATGCGCCAGGCAGGCAGGATTTTACCGGGATACCGCAAGCTTAGGGAGCATGTAAAAGATTTTAAGGAATTGGTAAAAACACCTGCTCTTGCTTGTGAGGCTACCCTTGAACCGGTAGAAGCTTTAGGCATAGATGCTGCCATAATATTTTCCGATATATTGGTAGTGCCTGAGGCAATGGGGCTTGACTACCAAATGATTGAAAGCAAAGGCCCTTGGTTTGAAAAAATCATTCAAAGTCAGAAGGATATTGATGCCTTACGGGTGGGGTCAACCGAAAACTGGAACTATGTGACTGATGCTATAAAACTAACTAAAAGTGAACTGAACGGAAAAGTCCCGCTTATTGGCTTTGCAGGAAGCCCCTGGACTATTTTTGCCTATATGACAGAAGGTAAAGGCTCTAAAACCTTTTCTGTTGCAAAAAGGATGATATACAGTGAGCCTAAAATGGCTCATAATCTGCTTGATAAAATAACACAAACCACTATAAAATATTTAAAAGACCAAGTGGCTGCCGGAGCCCAAATAGTACAAATATTTGATTCCTGGGGTGGAATACTATCCCCTGAGGCTTATGAGGAATTTTCCTTGCCATATATAGCCAAAATATGCAATGAGTTAAATAACCTTGTTCCTATAATAGCTTTTCCTAAAGGAGCGTTTTTTTCTGCCGAAAAAATAGCTAAGCTCAACTGCTCTGTAGTAGGCATAGATTGGACTGTTGACCCAAGAGAGGCACGAAAATTGCTTGCAGGGAAATCATTACAAGGTAATCTTGACCCATGCGTTTTATATGCGGAACCTTCTATTATTAAGAACAAAACCTCTAAAATGATAGAGCAATTTGGCACCAAAGGATATATCGCTAACCTTGGGCATGGAGTTTATCCCGACATCCCCATGGATAATGTACGCCATTTTATTGATAGTGTAAAGCAATATCCACTTAAATAAGCAGTTATATAACAAAATTCCCAACCTATTACAACCGGATTACGTTTAAGTAAAATATGGGGATTTGTGTTAATTTTGTAACTTGTATTTATTGAATGGTTTTTAATAAGAAATATAGAGGTTTACTTATTTTAATCTTCCTTTTAGGAGGATTGAAGTCAATTAATGCCCAGTCAACTATAGGACCTGTTAGTATACGATGCGTTTCAATAGATTCTGCCGGAGATATTACCCTTACGTGGGTATTGCCAGCTAATATGAATGGTGCCTTTCAAAGTTTCACTATTGATACATCAACCAATAATACCACCTACGCCCCTATAGCTACTATAACTATCACCAACCCTACTCAAACTTCAATTACAATACCAGCAGCAACTTTTCCTCTTTCCCCAAATACCACTCCGGTTTATTTTACAATGTATACCAATACGAGTAATGGTAGTGTAATTTCCGGCACGGTTTCAACTATATATTTATATGTAATTAATCAGAGTGCGACTACCGGCATTGCTGAATTGGAATGGAATGCCATACAGAGCCCTCTTCCACAGGGTTCGGACAAATGGTACTATATATACAGAGAATATAACCATGTATGGACATTCATTGATTCCACTCAAAGTCTAAGCTATCTGGATACTATCACATACTGTGACGACTCTTTAAAATATAAAGTTGAAATAGCTGATTCTACTATTTGTACATCATCCTCAAACCAAGCCGGAAACGGTTTGTTTCATAATAAATTTCCGCCTCCACAAGCTATTATTGATACTGTAAGTGTAAATTCTGTCAATAATACGGTTATTAGCTGGTCAAGAAGTCCTAAAAACCAAGTAATAGGATATATTATCTATGTATATAATAGTATAACTAATGGATTTGACCCTAAAGATACTGTTTATGGTATTAATAATACATCTTTTATTTATTTAGCAGGTAACCCTTCTGACTCCAGTTTAAGTTTTGAAATAGCCGCGCTTGACAGTTGTGGTCAAGTCGGTGGTTTAAGTAATTCACAACACACTATATTATTAAAAGAAAAACCGGATATATGTGAGCAAACCATGACACTTACGTGGAATTCTTATGCAAATCTTGCGGGGCATATTGGTTCACTTGGTATTGGAGGATATAAGATTTTTGTGCGTGTTAATAGTGGACCTTTTCAATATTTGGCAACTACACCCCATAATGTTACAACATATGTTGACAGTAATCTAAATACACATGAATACCGGTGTTATTTCGTGCAAGTATTTGACTCAGCACATGTTGATACTACAGCTTCTTCAAACATAGTTTGCGATTCGATAGAGTCTCCTGCTAAGCCAAGGAACAACTACCTCCGGACAGCTACGGTTATATTAAATAACTCTGCCATAAATGTAGTAGGTTATATGGATTCTATATCCGGAGCAGGATATTATGAATTCCAACGGGCTGCTGATACAGGAAAATTCGTTGGGATAGATACTGTCGTTGCATCACATCATACCGATTCGGTAAATTATATTGATAATACAGCCAATCCTTCTGTAAAAAGTTATCGGTACCGTATAGTAACACTAGATAGTTGCAAGCAAAGTATTGATACTACCAATATAGGGGAAACCATGTATCTTACCGCCGTTGGGCAGCCCGATGAAATTAACATCTTAACATGGAATGATTATAGGGATTGGTATGCAAACCCGGTTTATTATTTAATTTATCGGTCAGAAGATGGGGTTAATTATATCTTATTAAATAACATTCCATATACAAATGCAGGACAAAATACATATAGTGATGATGTTACAAGTATTACTAATGGCCAAGGAGCCTTTTATTATTATATTAAAGCAGTGGAATACAATGCCGGAAAATATATGTTTACCGATACCAGTTATTCAAACATTGCAATTGCCTATCAAGACCCTATAGTATATATACCTGATGCTTTTTGCCCTAACGGAAAAAATAAAATCTTTAAGCCTGAAGGAGTATTTATTAATATCCAGGGATATGATTTCTCAATATTTGACAGATGGGGATATATTATATTTGAAACTAATGATCCGAATATGGGCTGGAACGGTACATACAAAGGCGGCGGTAAAGTTCTGGAAGAAGACACATATATCTATGTGCTGACATACACATCCAGCAAAGGAGAATACTTCCAACGAAAGGGCTCGGTAGCCCTGTTGAAATAATTTATTGGAAAATATTTTTTATCTTTCTACAGTAACGGTCGCAGACGTTGTTTGTCCGCCTGTTAATTGAATGATGCCAGTACCTTTAAGTGTATCATTCGCTTTAATTGCCCATGTTGCTTTAATGTTAAATATAGCGGGTTCTGAAAAATTAAAGCTCACACTGCCCGCACCATTCGTGGTTCCATTAGCTTCTATTGTACCATTTAGAGGTGCATACAACTTTACAGCAATGCCGTTAACTGGCTTACTGGCAGAGTCAATAACTATTATTGTTGCTGTACAATTTGTGTTTGTCTTAGTACATGCCGTTTGGGTACCCAAAACCACAAATAGTAATAAGAATGTTAAGAAAAAACAACTAATGGTAATAATTTTCTTCATCTAAACTGAAAAATCGTTTACTTTTACGATTCGCAAATATATACACTTTTTATAAATGAACACAAAAAACATTGAAAC
>Ga0206824_10320_pt1 | contig 12249 bp, 13 predicted proteins | sample Alteio_BWOrgCont_82_FD_152874 | JGI IMG/M metagenome (GOLD analysis project Ga0206824, IMG submission 152874) | Enriched cells from forest soil in Barre Woods Harvard Forest LTER site, Petersham, Massachusetts, United States -... | ecosystem: Environmental > Terrestrial > Soil > Temperate forest >...
CGTGCTTTTCAAAATGCCCTGGTCCGGAGATCCACGCATCAATATTCAGAACGACAAGGGCAACGCCAAGGCATATCCGGTGCGGCAGGTGCTGCTGGCCATCGATAAGCTGAAGGAGCTTCGTCATGAAAAAGACAATGAAGATGACGCAGAAGGCTGATCACTACACCTATCGTGTGACGTGGTCTGCGGAAGACGGCGAGCATGTGGGGCAGTGCTCCGAATTCCCCTCGCTCTCCTGGCTCGCTGTCACCCCGGAAGAAGCTCTCGCCGGAATTCGCCGTCAGGTCTCCGACGCTGTCGCCGACCTCAAATCGAATGACGAAGAAATCCCTTCTCCCTTTGCGGAAAGGCATTACAGCGGCCAATTCCGGGTACGGATTCCGCCTTCGGTGCACCGCACACTTGCGATTGAAGCGGCAGAGCAGGGAATCAGCCTGAATCGGCTGGCCAGCGCCAAACTCGCCGCCGGCGACCGTTAGCCTTTTACACTAGATACATGGATACTCTCTACGGCGTTCATTCCGTCGAAGAGGCGCTGAAGGCCGGCCGCCGACGCTTTGACCACGTCCTTGTCGCCCGCGAGCGTCAAGACGTGCGCTTGGAACGCCTCGTCGCCGCCTGCCGTCAGGCCGGCATCCGCGTCCGCCAGGAGCCGCGTGAGCACCTCACCCAGGTCGCAGGCACCGCCGGTCATCAGGGCATAGTGGCAGTCGTCCGCCCCGTCGAATTCCTATCCATCGAAGACTTATTCCAACCCCAACAACCCGGCCAACCACGCCTCGTCCTCGCCCTTGACGGTGTCGAAGACCCGCAAAACCTCGGCGCCCTGCTTCGCGTAGCCGATGGCGCAGGAGTCGATGGCGTCGTACTCACCGAGCGCCGTTCCGCCCCACTCAGCCCCGTTGCTGTAAAAGCCAGCGCTGGTGCAGCCGAACATCTCCGCATAGCCCGCGTAGTCAACCTCGTCCGCGCGCTCGAGGAACTCAAAGAGCAAAACCTCTGGATCATCGGCCTCGACGAGCGCGGAGAATCTGACTATGATCGGTTCGATTTCACCGGCGACTGCGTCCTCGTCCTCGGCCGCGAAGGCGCAGGCCTCCACGACCTCGTCAAGCGTACCTGCGACCACATGCTCAGCATCCCCATGGCCGGTGGGGTCAGCTCACTCAACGTATCCGCAGCCGGCGCGGTGGTGCTCTATGAAGCCTCCCGCCAGCGCCGCGCCAAATCGCGCTCCGCTTCCACACCAGCCTCCGCTTCGTCCAAGCCTCAAAAGAAACAGAAGGGTCTCGGTTCGTAATGAAGTTTTTCGTAGTAGCGGCGCAGTGCATTCTCGCGCTCGCAGTCAGCGCGGCGCAAAACGCACCGCAATCGCCGCAAGCTCCCGCGTCACAATCGCAGCCTGCCCCCCAACAGCCAGCGCAGTCGCAATCCAACGGCAAAGTCATCTTTTCCCGTTCCATCGATGAGAACGGCCAGACCGTAACGCAGGCCTCACCGGAAACAAAGCTCGCCAAGGCCCCCATCTCTACCGACGAGGAGCGCGAAGCCGTCACCTTCACCGCCTACGATCTCGATGTGCATCTGCGCCCCACCGAGCACCAGATCGCCGTCCGCGCCCAACTTACCGTCCGCAACGACAGCAAAGCGCCCCTCGCGCGCATCCCGCTCGAAATTTCCTCCACGCTCAACTGGGAGCTCATTCGCGTCGCCGGCAAAGACGCCCCCTTTGAAGTCGCCATTCTCAATTCAGATGCCGACCACACCGGCCAGCTCCATGAAGCCGCCGTAACTCTCACCACCCCGCTCGCTCCCGGCGCATCCATCGCGCTTGACGTCTCCTACTCCGGCACAATCGAACCTTCCGCTCAGCGCCTCATCTCCGTCGGCGCTCCGGAAGACGCCGCGCTGCACTCCGATTGGGACCGGATCGACACCGAATTCACGGGCCTGCGCGGTTTCGGCAATGTCGCCTGGTATCCAGTCTCCGCGCCCCCCGTCATCCTCGGAGACGGCTCGCGCCTCTTCGATGAGATCGGCAACCAGAAGTTCCGCATGTCTCCTGCGCGCTTCCATGTTCGTCTCAGTGCCGAATTTCCTCATGGCCAGGCGCCCACCATCGCGCTCATCAATGGCCATCCCGTCCCGCTCGCCGTCACAGATCGCGAAACCTCGGGTATTGAGGTCTCCGGCGTAGCTACTGCTGAGTCACAGACCGCGCAACTCGGCTTTGAAGTTCCCAGCCTCTTCGTCGCCATTCGTACATCGCATCCCGGCGCAAACTTCACCGCGTGGACGCGCACGGAAGATGACGCCTGGTCCTCGTCCTGGACGGAGGCCGAAAAGCCCGTCACGCCATTCCTGCAGCAATGGCTCGGCGACAAGCCCCGCACGCAGCTCATCCTGCTCGATCTGCCGGACGCGAGCGACGCACCCTATGAGACCGGTCCTCTGCTCGTCACCGCTATCAAGGACGCTGACCCGGATCAGCTCAAATTCACGCTTGCTCATGCGCTCGCTCACGCCTGGTTTCAATCACAGCAGGCATGGCTCAATGAAGGCGTCCCGTACTTCATTGCCACGCTCTGGACCGAGCAGCAATACGGACGCACCAAGGCCTTGGAAATGCTTGAAGGTGGCCGCTCAGCTCTCGCACTCGCCGAGCCCGAAAGCCCCGGCCAAAGCGCAGGCCAGCCGCTTAGTTCTGCCTCATCGCCCGCTTACTACCGCACCAAGGCGGCCTATGTTTTCTGGATGCTCCGCGGCATCGTGGGCGATGATGCTCTCTTCGCCGCGTTGCGCAGCTACGACCCCGCCAAAGATTCTTCTCAGCCCCCAGGCCAGCTTGAGACTCTGTTGGAAAAATCCACCAACACCGATCTGCACTGGTTCTTTGCCGACTGGGTCGACGCGGATCGTGGCCTGCCCGACCTGTCCGTCGAAAATCTCTTCACCAGTCCGGAGCAAGCCGGCAACTGGGTAGCCGCGGTTCATCTGGCCAACTCGGGCTATACCGCAGTGAATGTGCCTGTCATCGTCCACACAGACTCGCTCTCCATCACGCAGCGCATACAGATCCCCGCGCGTGGTAAAGCAATCGCGCGCATTCCAATCCACGGCCGTCCTGTTGAAGTACGTGTAAACGACGGCACCGTGCCGGAAACGAACGCCACAGTGCACGTCACCAAGGTCGCTCCCGACTCTGGCCCCGCAAAGCCCTGATGCGTTTGGATCTCACTTGTACGGGGTTTGAAGGGTGCTGGCTCTAGACCCTTATATTTAGACAGAAAAAACCTCAGGGGCTTAAGCCCCTGAGGCATACTACTGCGGCTGCTGCTTTTGCTGGTCCTGTTGCTGATTCTTCAGCTGATTCGCCTGCTGCCCCTCATCAATCTGCTGCGCGGTCTTCTTCTGGAACCTCTTCGCAACATCCCACGCAAACTCCTGGAACTCCGTGCCGATAATGCCCACGGCCGTATTCACAAGCCCATTGCCAATAGTGTGCTCCAGGCCCTTCTGCTCCGGCGGATAATACAGGTTCGAAATTCCACCGGCAATGAGATTGCCAATTACGTTCGAATAATTAGGCTCCCACCGGTCCGTCCCGTCGTGCTTGCATCGCACCGCTGCCAGCGCCGAATAGAACGCGCGATGGATCACATTCCCATGTCCCAGCCGGAAGTACCGCGGTTCCTGGTGCCATAGCCCAGGCAAAATACCATTGCCGATCACGTTTCCCAGGAACGAGTCCGCATACGCCGCGCCGGCGCGCTTGAAATACCCCTGCACTCCCCAGCCGTATCCGTAATAGTTATCACCCAGCTCCCGGTAGCCGCCAATCAACGCCTCCTGCGCAAAGGTAAACGGATCGATCGACCCGCGAAGCGCAAGTTTGAACTTCTGTCCCTTGGTCAACGGAACCACATCGTGAGTAAACGAGGTGTTGAAGGACGGAATGATTCCGAAAGCGCGCTGCGTCTCCTGCTTCTTGATCTGCTGCTGCGCCTTGTCGTACTGGCTCTGATCGGCAGGTTGCTGCCCGGGCTGCTGAGACCCTGAACCCGATTGAGACCCGGTCTGAGAGCTCGCCTGGGAACTCGGCTGAGAAGTGGATTGAGAACTCGATTGCGTCCCGTCAGTATTCGGCGCGGGCTGCTGTTGTTGTGCCAGTTCCAGCTCTGCCATCTGCGGCTGAGGCGCATCCGGCAGCTCAGTAGCCTGAGTGCTTTCCTGGACACCTCCTGGGTTTTGCGCAAAAAGGCCGGTCGCGGACAGAATCGCCGCGCCAAAAACAATCGCCCGAAGGGAATACTGCATTCATCACCAGAAGCGCCGGACCGGAACCGTTTCCATCGTGCGGCGAGAATAGGGCAATTCCGGCAGCCGGCGTGGAAACTTCATGCCAGCCGCTCCAGAAGGAATTACGCCTCTCTTTAGGTTAACTTAACTGGACTTGAAAAGCTTGCTTCCGGCGCTAATTGTCTTTTTTCGCGTTTGGCGTCAGCCTGCGCAGTACAAACTCCTGCAGCACCGTGCTCAGTCCCCGCTCCGCCGTGCCAACCGCAAGATTCGTGAAGACCAGGCCAACCCCGCGGTTCGACGGCGGATAGTACAGATTCGACAGTCCGGCCGAAATCAAATCCCCGCCAATCGTCGAATAATTCGGCTGCAATTTTCCGTTATCTCCCTTGCAGATAAACGGGTAAGCCAGCGCATGCATCAGCCGCGATTTAGTCGTTCCGGTTCCCTGGTAGTAATAGCGCGGATCTTGTTTCAGTAGCACCGGCAGAACCGCGCCGCCAAACATGATGTCCGTAAACCCATCCGCATATCTTGCTCCAACCCGCTCGCCAAATCCCCCCCAGCCCTGCGGATAATTCGGCGAATCCGAAGCCTGATCCACAGTTCCCAGAAATGCCGCGGCCGCAAAGCTCACCGGATCGATAGCCACCTTGAAAGCCAGCTGAAACTTGAGTTTGGCCGGCATCGGCACCACGTTCTCTGAGTCATACACCACGTAGAAATTCGGAATAAACCCCAGAACGCGCTGCTTCTCTGCAACCTGTATCTGCTCGGTCGCAATCTGCAGATTATCCCCATAGACCGTCACTGACGTGGCGGCCTCAGCCAGCTTCAGCTGGATTCCCGTCACCATGGAAAATTGACCCGGTTGGACCAGAATCGCCTCGGATGTCCAATCCTTAAAGCCCTTGCCATGAATCGTCACATGGTAAGTTACTCCCGGCTTTACACCGGCAAACTGAAAGAATCCATTGTCATCGCTGTCAACGGATTTCTGATCCGTAATCGTTCCATCGTCCAACACCGCCGTGGCGCCCACCACCACGTCGCCATACGTATCCAGAACTGTGCCAGTAATATGTCCAGCCTGCGCATCCGGAGCCGCCGGAACCTGTGCCACCTGTTGCTGCGTCTGCTCCGTCACGGGAGCTGCGGGTGCCGCAGCAGAATCCACCTGCTGCGCCGACACCGCCGCCCCAGAACTAAATACGAAAAAAACAAAAAAAGCAGCGACAGTCCAGTTTCTAAAAGAAATATGATTCCAGTACATCGTTCCACCAAATCAAAAATTGCCCATCTGGAGCGGCAGTAAACAAGAAAAACAGACCCTAAAGGCTTTGCACACACCACACCTCTCCTGCGCACGCAAAAGGGGCGAAGACTCCATCAGGTTTAACCTCCTGATTAGACGTGTCTCCGCCCCTGCCGCTCCATTTTTTTCGCTGCTTCGCTTACAACATCGCCTGCCGCTCCTTAATCTCCTTCAACAGCATCTCCACGCGGTCTTCGCTCTCCAGCGCGCGAAACCGATCCTCCAGCGACTCCTGCGCCAGCACCTCGTTCGCCGCCTCGCTCTCAGCCGAACGCGCATGAACCTTGCTCTGCATCCGCTCCACGGCATGAGTCTTGTCGATGCCTGCAACCCGGCGCGCCTCCGCAGCTCGTCCCACAGCCCTCGCGCGTCGATGCTCAGCCACCAGCATCTCCGCCCGCGCTCGCGTCTCACTCAGCTTCTGCTCCAACTTGCCCAGCGCCTGCCTCAAATGCTCCGCCTCATGCCGCTGATCTTCCACCTGGCTGCCAAATCCTTTCTCCAGCGCCTCGTGGCTCAGCGAGCGCTCTAGCGCAGCTCGCGCCAGGTCATCCTGGCCCTTGCCCACCGCAAGCTCCGCCTTCCGTCGCCAATCAGCGGACTCGCGTCCCTGCTCGCCGCGCTTCTTCTCCAGCAGATGCTGATCCGCAATCGCAATCGCCACCTGCGTCTTCAGTTGCATCAGCTGATTCTCCATATCCAGAACAATCTGCTTCAGCAGCTTTTCCGGATCTTCCGCCTTCTCGACAAGCTCATTCAAATTCGCCCTCAGCAGCGTGCCTACTCTATCCAGTAACGACATAAAAAACCTCCTCTGCTACTTGTCCTTCTTGCTACTTGCTCTTCTCCTGCGGCTGCGCCGGTTCATCCACCGTCTTTACTAGCGGAATCCCGTTGTTGCCGCTCGGAATGTAAATCGTCGTATGATTCGGGCTGTTCGCCATCTGCTGTTGAGCCTGAATCGCCTCATGCTGCAGATACCTGTCCGTCAGCGTCGCGTTGATAATCTGCTGCGACTGCGCAATACCCTGCGCCTCTACCACGCGAATCTGCGCCTTCTGCTTCTCCACCTGCACAAGCTGCTCCGTCTGCTGAATCAGCAGCTCATTCACCTGGATCTTGTTGGCCTCATTGGCGCGCGTCTGGTAACGGCCGTATACTGGACCACCCCACAGCACCAGCCCCAGCACCATCAATCCACCAATCACAATCACCCAAAAGCCACGCACCAAAGTCTTTCCTGCTTCGTATCCAGTCGCCATAATTTCCTCGTCCGTCCCATCCACATCGTTGGTTGCCGGGTGCCCCATCCATCGAGCGTTTTTTGCTCGATGGGTGGGAAAGCAACACCGTGCGTTCTCGCAATAACCAGCTAACAGCTAACCACTAGCTCTTCGCTTCACCGTTCGCAGGCTTGTCCTTCATCGCCTTCACGTTCGACATCAACTGCTTGATATCCATCCCGCTCAGCGCCTCAAACAGTGCCGGAACCTGCGCCGCAATCTTCGTCATGTCGCCGGTAATCTTGTTCACACCGGCAGCGCCATCGTTTCCAGTGGACACAATCGTGATCTTGTCCACCTTGCTCAGCGGCTCCGCCATTGCGCGAACCACATCGGCCATGTTGGTCAACAGCTTGTCCACCACAGCCGCCTGGTTCCACTCCTGGTAAGCCTCGGCCTTCACGTTCATAGCCTTCGCTTCAGCCTCGCCCTTCTGGAAGATGATGCTCGCCTCAGCCTCACCCTGTGTGCGAATCGCAGCCGCTCTGCCTTCTGCTTCTGCCGTCAAACGATTCTTCTCCGCCGCGGCCATCGTCTCAATCCGCTGACGGTTGATCTCGGCCTCCTTCAGCACCGTGGCAATCAGTTCCTTCTCATGGCGCAGAATTTCCGCTTCCTGCACCTTGATCTGGCCCTCTTTCTCCACCTGCTGCACCTTCACCTGCTCAGCCGTCACCTGCTGCTGCATCACATTCGCCTGAATCTCATACGCCTTGTCCGCGGAAGCCTGTTGCTTGCGGCTCTGCTCCGCATACTCGGCTTTCTTGATATCCAGGTCACGCTGCGCCTCAGCCTGACGCGTCTGGGATGCCGTCTCCGCAATCACGCGATCCTGATCCGCCTGCGCCTTCGCAACCGCGGCCTCGCGCGTCGCCGTAGCCCGCAGAATCGCGGTATCGCGCTCAGCTTCGGCGGTCGCCATCTCCGCATCGCGCTTGATGCGGGCAATATCCGGCCGGCCCATATTCGAGATGTATTCGTTCTTGTCGCGAACCTCCTTGATCGTGAACGAGATCACCTCCAGCCCCATCTTGCTCATGTCGTCCGCGCAGGTGGAGCGCATACGATCGCCTACCATCTCCGGCTCTTTCACAATCTGCTCAACAGTCAACTGACCGATAATCCCACGCAGATGCCCCTCCATCACCAGGCGAATCAATCCCTCGCGCTGCTGCGGAGCCTTCGACAAAAACTGTTCTGCGGCAGTCAGAATCGATGGCTGGTCGCTCCGCACCTTGATCTGCGCCACAGCCTCCACCGTCACCGCCACGCCCTGCTTCGTATAGAGGTCCTGTTGCGGAGCCACATCAAAGCTCATCAACTCAAGCGAGAGCTCGCGGCAGTTCTCCACCATCGGAAGAATGAATGTGCCGTGCCCCTTCACCACGCGCGGACCCTTAATGCCATACACAATCAGCGCCTCATTCGGTCCGGCCTTGCGGAACATCCGCGCCATAGCTCCCAACAGCAAAATCACAATCAGGACACACGATCCTGCAATCAAAATCACTTCGTTTGTCATTGCATTCCCAGTCCCTTCAACCAGGAAAACGACTTGTTAAAGGTTCACGTCACATGCCAGGTACAACCACCACAGTGATCAGGCCTCCTGAATCACTCCGTTGCCCGGGTGCCCCACTCTCGCCGCGTCTTTGTTTTTGCGGCTAGGGTGGGATTACCCCTCACTGTCTGGCGCCGTTTTTCTTGCGCGGAAACATCTTGGCCAGCAATCCGACTGCGAAGATCGCCACAAGAATCGCCATATCCGTAATCAATACCGCGGTATTACTCATATCCTCCTCAATTCCGTTCACAAACAATTCCCGCACTCTCAATTTCCAGTAGGAATCTTTTCCGCACTATCCACAATCACAACCGCAACATCATCTTTTCGGCTCTCGATTTTGAGTCCAAGCTGATCCTCAAGAGCCCTCTTCCACGCGGTAAATGCATCCGTTCCCAGCTCAGGCCTTACATCCACACTGAACTCGTAAATCCCTTGCAGTGCCGTCTTGTCCAGAACAGGAATTCGGGAACCACCAGCCCTGACAGGCACGTTAGGATTGTCGGCTGCAGGGATCGAGAATTGGATGGCGAGAAGATCAGCAAACTGACGCATATCTCCGTGGAAGTGAACACCCGGTCCTCCATTCACCGTGTTTCCAGGCGAAGCCGGATGGATCCTGGCGCCGCCTTGGCCGACCATTAATGCGTACACGCGCATCTGGCGAGTCTCCCTATGCTCCTTCAAACCAAAACGGCTGGATAGCAGGCCGCGAAGCATAAAGGGAATTTGTTCCTTGCTCACGCCTTCAGGCACGCGTGCGGTAATGTCGTATTCGTTCTGGTCGAGCCACGACGGTCCAATGACTTGATCGAGTTGGCATTGCCACGCTTCAGCTACCAGGCGTCTCAGCGTAATGTTTCGACCGGAAAACCCAGCCGCTGAATAGGCGATCTGGTTGTTATAGTCCGGCCCAACTTCGTGTTGGCTCGGTCTCACTGAGGCAACTTCAAATGACGGTTGCGTGGCTTGCGCTTGAGCAACCGTGATCGCAAAGACCGGGATGAGAAGCGGCATAACAAGAGATAGCCGCATGCTGCCCGTCAAGTTTCTGAGCGAATAACCGCCAATCCGGAAGCTACTGATCCAACCCTGCGAATTCATATAAGTCCACCTCCGTATTTGCATTTGCTTACTTCCTTGTCCCTATTCCCTATTCCCTAGTCCCTAGCCCGTCTTCCCATCGCCGAACATAAGCAATCCCTTTTTCATACCGCACCACAAACACCTCTTCCTGTTTTGGAATAGGCAGTCCATCCTCAGAGCGCGCCGGTGCTGAGCGCAGCGCTCCCATCTGCTGGTAAACAATCTCTCCCGTACCGCCAGTCTGAATCACAGCGGAAATCCGTCCCACCGCGCCCACAACAGCCGTCTCATCAGCGGTCAACTCCCGTTCATGCGGCAGCAGCACGCGCGTCAAAAAGACAAAGACAATCGCTCCACCCTCCACGCCGCACACGCCAGCCAGCGCCAACACCACGCCAGCCACAAATCCGCCATACTTCGTCAGCAAATATCCCGATGCCCCAAACCAGCAGAGGAAAATCATCGCGCTGAAGCCGTTCCACCACGGCACCTTCATCTGCGCCGCACTTCCCGCAGCATGTGCAGCTCCGGCAACGCCATGTGGCAGATGCGGCACATGCACATGACCGCCGAAATGCAGATGCCCCATGCCTCCAAGCAGCGCCACCACGCTCAGCATCAACCCAGCCACAAAACAAATCAGGTAAAACATTTCCCAGTTCATACAAAATCTCCGGTCCCAAATCTTCCCTTACAACCACCCCTGGGTGCCCCATCCATCGAGCGTTGTTTTGCTCGATGGGGGGGATAGCACGAGCCCTCACATACCAGGTATTTAGTCCCTAAGTTCCTTGAGTCCCCGGCTTTCTGAGTACCTCAGAAAGCCGATCCACCAACCCCGGCGTCTCGATCACCGCCTCCAGCAACATCAAACACTCCCGCGTCTTCTCATGCTTTGCCAGCGTCAGCAACGCACAACGCAAATCCGGATCACGCCGAAACCGCTCCGCGCCATTCACCAGCCAAAGGTCCAGCTTGTCCTCCACATCCTTCAGCGGGCTCTCCAGCTCCGTTGAAAATCCCTCGGGATCGTCCACCAGGTAGCCCGGATGCACCTTGAAAAATGTGGAAAGAGTCTGCCGGGAGGTATTGGTCAGGTGGGGCCGCGCTCCGCTTTCAATCTGGGAAAGGTAGCTCTGGCTGATCTTGGAACCGGTCTCAGCCTCAATGGCTCTAGCCAGTTCCATCTGGCTCATCGCGCGGTCCAGGCCTCTCAAGCTGCCTTCCACTTCGCGCAGGTATCGAATTTTCTCGCCGAGCGTCATACCGCTTCTTTGAGACCATCCCGCGACGGGCGACTTCGGAGGGAATGCCCTATCGCAATATGTAATAACAATATTGCGATTTGTAATAGGTGTCAAGAGGCGGATGCAAAATATTTTTTGAAATCTGTGGAAAACTTTGCATAAGATTATGGCCATTTGTGGCAGAGTCATAATCAGCAGAAAAGAAGGCCCGATCCGTCAGGATCGGGCCTTCTTGTTTTTAGCGCCGTCATGACGCCGGGGCATATTTGCAAAGCAAAGCGGCTGGAGCAGCTCATTTCTTTGGTAAGTGATTGATTTTATTAAGAAGAGGCGAACGTGAGGCGAACACGTCGGGGCGCCCTGATTTTTGCTTCTAACCTACATGAAACATGTGACTTACAGTCAGAAGTGCAAATTTTTTTAAAAATTTGGTAACCTGCGTCACTTAATTAAATGATAAACACCTCATCGCCGGGATTTTAATTCGCCTTTCCTGCATGGCCTGGCGTAAAGTGTCGCTGTTGTCATTTCCCCAAATTTGCAAGGAGCACGAAAAACATGCCTAACCCAGTCGTTCATTTTGAAATCATGGGCAAAGACAAACCCGCCCTCGAAGCCTTCTACAAAGCCGCCTTCGATTGGCAGCTCCAGCCCGTCATGGATGAGTACACGATGATCTTCCCCGGCTCAGGCCCGGTAGGCGGCATCGGTTCCACTCCCAACACGGATCATTACGTCAGCTTCTACGTCGAAGTCCCAAGCGTCGCCGCTCATCTTGAAAAGATCGAGTCCCTCGGCGGCAAAAAAATCATGGGGCCCATGCAGGTCCCCAACGGCCCGGTCATCGGCATGTTTAACGACCCCGAAGGCAACATGGTCGGCATCTGCGAGCCCTTCACCCCGCCTGGCATGTAAGGCTGCCCATACACCAATGTCCGTCATCCTGACCGTAGCCGTTTTTCAGGCGGAGGGAAGGACCTGCTTTTGTCTTTCGCAAGGCACCGGGTACCCCATCCATCGAGCGCTTTTGCTCGATGGGTGGAAGCCTCAAAGGCCCGTTCTCCTGCCGTCGAGCTAATGGCTAACAGCTAAAAGCTGCTTTCACACAGCCGCAAAATCAATAAACCCACGCGCCGGATTCGTCCCAACCAGCTTCACCCGCACGCGGTCTCCCACGTCCAGGCCTTCCTTGCCGTGTACCAGCATCCCCTCCACGTGCGGATCAAGCGCCCGCACAAAGGTTCCATGCTGGTTCACTCCGGTAATAATGCCATTAAAGACCTGCCCGATCCGCGGATGCAGCACCACCGCAGCAATACGTTTCTCCATATCGCGCTCCACATGCCGTGCCGCGTCTTCCATCTCGGTGCACCGCGTAGCAATGGCGCCAAGCTGCTCTTCGGAATAAGGCTTCTGCGCGTTAGCAATCAAAGCCTTCAGAATCCGCTGCGC
>Ga0206824_10321_pt1 | contig 12246 bp, 8 predicted proteins | sample Alteio_BWOrgCont_82_FD_152874 | JGI IMG/M metagenome (GOLD analysis project Ga0206824, IMG submission 152874) | Enriched cells from forest soil in Barre Woods Harvard Forest LTER site, Petersham, Massachusetts, United States -... | ecosystem: Environmental > Terrestrial > Soil > Temperate forest >...
GCGGACAAGATGGCGGACACAGCCGGTTTTATACTTTTCTAGCAAGACAATGTGCATATTTTTTAATGTAAAATCATTTTGGCGAAGGATGGCCGTGCCCGCCGTAGTTTACCGAGCCTGAAGGCCGCAAAAAGGATATGGTCCAGCCTTCGCTCATGCCGGGTCGTTCAGACTCGGTGAGCTTCGGCGGACAGCCTGCTGCTTTTTCTATAATTGTTATTTTTTGCTACCTTAGAAAGGACTGGCCTACCAGCCGGAGCCTTGGCGCAGGCTGGAGCCGATGGCCGGACTTGAACCGGCGACCTACTGATTACGAATCAGTTGCTCTACCACTGAGCTACATCGGCATTATGCTACTAAAAAAAATTATATGATGGTATTACCAAGATTATTGGTTTTATAAATAATAGCGTAGTCTACACTATTATTTGGCGCTTATCTACCTTCGGATGCTTCTTGACACGCAAGGCAGCGTGAAGCATTTGGGTATACGCTCAGGCGTTTTTCTGCTATAGGCTGTTCACAATCTATGCAGATACCATACGTGCCCTTATTAAGAGCATCTAAAGCGCCTAGCAATCTGTTATATTCTTCAATTTCTGTTGTCTCTAACGAATTGCGCAATGTTTCTAGCGTTGCAGAAGAAACTTGATCACCTAAATCCTGCACTTGATCATCCGTTATTTTATCTTGCGCAAGTGTCGTCAACATCTCCTCAAGCTCTTTTTTGCGCTCAAGAAGCTTTGTTTTTATATCATCAAACTGTTTATTCATTTCCTGTTTTTTTGCGCTCACGGTTTTCTTCCCTTTTCCGCTTAAAAAATGATTGCAATAACGCTACTGCTTCATCGCGACATGCACCTTCTTTAATAATAATTGAGCATCTTTCCATGTCCATGGTAATGCAACTATCACGACTAAACCCAAATAGTTTAGACGGAACGGCAAAAACTACAACTGCTAATCTACTCATTAAAATAGCACTCATACACATTGAACAGGGTTCTAAGGTTACGTAAATTGTATATCCTTCAAGACGCCAATCTCCAAAAGCGTTTCCTGCTTGAGCAAGTGCAAGCATTTCTGCATGCGCAGTTTGCGTTTGGCTCTTTTCTACTTTATTGTATGCCCGGGCAACTATCTCACCACTGGTATTAACGATAATGGCTCCGATGGGAACTTCATCCGCAGTATATGCTAGCGCTGCTTGCTCTAATGCTTGTTGCATATAAAAATTATCGTCATACATTGCACACCAAAAGATTATCTTGCCACTGGCATCATAAAATGAGTATGCCTAGGTAAAGAAAGTGGCAAAAAACAGAAAAATACGTATACTTTAAATAACCTTAAGTATACTACAATCATGATGTTACGCAAAAGGTCCCGCATATGCAGTACCTTGTTCTAAAACCTTGGGAGAATTTGAATGGCAGATGAGAAAAAACGGCCTAATGGCCCGTTACCGGAATATACGGCGGCCTCCATTAAAGTAATGGAAGGTCTGGAAGCGGTGCGCAAACGTCCGGCTATGTATATTGGCTCCACCGGTCCCCAAGGGTTACACCATCTTGTTTATGAAGTTGTTGATAACTCCGTGGATGAGGCACTCGCTGGTCATTGCGATAACATTGTGGTCACCCTGTACCCAGATGGCACCTGCTCGGTAGAAGATAATGGACGGGGTATCCCTACCGGTATTCACCCTACTGAAGGTGTTTCTGCAGCAGAAGTTGTTTTAACAAAACTCCATGCTGGTGGTAAGTTTGATAAAGATACCTATAAATATTCTGGTGGCTTACACGGAGTTGGTGTTTCTGTTGTTAACGCCCTTTCAAGCTCATTAGAATTACGTATTTATCAGAATGGTAAAATTTTTGAGCAGTTCTATGCCGAAGGCAAGCCGCTAGGTGCATTAAAGGAAATCGGTACCACCGATAAGCGTGGCACCTACATTCGGTTTAAGCCAGACGCTTCGATTTTCCAAGAAACAACAGAATTTAGCTTCGAAACATTATCTACACGCTTACGTGAACTTGCCTTTTTAAATAAAGGGTTACATATCTCCTTAGTGGATGAGATTAATCATCGCAAAAAAGCATTCTTTTTTGAAGGTGGTATCATCTCCTTTGTTGAAGATATTAATGCAAAAAAAACACCGATCTTTCCTGAAGTCATCTATTTTAAAAACGAAGATGATCAATATGTTGTAGAGGTTGCGCTGCAATATAATGATGGTTTTGGTGAACAGATCTATTCTTTTGTTAATAACATTAACACTATTGAAGGTGGTACCCATGTTGCAGGCTTTAAAGCAGCGTTAACACGTGTATGCAATAAACGTGCACTTGAGTTAAAAATCATCAAAAGTGATGATCCATTTTCAAGCGAAGATGTGCGTGAAGGTTTAGTTGCTGTTATTAATATGAAAGTTCCTGAACCACAATTTGAAGGGCAAACCAAAGGTAAGCTGGGCAACAGTGAAGTTAAAGGTGTTGTAGAATCCTGGACCTCCGCAGCATTGGATACTTTTTTTGAAGAAAATCCTAACATTGCTAAAAAGATTTTAGAAAAAGCAGAGATTGCACGCCGTGCACGTGATGCTGCGCGTAAAGCGCGTGATTTAGCGCGCCGCAAGACGGTTCTTGAGTCTTCGGTGTTGCCGGGTAAACTCGCAGACTGCGCTAATGAAAACCCTGCTGAAACTGAGCTATTCATTGTAGAGGGTGATTCTGCAGGTGGCTCCGCAAAACAGGCACGTGATAGAAATACACAAGCAGTGTTACCACTAAAAGGTAAAATTCTCAATGTAGAAAAAGCACGGATTGATAAGATTCTTTCAAACGATGAAATTAAAACACTCATTACCGCGCTAGGCTGTGGCATTGGTGAAGAATCGAATCCTGACAAGGTGCGCTATCATAAAACCATTCTCATGACCGATGCTGACGTGGATGGTAGCCACATACGTACGCTGCTATTAACGTTCTTCTTCCGCTACATGAAGCCAATTATAGAGCGTGGTTATTTATATATCGCGCAGCCGCCATTGTACAAAGCAAAGATTGGCAAAAAAGAGCAGTATCTCAAAGATGATGCCGCGCTACAGGGCTTCTTGTTTGATTGGGCGTATGAGACCATGACGCTCTTTATTAATAATAAAGAAGTTGCTCAGGATGAATGGCAAAAGCTCTTGAAAAAAGTACATGCGTATCAAGATACCTTAGATTTATCTGCACGCCACTTTAAAGCGGCACCTGAATATCTCCATAAGATGGTAGTTTTCTTGCGCACTAATCCATGGCAAGAGCAAGATGGTGTTGATGCATTACGTGCAAAACTGCAGGCGTATTTTAAACAATACATTATTGATTTCCACAAAACCAATGCGACCGACGTAGAATTTGAAGGGCCGGTTCAAGGGTATTTTACGTTTAAAGTAATGACCAAACAATGGGAAGTACCTTTAGATTTCTTTAGCTCATTGGATGCACAGAACCTGCTTAAGCTTGTAGCTGATTTGAGCATGCTTGAAGATAATCAATGTCTACTGACAATAAAAGATAAAAATAGGTCCATAGAATTCCAAGGGATTATTGAACTTTCCAAGAGTATTTATGCAATGAGTAAGCCGTATATGCATATTCAACGTTATAAAGGTCTTGGTGAAATGAACCCGGACCAATTATGGGAAACATCAATGGATAAAGCAAGCCGCTCGCTGCTCAAGGTTCGCATTGAAGATGCGCTTGAAGCTGATGCATGGTTCTCTACCTTGATGGGCGATGATGTTGAAGGACGTCGTAACTTTATAGAAGAGAATGGTCAGTTTGTTAAATTCTTAGATATTTAAAGAACGAGCGAAAATAATTTCGCTTTACTAGAATAGTAAGGATTTTCGGTCATCCTGAGCGAAGCTTAAAGCTGAGTCGAAGGACAATCTGATGATACATTCGACTCGATCGTATGATCTCGCTCAGTATGACTGAAAGACAAAAAACTATGTCCATTATTCTTTTTTTACTTGCCGCCCATCTGCAAATTCCATAATTTAGCGTAAACGCCATTTTTTTGCAGTAACGTATCATGGTTACCTTGTTCAACAATAGCACCATGTTCCATGACATAAATAATATCAGCCTGACGAACCGTGGATAAACGGTGCGCAACGATAAGCATAGTATGGTTATTCGCTAATTGCGCAAATGATTTCTGTATGGCAGCTTCGGTCTCATTATCTACTGCAGAGGTTGCTTCATCAAAAATCAAGATCGGCGATTTTTTGAGAATAGCACGTGCAATAGCTATCCGTTGCCGCTGGCCACCAGAAAGGTTTTTGCCGTTCTCACCAACAGCCGTGTCATACCCGTGCGGCAATTGTCTAATAAAAGAATCTGCTTCTGCCATTTGAGCCGCTTGTATAATCTCATCACGCGTCGCATTAAACGTACCGTAAGCAATATTATCAGCAATCGTGCCATCAACCATATAGGTGTCCTGGCTTACAAGCGCTATTGTCTGACGCAATGCATCAAGCGTTACATTGTGGACGTTATAATTATCTATAGAGACGGTTCCACGTTGTGCATCATAAAACCGCAACAATAGTTTAATAATGGTACTTTTGCCAGAACCTGTGGTGCCCACAAAGGCAGCAGTTTTACCTGCAGGAATCTCAAGGGAGAGATTATTAAATAGCTGTTTACCATTAGAATACGCAAAAGAGACGTTATCAAACCGTACATCACCTTTAATATCCTGCACCATCGGTTTTTGTGAACCATCCTTGATGGTAGCCGACGTATCTAGTATAGCAAAAACACGGCGCGCTGATGCCATTGAACGCTCATACATCTGTGTTATCGAAGTTATGCTTGTGAATGGCCATAAAAACCGTTGTGTTAAAAATACAAGCGCTGCATACCAGTTAATTGGTAAATAGCCCCATAATGCATAACAACCACCAACAATTAACGTAGCAATAAATCCAACCATAATAGCCATACGCACCGTAGGGATATAGGCAGCATTAATACGGCTTGCTTCGTAATTTGCTTGTTGATATTGAGCACTCTCTGTGCGCAAAAGCTCAATTTCATATTGTTGTGTTACATAGCTTTTTATGGTTGCAATCCCTTGCAAGCGGTGGGCTATATGGCTTGATAATGCTGCAGCAAGCTCACGCGTTTTGCCATATAGAGCAGCTAACTTGTCCTGAAAATAATAGGCAATACCTACCACAAAAGGAATCGGTGCCATGGCACACAATGCTAATACAGGCGAAAGGTAGATGAAGAGTGCACCCAATGCAATAATGTTAACAGCAAGTTGAATGACGGCGTTAGGCCCTTCACTTAAAAATTCCTCAAGTTGGGCAATATCATCCTTTAAGATAGAGAGCAAACCACCAGTTGTTTTATCTTCAAAATACGCCATGTCTAAATTCTGTAAATGGGCATAGGTTTGAATACGTAGATCTTGCTGAATATCGCGGGCTACACCCCGCCACAAAATAGTGTATAAATATTCAAACACTGATTCAAAAATCCATAACAAGGCAGTTAAACCACCTACGATAAACAATTGTGTAAAAGGGTCTGTAATACCAGCAATTTTAGCTACGATTGAATGTTGTTGATTAACAATAACATCAATAGAAATACCAATTAAAATTTCTGGTACAATATCGCAGAGTTTATTGAGCGTAGAGCAAAGTGTGGCAAGCAGAATTCTGCCTCTATGTGGTGCTGCATAATGAAGCAGCCTCCCTAATGATCTATATGCTGATTTCATAGTAGTTCCTTATTTATATCAAATTATTATTTTTTAATGTTGCTATAACTTCTTCTAATGGCTCGTTAATATGGTACGTCATTAATTTAATCGCCTCCTTTTTATTGCGTTCCAATACCGCCTGCGCAAGCTTATTATGCTCTTCATAATTTGCATGCAATTCCTCTTCATCTACCAATCCATAAGCAATACGGCAATAGCGATCAAATTTTAAATAAAGCTCCTTGCGGATCTGTAATAATAATGGCGAGGCGCATCCGCTAATAAGCGCTAAATGAAACGCATAATTACGCTCCACCCAAGCGGTATACGGAATTTTTTCTTTTTTTGTTTCAATCAATGATAGCTGATACAACGCCGCAACAATGGCCGCCTGCCAGGCATCATCACCCTTAAGCATCGCTTGCTCGAGTGCTAAATTCTCAATGTGCGTGAAGGTGGCATACGTATCCCTAATGTCTGCTTCAGACAGCATTGCCACCCGAAATCCTTTGTTATCTTCCGCCTCTACTAACCCTGAGGCAACCAGACGAGATAACGCTTCTCTAATAGGGCTCTGTCCAACGGCAAACCGCTGCTTAATCGGCTCCAACGTAAGCTTAGTTCCGGGTTTTAATACGCCAGTGATAATGTCCTGCTGCAATTGCTCATAACATTGCTGTACTAAAGAACTTGTTTTTGAATCTACTTTTTCCATACCTATACCTTTCTTTATTAATGGTCTTATATCTAATATATCGACATTTTTACATTTTGTCGACAGTTTTTTAAATTATCGACAATTTTTGAGAAAAAAAAGAAGGAAGCTTTAAGCTTCCTTCAGGGCTATTTATTGCTGGACAATCGGATCATAGAGCACAAAGGTATACCCTGGATATTCTGCACTTTGAATACATAATTGATGTTTATCTTCATCACGCCATATTTTTTGGCCATCTTTTATTCTAAAGTTGCCTGCATTGCGCACGACATACTGAGGATTCATCTGCATACGTTGATATTTTACATTGTTAGAAAAACAGCGATGATAACATTGTCGTATATTATTCTTGATACCATAGGTAAAAGCACCTTTTTCAATAGTCTTACCATCTGGATAGCGAATTTCTCCATAGAGGACAATATCATAACTGCCATCTCCATTATCTGCACGTTCATCCTCAACAATAATTGCTCGTTGTACCAAAGCCGCGGCCCGATGACTAAGCACGACACACTCTTTATTGTGTGCTTGATATTTTCCTGAAGCTTCGAATTTTGCAAAGACCGTTTCCGGATCTAAAACCCAATTACGCACATCCCGTGTAAGCATAAATAATTGTCTGATTTTTTTTGTACGTTGTTGCCAAGTAATATCACTATGTTCGGTATCGATGACCGGTAATTTTAGTTCATCATCAGCGGCAGCTGCAGGCATCTGTCTCTTTTTTTGCTGAGTTTGCTCATGAACAGGGTGTTTAGATGCCTTTTTTACATCAGTTGGCTCTGGAATTTCCAACTCCAAATTTTCGATTTTAAGATCGTTAAGATACTCATCAACATCAGTTCCGGCTGGCAATAAATATTTCAATACCTCTGTATTCTCGTGCAGAGCAGCTTTGTCTATTGTCGACATTTCATTTTTGTCGAGATTTGTTTCAGAAAAATTATACTTCTTTAGAACTTTTATACACTCTAAGGCACCAGGGCGGTCCATAGCAAGATAAAGACAAGGATCTTCTGGAAGCGGCCAACGAACATTATTTGATAAAAAATAACGTATAATAGCAGCAGCATTTGTGCCAACCGCAGCCATTAACGCGGCAGCCTTGTTGTGCACAAGAGGAAATAATTTTTCAATAATTCGCATGTTTACGTTATGATTTACTGCATATGCAAGTATATTTTTACCGATATTAAAATCGATTCCTTCTTTAACGCAAGCATCTATAAAGGCAAGTCTTTCATCAATAGAAACAAGCTTATGATCCACCCACATTTTTGCTGCCTTGTCCTCTCTTAATGTCAGCGTATCACGAAGTGGTTCATTTTTTTCCTCAAAATCTGGGCTGGCATTATAGGCACGTAATTTTTTAGCAAACTCTTCTGGCGTATCACACAACGCAGAAGGAGTTATATGGGCATTATAACTACGAAATTTTGTTAACCAATGCTCTCTTCCTGGCTTCTCAAAATATTTTATGCATGCACTCATTATTCCATGCATAAATTTTGGATCTTTTCTGTAAAGAATATCCACACAATCAACAAAATTACACTGGAAAGCACCAAGAAATATGTAAGAATATTCGTCATGAGAATTAACTGCATCGTGTTGATCTAATAATACTGCTACTTCCGATGCATCATGCGATGCTACTGCACAACGCATTGCCTGTATAACGTCATTTTTGTGAAGTTGACCTTTTAGTCCTTTATGTTGACATTCTGTACATTTGTAACGTTGCTGCAGCTGATTTAACTGATCAGCTGCTTGCGCAACTGACATAGAGATAAAAATAATACATACTATTTTTTTTATCATAAAATATTCCCTATTTAATTGGATGATAAATAATAAACCTAACATCTGGGCAATCTTCTGTTGTAATTGACGTACCGTATTCATCCTGCTGCACCGTAATGCCTTGAAGCCCTTGCAGCGAAGAAATATCCCGCCAACAATCAGGAACTATTGCTACTCGCTCTCGCCGATCACTCTTTGTAAAACTGCGGTGGTAACATTCTTTGCCACGAATACCGTAACTAAATGCACCTTTTTCAACCGTGCCATCCTTGTGCCGGATCTCTCCGTACAGAACAATATCGTACGTACCATCTTCATTCTGTATGCGTTTATCTTCATGCATAATAAGTCCATCGATACAGAGTGGAAGTTGGTGATGGAGAATAACACGATCATGCTCATCTTGGTGATATTTTCCTGCGCTAACCCCCTTATCAAAATTCTCTTCAGGATTTGAAAACCATGCCACGGTATTATCGGTATAGCAAAAGAGTCGTTTATTAACTTTCTTTTTCTGTTTTTCTTGCCAATCTTCGTCAGTATCCAAGGTTTCAATAGTTGGTAAAATAAGGCTGATATCACGAATTACAACCTTATCATCATCTGCTGACCCAGCAATAGATGCTGCTTGTTTGTTTACAGGCATAGACGCTGTTTCTTTGTGTCGTATATGTTTTTGATAGATTGGCCGTTCAAGATCTTCTTGCGCAATATCATGAATCGTCGCACAATGGTTTACCACAAGTTTTTCAAGTTCAGAATATCTTGCAGTAGGTTTCAATAGCTGTAATGCATGCATATCTGAGTGTTCAAGTGCTATATCAAGAGGGGTTTTACCATCCATATTTTTTGTAGTAAGAACTGCAGGTGTTATTGCACCAGCATCACGCACTATCTCTAAACATGCATGCGCACCAACTTCACATGCTGCATGTACTGCAGTATTAGCATATCGATCAACAGCATCAAGCTTTGCACCGGTTTGTATAAAGTGGCGCACTAGTGCTGCATTATCATTATAAGCTGCCTTAATACATGGAATATCAATAGCACCACGAAAGCTTTGCGCAAGCTTAATAATATCAATAGCCGCGTCTGCATCGACTAAATATTCTAATGTGGTTGACTCATCTTCTAGCGTCATTGTATCAAGACAGATACCATGCGCTTCATATATTTTTACTATCTGTTCTATAGTAGCCAGAGGAAGATCATCGTTTATAAAAAGCATATGAATAGGAGCTAAACCATCTTTGTTGTAGCCAAACGCAAGAAAAGAGGCTTTTTCTAATAAAAAGCGCACTGCTTCACTACGACCATATTCTGTCGCTTTATGCAAAGCATTGTTAAAGAGTAAATTTGTTACATTACGGAGGTTAGCGCCACGCTCTACCAGTAATTGCACGACGTTAACATGCCCTTCTTGAGCTGCACAAAGCAATGGTGTAGAGCCGCGATTGTCAGGTTGATCTACAACGCACCCTGCATCCAAAAGCATAGTAGCAATCTCAACATTGCCGAGCTCTGCTGCCTTATGCAATGGTGTTTCTTTTGTAAGCTCAGTACCTTTATTAACATCAACGCCTCTGTTTAATAAAATACGCGCTGCTGCCGCATTACCAACTTCTGCAGCAATATACAAGGGAGTACGATTTTCTATAAAATCATTTAACGGTACACCAAAACTGATGAGTCCACACAGCGCTGCAATACCTCCTGTTTGAATAACATGCTCAATATTCCAATCAGAGTTTCCCGTTTGCTGTTCTACAATATTTAATAAGGCTGGTATATTATCTTGACGCATATGGTCGGCCATTGCTGCACGAGTATCCTGCATTCTGTGCACTTCATTTAATTGCGTTCTCGTTTCGTCCGATTTCCAATAGGCTGAAATCTCTTGCTGTTTTCTTTTTTCTTCAAGCGCAGCTCTTCTTGCTTTTCTTTCTTGTTCAGAGAGATCTTTTGCAGACTTTGGTTGCTCTTTCTTAGGCGGCATAGCAAGAGCCATGCTCGGCAACAGTAATAACGCAAAAATAGTATTTTTCATAGCCAATCTCTTCTTAAAAAATAACACCATACAATAAGGGTACAATAATAATTTCAATCTGTCTATTTTTACAAAAAATAAGATATTCTTTTCTTTTGGGCCCCCATAGGGTTCAATGCACATATAGAAAAGATTAGCCAAACCTATAAAAAGGGGCAAAAAAGCCTTTTTTTAAATATAAAAAATCCTATACTGGAGAAGGTAAATTATTCTTTTTTTTACATCCAAGGATTCACTTATGGTCTACGTCTTGAAAAAGCCGCTTTTAATTACTCTCCTTCTTTGCAGTATGCAATCACAGGCTTTAGTAACCCCCTCCGGCCTATTGAAAAGAATAACGGGCAGTGCTATTGGTGGTAGCCTTGCCTATCTTGTCTTCTCTGCTGAGCCTTCTGTACGCACATACGTAGAATGCTCAAAAGAAGCGCTAAAAAAAGCTCTAGAGAATGGAGAAAAAACAATAACAGGTGCTATTGTAACAAAAGAGAACAGCCCAATGCCAAAATACGCGGTTGCTGGTTTAACTGCGCTTGGAGCTACTGTAGGGTATTTGATTGGTCGGCACATGGCAGCAGAAACACGCGTAAGCCGTGCACAACATGAGGTTGAAAAACTTCATAACGATGGTCTCATTGATATATTAAAAAACAGTGCAACAACCGATATCTTTTTTAATGGTATTGATGTTCTATTCGGTGGCCACAAATATCCACGTATTGCAGCATACAATTTACTCACACAGCGTTTACAAACATTACGCTATGCTGATGATCTTTTAAATGCTGCCCAAGGAAACAGATCAGAAAAATCTGAACTAGTACAAGAATGTGTTATGACGCGCGCACAAATTTTAGAACAGCGTGCACTTATACAAAACGGCATTGCTGTATTAGAAAGTGATCCTGATCATTATAAACATCTCAGCCTAGATCTTGCTGATGATATTGAAACGCATAAATGCACGAGCCATACGGTTGTCGTTACAGAAAAAAATTCTGATAATTCTATGCCAGTTGTATGGGTTGACTAATTTTTCTCAGACATTACAAAAGAAGAGCTCTGTTAAAAAACAGGGCTCTTCTTTTGTAGGTAATTTTTAATATAAGTGCATGCAGCAACTGCCATACCAATAATGCCGCAATAGTTAAGAACCATGCCAGTAACTGTTAAATTACGTTTGATAGATTTTTCTTCTAAAGAAAATAGCGTAGAACCTTTGTGCATTTTATGCTTCATAGTACGCAGAATATCAAATACAAAATTTCCGTTGACTGTTTGCTCATTGGTATGGGCGGTATAATCTTTGACCTCTGCCACTAAATCCTCTAATGCTCGCGCACTGAACCCATCTGTTTTATGAACGAGCATATCTATGAGTACCGCTGGCAATGCTATCTGCTGCTCGGCGGTGTAATAAAGCAAAATATCTTTGCGCATTTGCGCATCAGGATTTTTTATTTCTATACATTGCGCGCCAAATCTATCTAAAAAAGTTTTATTGAGCTGATCTATGTGATTAGTGGCGCATATAAAAAACAGACGACAATTCTGCTTATGCTCATCCAGTGCGAGCCATAATTCTTGGAGCGCAGCTTTGTGTTCAGCTCTACATTCGGTGTCCAAATTTGCCGCAATACTATCAATTTCATCAATAAAAATTACAACTGATCTCTCAGAATATAGTAATTGAGTAGTTGCTTTATTAACGATATCCCTTATGGATGCAGCACCGCTCCCCATATATTTCGTAACAATATGCGAGCCATTTAATTGTATAAATTCACAATTGGCACACTCAGCAATTTTTCTTGCAATGGTACTCTTGCCATTGCCCGGAGGTCCATATAATAAAAGTCTATTCAAAAAATGGGCGCATGTAGGCAGATGTGTTAAAGAA
>Ga0206824_10322_pt1 | contig 12238 bp, 9 predicted proteins | sample Alteio_BWOrgCont_82_FD_152874 | JGI IMG/M metagenome (GOLD analysis project Ga0206824, IMG submission 152874) | Enriched cells from forest soil in Barre Woods Harvard Forest LTER site, Petersham, Massachusetts, United States -... | ecosystem: Environmental > Terrestrial > Soil > Temperate forest >...
ATTCAACAATTCTTTTATTAGCAGAGGATATCCATCATTGGAGACTATCTTAGGGCACGATTCTTTAAATTGCAGTTGTAATAAATGGAATGGGAAAATCAACTTGATTTCTATAACTGGGAGTTCAAAATCTTGGGTAGTTGAACAGGCTAGAGACAGTCTTTTTATTTATAAAATTGTTAATAATCCTGAGAATCCAGACGATACAATAGTGAAAAAATTATTTAAGAGTTATAAATGGTAAATGGTAGCCCCTATACCTGCTAAGTTGGGTATACGTATATAGCAACTCCCTAAATACTCAACCCATACAAGTCAGGGGAGTGTTATTTCAAATCAGGCGGAAAAAAATCAAAGTTTAGATTTATTTATAATGAAGTTATGTGATTGGTTGAATACTAACGGCAATTTTTTGTGACAAAATTTTTGAGCCTTGCAAATAGGGCGAATAACAAAAGTTTTTTTCTTGGGGTAAAAAAAGTGCGATTTCCCCAGTGGAATTTTCATAAAATCAATAAATCCGTTAAATAAGCAAATGTTAAAAGGCATTCATTTTATTTTTATAAAAAAAGATTAAAGGCTAAGCTATTTAGACGGTCTAATATAAAGGCTCTAAATTAGAGGGTTTATTAAACACCCATAAAAAGCCGCTTTAATTAAGCAGATAAAGCATCACAATGGGTAAGTTGTATAAAGTATAAAACAAAACCCTAATATTTTCGATAAAAAATATGTTAGTTTTGTGGTATGTTTTCCTAGTTATATTTAAATGAAAAAAGCTTCTCTATCATTAATTTCAATAATTACTTTGTACCATATTGCTATTGGCGGCAATACTGATACTGCTTTGAACACAAAAGTCAGCCAATGGATGAAAAATAGCAGCGGTATTCGCTTTATTGAAAACAAAGGGCAAATGGCGAATGAGAAGGGTAATGCAATTAACAGTTTACTATTTAAAACCAATTCGAATGGAGTAGATATGTACATTACCACTTCTGGTCTCAGTTATATTTTTATTAATGCAGAGCAACATAAAAAAATTGGTAAAGCAGCATTTGCAAATAAATTTCATGGAGATGATGATAGTATAACAGACGAATACTGCCGTGCCGATATGGAATTAATAGGTGCCGACATCCGCAAGGAAAATATTGTAAAAGAAGGTGAAAGTGAAGACAGAGCAGATTATTACCTTGGAGGGATTTGCCCCAATGGTGTTATGAATGTACACAGCTATAGTAAGATAACGATTAAAAACATCTATCCTGGAATTGATTGGGTAATGCATAGTGGACAACAAGGATTGAAATATGATTTTATAGTACATCCCGATGCCGACCCATCACTCATAAAGCTTAAGTATAAATGGACAGACAAGCCGGAATTACAAAGCGATGGTTCCTTGAAAATAAATACCCCTATGAGCAGTATAACTGAAGGTGTGCCTTTAAGTTATACAAGAGATTCCCGAAATAAAGTACAGACTAATTACACATTGGAGAATGAAGAGATTAGATTTACTATAGGAAGATATAATACAAATGAAACATTAGTTCTAGACCCTCCTTTAGTATGGGCAACTTATTATGCGGGAACGCAGGCTGCACAGGATGTTTACTCCATGCAAGACGATGGCAATAATGTATGGGTAACAGGATGGACGAATTCAGTTAATTTTCCCACAGTGAATCCGGGCGGAAGTACCTATTTCCAAGGATCTCTTTCAGGGACAGAAAATGTATTTATCTTGCAATTCACTACTTCCGGTATTCTTAATTGGGCAACCTGCTATGGGGGAAGTACTTATGATTTTGGCGCTTCTATCTATAGTGATGGCACAAATGTTTGGGTGACCGGATATTCACAGTCAACAAATTTTCCCACACAAAATCCTGGCGGAGGTGCCTATTTTCAGAGTGCGTCTGGAGGCGGTCAAAATGCTTTTATATTGCAATTTAGCACCACCGGTATACGTCAATGGGCAACATATTATGGGGGTAATGGTACTGATTTTAGTAATTCTATTCAAAGTGACGGAACAAATGTTTGGGTGACTGGAGCAACTTCTTCCACCAATTTTCCTACGTTGAATTCAGGTGGTCATTCCTTTTTTCAAGGTACTCTTGGAGGTACTAATATTCAAAGTCCTTTTATATTGCAGTTTAATACTGCTGGTGTACTTAAATGGGCCACTTACTATGGAGTTAGCGGTTCGGGACAATCCATTCAAAGCGATGGCACAAATGTATGGGTAACGGGTCAACCGGGCTCATCTCTTTTTCCTACACTGAATCCCGGTGGCGGGGCTTACTTCCAAAGTTTGCTTGCGGGGGCTTTTATAGCTGAGTTTAGCATGGCTGACACACTTAAATGGGCAACTTATTTTGGAGGTGGAGGTGAAGTGGGTAATTCAATTCAAAGCGATGGTAAAAATGTATGGCTAACAGGACAAACACAATCAGCAAGTTTTCCCACACTAAACCCTGGAGGGAGTACCTATTTCCAAGGTGGAATATCAAGCCGTGAAAATGCTTTTATTGCTAAATTTAATACTTCGGGTGTGCTTAAATGGAGTACGTATTATGGAGGATCAGGATGTTCTGTATGCAACTTCAATAATTATGGCGAATATGGCACTTCAATCCAAAGTGACGGAACAAATGTTTGGGTAACAGGAGTAACAACTTCTATTGATCTTCCTACATTAAATCCCGGTGGTAGTTCATTTTTTCAGGGAACTATAACGAATGGAAATGAGGACGTGTTTATTTTACAATTCGACACTATGGGAGTACGTAAATGGGCTACTTATTACGGAAATAATTATGAGAATGAATGGAGTTCAGTATCCTGCGATGGTACTGTAGTATTTTTATCTGATGATGCATTTAGATCTGGTACTTATCCGCAGGTGAACCCAGGTGGTGGGGCATATTTCTATAATACTATTGCTGGAGGTGAAAATGTTTTCGTAGCAAAATTTTGCAGTATATGTAATTGTAAAGTAACTTCTGTGAATATTACAAGTTCTAAAACTTCTATTTGCATAGGAGACAGCCTGACACTTTCTGCTTTCCCTGTGGGAAACGATACCGTAAAATATAAGTGGGCGCCAGATGGACAAACTACAGCTTCAATTCATGTTACTCCTGCCATAAGCACCACTTATACTGTTACTGTCACCGATACGGTAGGATGCTCACACAAAAATATGCTTCTTGTAGCTGTAAACCCAAAGCCTGTTCCTACAATAAGTGGAACACAAACAATATGTCGTGGTGATAGTGTTACACTTTCTGCTTCTGTTGCGGGAGGCAACACTGCTACCTATAACTGGTTGCCAAGTGGGCAAACTACATCTTCCATTAATGTTAAACCGCCCATCAACTCTACCTATTCAGTAACAGCCAACATCAGTGGATGCATTGGAATGGATTCAGTAACTATAACGGTAAATCCGCTACCCAAGGTTCTTATAAGTCCAGTGGGTAGGATTTGTTCGGGTAATTCAATAATACTTACAGCTACTGGCGCAGGTACATATAATTGGAATCCTTCAAGTGGATTGGATTCAACAAATATAGCAAGTCCCATGGCAAGCCCTACTATTAATACGACTTATACAGTGACGGGAACTACAAGCGGATGCAATGGAATTGATTCGGTTACAGTAAATGTTAATCCAATTCCAGTGCCAAATGTATGTTGCGATAGCAATATTACCATTGGAGAAAAAGTCCAATTAATCGTATCAGGAGGTAAGTCATACCTATGGTCTCCATCAACATACTTGAATTGTAATATATGTTCAAATCCACTTGCAACTCCTACACAAACTACTACCTATACTGTTAAAGTGACAAGTGATAGTGGATGTTCTGTAAAAGACAGTGTAACAATAGTTGTTAATAATGATGTTGATTGTAATGTATTTATTCCAAATGCTTTCTCACCCAATGAGACATATAATAACATACTTTATGTTCGTGGCTCATGTATTGCCACAATGGATTTTATTGTTTATGACCGTTGGGGCAATAAAATTTTTGAGAACGAAAAGCAAAATGAAGGTTGGGATGGAACATTCAAGGGTCAACCTATGAATATGGCTACCTATGTTTGGTATCTCAAAGCTACTTTACTTGATGGAACAAGTATTGAGAAAAAAGGGAATGTGACCTTGGTGAGATGAAATACCTTATAGTTTGTCAGCAGACAAATAATTTTCCCTCAAGTATTTGAAAGAATTCATGCCGGCAAAGTACTCTCATCTTTACTGGAAAGCGTTCCTTAACCAGCAAGGAATAGTTCGTTACATTATTTTGGCTGTTTGTTACATAATTCCAATAGAATATGGGGTAAAAGCTTGGTTTCTATTTATAGCTATGTAGCTTTGTCGGGATAAAATTTATTCACGAAAGCCTGTGTATAAATTTCATTATACAATGAATTCGTACAATCTTAAAAAAACTATAACAACTATACTCATTTTATGAAAATTAACCACTCAATTTTAATAAATAGAAAGCTAAAAGCTTTTACGTTAACTGAACTCTTAGTGGTGTTGGTAATAATCGGGATTTTGGTTTTACTTGCCTTGCCAAGCTTAATGCCTTTAATAACTAAAGCTAAAAGTACAGAAGCCCAGCTTCAGTTAGAACACGTTTATACACTTGAAAAAACATATTTCTATCAATACTCCAAATACAGCAATTCATTAGATGATATAAGCTTTGAACAGCAAAAGCTTGTTAATAATGGAGGACAGGCAAACTATAAGATTGAAATTATAGATGCTTCCAATACAACCTTTAAAGCTAGGGCAACTGCGGTTGTTGACTTTAGCGGTAAAGGAGCCTTCAATGTGTGGGAGATAGACCAAGATAAGAATTTAAAGGAGGTTACAAAAGATTGAACATGTTAACATATAGCATTTCAATAGTAATACTTGGTATTTTAAGTTATCAGGATTTTAAAAGTCGACGAATTTCGTTGCTGCTTCTTATAGCCCTTTTTATGCTATTTTTTGGGATGGCATATCAAGTAGAAGGTTCACTGAATGCAGTAATTAGGAATTTTGCTTTCAATGCCGGTTTTGTATTAATACAGTTTATTCTTGTTAAGATTTACTTCTCACTTAGAAATAAACGAATTGAAGCACTACTTGATACCTATATTGGAAAAGGAGACTTATTGTTTTTTATAGTGTGCTGTTTAGCATTCTCAGTGACGTGGTTTATTCCATTTTATATCGGAAGCCTTTTACTTGCTCTTATAGCTACTATTATAAGCAACCTATTTAGAAAAGTAAAGACATTGGAGATTCCGCTGGCTGGGGTAATGTCTTTAGTAATGCTATTATCGATAACTATAAAACTAACGCACAAATCTTTGAATTTCTATGATGATTCCTATTTGTTTCAATTGATGAATTTCCCGCAGTAATGAGCGAGACACAGGAACATATAACACTTATAGCGGAACTTCAACAGTTGCTTACTGCTGAACAAGCATGGTATTATAATATCTTGCCCAAAGGAACCCATAATAATCATCTGGAGCTTTACATAAGCGAAAATAAAGCTAATGCGGAAGTAAAAAATGAACTGGAAATTCTTTTTGGTAAAAAAATAACCTTTGATTTTATACCTGACGAAGTATTACAAAAGACCCTTGGGAAATATTATCGCAGAAATGCCACCTCAAACAATGGCAAATCATCAAAACAATACACTAACAAGTCCGATGATTTTCTGCATTCTCTCATTGATGAAGCTAAAAGCCTTGGGAGTAGTGATATTCATATAGAAGCGTATGAGGAGAAGTGCAGGGTGCGTATTCGTATTGACGGGATGCTTATTGAACGTTATATACTCACTCGTTCAGAATATCCAACCCTGATTAACAAAATTAAGATAAAGGCAAACCTTGACATAGCTGAAAAAAGGCTTCCGCAAGACGGGCGTATTTTCTTTAAATCGGGCGATATAAAATTTGATATACGGGTTTCTGCCCTTCCAACTTTACATGGAGAGAAGATAGTCCTCCGGTTATTGAGTAATGATGCCACCAACATAAATATTGAATACCTTGGCTTTTCGGAAACGGATCTGAAAAACTACCTCGAAGGAATAAGAAAACCCAATGGAATTGTATTAATAAGTGGACCGACTGGATCAGGTAAGACCACTACGCTTTATGCAACATTGAATATATTAAATCAGGAAAAAACCAACATATTGACAGTTGAGGATCCTATTGAGTATACATTGGAAGGCATTAATCAAGTACAGTTGAAAGAAAGCATAGGTCTCACCTTCGCTAGTGCACTTAGGACATTCCTCCGTCAAGATCCTGATATTATAATGCTTGGAGAAATTCGTGATGGAGAAACAGCACAAATGGCGATCAGAGCTGCTCTAACTGGTCACCTTGTATTATCTACTATTCATACAAACTCAGCCTGGGGGACAATATCCCGTTTAGTGGATATGGGTGTTCCGTCATTTTTACTTGCAAGTACAATAAATACAACAGTTGCACAGCGTTTACTAAGACTTCTTTGCCCTGATTGTAAAAAAAAGGAAGAGTTTGATGCTACGACATTACCACGCAGTTTTCCTCTTAATAGCGAAGTTAAACATCATTATGTACCCGGTGGGTGTGAGAATTGCTATTACACCGGTTATAAAGGAAGAAAGGCGATTTATGAAGTAATTCCCATTGATTATGAGTTAGCGAACTATATTAAGAAGAATGATTTTGATGTGTCAGATTTATTGAAGAAAAGAAATATAAAAAGTCTTATTGAAAATGCTTTTGAACTTTTCACGAAGGGTGAGACGAGTATAGAAGAAGTGCTTAAGAATTATTGAAAATAAACAAAGAAGTGAAAAGATTAATCAGTCCAGTTATTTTAGTTTTTCTTTTGGTAATGCCTTCTGCCAAGGTATTTTCACAGGATAGGTTTGCCATACTTGATGCAAAATTAAATCAATTAGGGGATCAAGTGCCCGGATTATATGCAAAGGTTGATATTTCTGTGAACATGGCTTCTTTGCAGGATTTTATTAGAGGTATTGCAACAACAGATAGCCTTAGCGTTAGTGTTGACCCTTCCCTTAATATTCAAATCGTAAATAACTTTTCCAATGTCTTAGTTAAGGATGTTTTTATATACCTGTGTAAAAAGTATGATCTTGATATAGTATTCACCGGTTCAATCATGTCGTTTGTAAAATTTGCGGCTCCTATACAGCAAGTTACCTATGTCCCCAAGGAAGTTATTGCAAGCTATGACAGTCTAGGATTGTTAAGTATGAATTTGAAAAATGATAGTCTTGCACAAGTTGCAATAAAACTGACAGAGATAACCGGGAAAAATTTCATCTATTCACCGGAATTGAGTAAAAAAACTTTAAATGGGTATATCCAACAAATGTCTTTGACAGATGCAATGGACAAGCTTGCATTTGCCAATGGATTAAAAATAGTTGCGACTGATGATAATGCTTTTCTGATTGAGAAAAAAGATGATCCTATATTGAATAACAATACTGGACATCCAGGTAGTACCGGTTCAATGGCTGATCAAACTCCACCGGGACTTACTATCAAGAAAGGCGAAAATGATGAGGTTACTATTGATGCACATAATGCTTCAATTCAAAAAGTCATAGAATCTGTTTCCGCTGCGCTAAAAAAGAACTACTATCTCCTGAATGATATTAAAGGAAATGTAACATTTGACCTTATAGATGCAACTTACGATGAGGTATTATCTTATCTGTTCAATGGTACCGACTACACCTTTAAAAATGATAATGATATTTATGTAATAGGAAGCAGAAACCAAGAAGGACTGAGGACTACCAGTCTTTTTAAGTTTAAATTTAGATCAGTTGAAAAAATAACTGATTATATACCGGCAGATTTAAAAAAGGATATAGATATAAAAGTATTTACTGATCAAAATACCCTTATCCTATGTGGTTCCATGCCGAGAATTCAAGAATTGGAAAGATTCTTAAAGGATCTCGACCAGATTGTTCCGATAATCCAAATAGAAGTAATAATTGTAGATGTGACTAAAACCACTGCTTTGTCAACCGGTATTCAAGCAGGATTGGGGACATCTCCGACCATCACTAGTGGAACTACCTTCCCAAATCTAAATGTTAATTTAGGTTCATCTTCTATAAACAATCTTATCAGTGGAATTAATGGGTTGGGGGTTGTTAACCTTGGTAGTGTGACCCCTAATTTTTATCTCAATTTACAGGCACTTGATCAACAGGGGCTAATAAATATCAGGTCAACACCTAAGCTGACTACTTTAAATGGGCATGAAGCCACCATGAGCGTGGGTACTACTGACTATTATTTACAAACATCAAATACTGTAGTTGGCACCCAAAATCCACAAAATATTGCGACACAGCAGTATTTACCTCTTAATGCAGATCTCGCAATTAAAATTAATCCAATTGTATCAGGAGATGAACAAATAACAATGACTATAAGCGTAAAACAATCCGCGTTTACGGCAAGAATATCTCCGACTGCACCTCCTGGTAGCACGACTACAAATTTTCAATCGGATATTCGGGTTAAAAATGGAGACATGGTGATTCTTGGCGGTCTGGAAGAAAACTCTGTAAATGTAAGTAGTTCGGGAACCCCATTCCTAGAAAGGATACCAATTATACAATGGTTCTTTAGCAGCAGATCCAGAGCAACTAGCAAGTCAAAATTAACAGTTTTTATTCGCCCAACGGTAATCTATTAAAGATGAATCTGAGGAAACAAATAATAGCTAAAATAGGGAAAAGTAAACAAGCTGCCGGACTTGAGGTTGTTTTATTCAATAACGGTACCCGAAAGTACAATGTATGTTTATTACAAAGAAAGGGAACACAAATAGAGAAAGTCTCGGAAAGCAGTAGTGACAATGATTATTCGATCATTAGGAAGGATATTAATGCAAATATACCAGTAAGTATAGTTGTGACGGGACATGGCATCATAACTAAGAAAGTTGCAATTGAAGGGATAAAGCAAAATGAAGTAATTCATAAAGTACTTCCAAATGCTAATGAAAAGGATTTTTACCTGCAAAATATTGAGGTGGATAATACTCATGCGTATGTTTCATTAGTCCGTAAAGATTTAATAGACGAGATTTTACAAGAATTAACAGATTTAAAATTTGAAATTATTGGCTGCTCTTTCGGCCCTTTTTGTATAAATAGTATTTTACCAATAATTGGTTCGGGGTTAAAGGATGATGACACAATAACTATAGGTGCATATTCTATAGGGATAAAAGAAGGAAAGATTGATTCAATTCAAGTTGTTGTTGAAACTTCTGATAAAGCTGTTTTCAAAATAGGAGATGAGGAAATTGAAAGTAAGTATCTACTATCCTATTCTACAGCATTGGCATATTTCACAGAAAATAGTATAGGGCAGCCCGCTATCCCTTATATTGAGAATTCTTCTTCTAGCTACATTGAAAAGCGTGTTTTTTCAGCGCTTTCTAAAGGGGTTTTAGCTGTATTTTTGACACTGCTTCTCATTAACTATTTCCTATTCAATCACTTTTTTTTCAAGCAAAGTGCACTTGAAGCAACGCTTGATAACCAAAAGAGTTTGATCCAAAAATATGATACCTTAAAATCTGTACTGGAAGAAAAAGAAGACTTTCTCAAAAAAATTGGATTTCTTGGAGAGCCTAAAACTTCCTTTTATGCAGACCAGTTGGCTAAGGATGTTCCGCCTTTCATTACGCTAAATGAAATGAGGATTAATCCTTTAAAAAAGATTAAGAATGTGGACGAAGCCGGAATTGCTTTTTCATCTGGAGTAATTGATTTAGCTGGTGTTTGTAAAGATATTATTCAATTTAATGACTGGATAAAGTTACTCAAAGAACTAGGATGGGTGAAAGAATTAAAGGTGTTAAATTACAACCATGATAAGGAGGGTGATATAAATCGTTTTAGTGTTGAAATCTATATAAAATAATTGTGTTCAAGGATATATCATATAGAAAAAAGAATCGGGTTCTTATAGTAGTTACAGTTCTTTTTATAGGATTGATATACGAAGTTGCTATAAAGAAAACAGTAATTGCGTATAATAACTGCAAGGATCTTGAACTACAGGTACAGGTAGCAAATGATGCTCCGAAAAAGATGAAAGAACTCCAAAGAAAGAACGCAAGAATGGATGTACTATTGGGGAATGGAGGCCAATATTTGGATACACAGCAATCAATCTTGGGAATAGTAACAGGTTATTGCAATCAAAATAATCTAGTATTGGAAGAGTTTCCAACACCTATGATTGAAAAAAATAATGGAATAATAATTGAGACAAATATCTTTACGATTGAGGGGGGATTCAATAAGCTTTTAAACTTAATTTATCTGTTTGAACAAAAATATAAAATAGGAAAAGTTGTATCTGTTTACTATTCCATTAAAAGAGAGAATTCCATTAGTCAAGCTAAGTTAAATGCCACCATTTATTTGCAAAACATAAAAAAACAAACCCATGAAACATAAACGTCATTTTTTGGGTACACTACTTGTTGCTAGCGTATTAGTAGTGTCTTGCACCCAAGACTTCATTGAAAAGAATATATCTGGTCAGTCCGTACAACTTATGGCACCTGGAAATGGTATTTCTACTTCTGTTGCAACACAAACTTTTTGGTGGAATACAGTAAGTGGCGCAGAGCAATATGATTTGCAAATAGTTCAAGGAACATTTTCCTCTGCTATTCAATTAGTTTTAGATACCCTTGTAACTAACAATAAGTTTACACATACTTTACTTCCAGGTAGTTACCAATGGAGAGTCAAAGCTACGAATAACGGCTACAGCACACCATATACAACATATAGCCTGAAAATTGACACAAACACCAATATGTCAACGCAGATTCTTGTATTAGTTGCACCAACTAATAATTTCTGGTCAAATACTTTGGCGAATACGTTTAAATGGGATTCCATAGTTGGAGCTACAAGTTACAGGCTCCAAATAATAAATCAGTCTAATTCCACTATTGTTATTGATACTACGGTAAAAAGAGAGCCCATTACATTAACGGTAGCTGACGGAAAATACACGTGGCAAGTGAGAGCACAAAATGCCTCAACCAATTCACCGTATGCTCTATATACTCTTGGCGTTGATACTACCACACCCAAAGTACCAGTACAAATAACACCAAGAAATGATAGTATTTTTACTACTGATCGCTTTACGTTAAACTGGTCAGTAAGCAGTGGTTCCTTGTCACCAATTACGACTACCCTTTATATTTATTCCAATCCTTCTATGTCTACAATAATTAAGGACACAGTGACATCATTAACGTCATACCCTGATACGTTAGCAACAGGAACTTACTATTGGAGGCTACAGTCAGTTAATGCGGCGGGTAATAAAAGCGGATATAGCACTCTCTTTAGCTTCAGTACTCCTTAATGTTTAGTAAAAAAGGAATAAGTAATAATGGGTAATTTTTATGAGGTCAAATCAGGAATTTATTTGTAATGAAAAATAAAAAAATGTTGTATATCCTTCTGCCACTTGTTTTATTTGTTTGGGGTTTGATATTCTATAAAGTATATAATTCAATAAACTCTTCAAATCAAATAGTTAGTGAACCTCCTGCCACAACCAATCTGAATGATAGTAATTTATATAAAATGGATACATTTAGTATATTCAATAACTATCGTGATCCATATCTAACTAAAGCAGTTTCAGTAGTCAAGGGAAATAGCCATACTATAAATAAGCCCATTCCAGATAAATCAATCCAAGTCCATACTGAAGTTAAATGGCCTTCCATCATATATAATGGTGTTATTAAAAGCAAGAAATCATTGAAAAAACTGGTACTATTAAAAATTAATGGAGAGAGTAACTTTATGTCTACAGGTACATCCTCCATGGGGGTAGAGATCTTGGATATATATAATGATTCTATCAAAGTAAATTATAAGGGAGAGTTTAAAGTCATTAAAAAATGAAACTGGATAATTCAGAGTATAAGAAACAGATGAACGCAACTATCTATGTAGGTAGCAAAAAAAGATTGTTTAAGAAAGCGATTTTGCTCATTGGACTAATATCCTTAACATGTCCAATAGTTGCACAAAAAGATATAGAAGGAACTAAAAAAAATTATACGGTAGATGTTAATACTCCTGATGGA
>Ga0206824_10323_pt1 | contig 12202 bp, 11 predicted proteins | sample Alteio_BWOrgCont_82_FD_152874 | JGI IMG/M metagenome (GOLD analysis project Ga0206824, IMG submission 152874) | Enriched cells from forest soil in Barre Woods Harvard Forest LTER site, Petersham, Massachusetts, United States -... | ecosystem: Environmental > Terrestrial > Soil > Temperate forest >...
CGCCCGAGATTAGCGAGGTCAAATGCACGACCGCCGATGCGGCGACGTGCGCGGTGAGCGGAAAAAATCTCTTCCTGGTGCAGTCGTTCGGCGCGGGAAAAGATTTCGCCAAGTCAGTCGATGTTCCGAGCGGGTTCTCGCAGGACGAGTTTGCCGTGCCAACCCCAGCGGATGGAGCGACGCTTTATCTGAAGCTGCGCGACGATCCGGGAGCAGCGGCCACCGTAAAGCTACCCACGCCGATACACTCGGCATCTGCCTCGGCGCCAGTCTCAGCGCAGCCGTAATACTGATCTTGCTGGCGTTCTGACTTTACCGCGCTCTTTTTAGAGAGACTATGACAAATTGCTAGCGGAAAGTTCTCTTCTCGGAAGCGATACTGCAAGATTTCGAGAAGCGCGTTTCCCGTTAGCTGTCGACGGTTGTGATTCTTAATGCTCCGCTGCGGCGGCGGTTATGGCCTTGTGTCGTTGTTCACGGCAGAGGAGACGAAATCTATGAAGACTCTCACTTTGGGTGGGACGTAGTTGCGAGAGGGATAGACAGCGTGGATGGAATAGCGCTCGTCGCTCCACTCCGGGAGCAGTTTGACGAGTGCTCCCGTCTCGAGCATCGGTTTGACCGCGATTTCAAGAACCTGCGCGATTCCCCAGCCTGCCATACAGATGCTGTGCAAATTGACAATGTCGCTTACAATCAGCCGTCCCGTCGTTGCGATCTTTTCGATCGTACGGCCTCGACGATATTCCCATTGGAACGTTCTGCCGGTCTCGGGATTGCGATAGTCGATCAGGGTGTGTTCCTGTTTCTGAAGATCGCTGGGGTGTGCAATCTTCGCGCGCTTTGCGATGTAAGCGGGTGCTGCGACAGTGATGACGCGCGTATCCAGAAGTTTCTTTGCAATCAGGCTGGATGAGGGCAATTCACCCACGTGGAGGGCGATATCAAGCCCCTCGCCGACGAGGTCTCCGAGCTTGTCGCTGCTGATGAGTTCTACGGAAAGCTCAGAGTAGTTTTCCAGGAAAGCCTTGAGTTGCTTCCCGTTGATTACATGGGCCAGGGTGGGGTGCATCTTGATCCGCAACCTTCCGCGCACCCTGGATCGTTCTTCTGCTATAGAAGCAAAGGCATCTTCAAAGCCCTGCAGCAACGGCCCCAGCCGCTCAAACAATCCGCGACCGTCATCGGTGAGTGAAACGGACCGCGTGGTCCGGTCAAGGACGCGGACACCGAGGCGCTTCTCCAGACGCGTAACGGCACGGCTGGCAACCGACTGAGACAGATTCAGCGATCTGGCCGCATTGGCAAAACTTCCGCATCGGACGACCGCTACAAAGACATTTGAGTCGCTCAGGGTTTGCTCATCGAATTTCATCATTATTGCCTCACGCGCACTACTACTATGCATCAGATGCTTGCAACGCCACAATGCCTCCGAGCGTCAGATAGCCAGTACCGAGTTTTCGGTCACTTTAGGAGGGAATATGTTTGCAGTCACTGGAATTACGGGCAAGGTGGGAAGCCAGGTTGCACGCGGTCTTCTGGCACAGGGGCAAACGGTGCGGGCGGTTGTCAGAAACCGGGCGAAGGGCGAAGAGTGGGCGGCCCTGGGTTGCGAAGTATTCGTGGCGAGCGTGGACGATGCAGAGGGAATGACTGAGGCCTTCCGCGGTGTGGAAGGCGTCTTCTTAATGACACCGCCCAACTATGATCCCGAACCTGGATTTCCGGATACTCAACGGAATGCTGAGGCGATCCGCACAGCAATCGAGAAAAGCCGTCCTGGGAAGGTTGTTTTCCTGTCGACGGTTGGAGCTCAGGTCACAGAGATGAACCTGCTCAACAATTCCGGGATGACTGAGGCGATGCTTCGCACTGTGCCGGTTCCGGTGGCCTTTCTGAGGGCGGCGTGGTTTATGGAGAATGCCGCCTGGGATATTGAATCCGCGAAGACTGGGGTGGTACACAGCTTTCTGCAACCGCTCGATCACCGGATTCCGATGGTGGCAACGGAAGACATTGCCCAGACCGCAGTGGAACTACTTGGTGAATCGTGGAAGGGCGTTCGCGTTGTCGAGTTGGAAGGACCGGAGCGTTACTCCGCCAATGACGTGGCTGCTGCGCTTGCGAGTGCTCTAAACACCCCGGTGCGGAACGAAATCGTTCCCCGCTCGACCTGGGAGGAGCTATTCCGCTCACAAGGAATGAAGAATCCGCTTCCTCGCATACGCATGGTGGACGGCTTCAATGAAGGCTGGATTGATTTTGAATCAGGATCGCAGGAGTCACGAAAAGCCGGCACCACGCTGAAGGCCGCTCTTCAGGCATTGGTCACAGAGAAATAAAGCTGAGCGTGCGCTCACGAAACCCACTTGAAAGGAACATAACGATATGAGCCGCATCTTCATTACCGGATCTTCAGACGGACTTGGCATGATGACTGCACGACTGCTGGTGGAACAGGGCCACTCCGTCGTTTTACATGCGCGCAATGCCCAGCGGGCGGAAGTAACGCGTCGACGGCTTCCTGCGGCCGAAGCCGTGGTCACGGGCGACCTTGCCAGTCTGCAACAGATGAGTTCTGTGGCAGATCAGGTCAACGCACTTGGAGTCTTTGATGCCATTATTCATAACGCAGCTGTGGGCTACCGTGAGCCACAGCGCGTTGAGACGGAGGATGGGTTTGCGCATGTGTTCGCCATCAACAGCCTTGCGCCGTATGTGCTCACCTCACTGATTCATCCGCCTCGCCGGCTTGTGTACATCAGCTCAGGACTGCACAAGGATGGGGATACGAGTCTCAGCGACCTGAACTGGACGGAACGTCCCTGGGAGGGTCAACAGGCTTACTCGGACTCGAAGCTCCACAATGTTCTGCTGGCGTTTGCCACGGCCCGCAGGTTGCCCGGCGTACCGTGTAATGCGATGACACCCGGCTGGGTGCAAACGAAGATGGGTGGCCCGAGTGCGAATGACGATCTGGACCAAGCACATCGCACCCAGGCATGGCTTGCGGCAAGCTACGACCCTGCCAGTCAAGTCACTGGAAGATACTTCTACCATCTCAAAGCCGAAGAACCACTGGCTGCTGCATTGGACGACGACCTGCAAGATCGCTTCATGGCGGCTTGTGAACAGCTCACGGGTGTAAGCCTGCAACAGCTCTCACTGCGAAGGTAGATACAAGCTGTCGTTGGTCGAGTTGGGAACAACCCGGAAGTGCTGATCTATGATCAATTCGTACTCAAATGATCACTTTTCAGTCCGGGGTATCCATGGCGCGAGGTATTTTCAGGATTCGTCTGATCGTTTTTGTCCTGTTTCTTCTTATTTACGGGACCGCCGCTTCTGCGCAGGAGGCTGGGCAGGAACGGGTGTTTGGCGGGTACTTCGAGGAATGGGGCTCGGGATATCCGGGCTACTCGATGGCCTCGATTGAGAAGAGTGGTGTTGCCGGGCTTTTGACGCATTTGATTTATGCGTTTGGCAATGTGACGCCGGGGGCTTCGCCGGTTTGCTCCATTGAAGACCCGAAGGCTGCGTGGCAGAATACGGCTGCGCTCGGCGTGAATGACAAGCCTTTTGCGGGACCGGTATATGGCAACTTTGCCGGAATGCTGGAGCTGAAGAAGCTGTATCCGAAGCTGCGGACGCTGATTTCACTGGGCGGGCAGGCGGGCGATGTCTCGGGGTTTACGGCTGCGGCGGCTTCGCCGACAGCTCGTCGGGCGCTGGTGAGTTCGTGCATTCGACTGTTCGTGCAGGGGCATCTTGCGCCGGGTGTGGATGCGCCGGGATTGTTTGATGGATTCAATGTGGACTGGGAGTTTCCGCTGGCTGCTGACCGTGAGAACTTTACTGGTCTGTTGCATGAGTTTCGCGCGCAGCTGGATGAGCTGGGGCGCAAGACAGGTAAGCATTATGTGCTGACGTTTGATTCTCCGGCGAATCCGGCGAAGTACGCCAATATCGATTTGAGGGCGGCGGCAAAGGAAGTGGACTTCATCACGATTGATGGATATGACTATGCTGCGCCTGCGGAGAAGACAACGAATGAGCATTCGGCGCTGTATAACGATCCGGCTGATCTGCTGCACGACAAGGCGCGGGCGATTGACGACACTGTGAAAGCTTATTTGAAGGCTGGCGTGCCTGCGAGCAAGTACACGATGGGAATGCCGCTGTATGGCGTGGGATGGAGCGGTGTTGCGAACAGGAATCATGGGCTGTATCAGAGTGCGAAGAGTGAGGCTCCGGTGCTTTTGGCGGATGGCAGCGGGCGTTGCGCGACGCAGAGCGTGAAAAATCCTGCGCCGGGATGCGACACGATTTTGACGCCGGGGTTTGCGACCGATGCGACGCTGAAGCGGCTGATGAGAAGGAAGGATGCGCAGTTCTGGTATGACTCGAAGCGTGTGAGTGCGACTTTGTATCTCTCCGACAGCGGCTCCTTTTATAGCTTTGATAATTTGCGCTCCGTACAGACGAAGACTGCTTATATTCGCGAGCACAAGCTGCGAGGCGCTTATGTTTGGGCGCTGAATGATGACGATGAGGGCGCGCCGGTTACGAAGGCGATTGCTGAGGGGCTGAAGTAGGTTGCAGTTGAGTGATCAGCTGTAGCGATTGAAGGCTTCAATTTGCGCGGCGCGATACTCGCGGCGTTTTACCGGCGTGGAGAGGACCGTGGATGTGGATGTTGCGCCGAGGGCGTTGAGCTTGTCGATGAGCGCTTCGAGATGGCGGATGGAGACTACGTCGGCTTCGATGACGAAGGATTCCGCGCCGGTGATGCGGTGACAGCGGCTGATCTCCGTGAGCTCTTTGATGCCTGCGACGGTGCGGGTGACCTGCACGTCTCCGCCAAGGATGGTGAGACGCACGATGACGTGGATGGGCATGCCGAGTTTAGCCATGTTGAGCGAGGCATGATAGCCGGTAATGATGCCGGCTTCTTCCAGACGATGCACGCGCTCGGCGGCTGCGGGCGCGGATAGGCCTGCTTTGCGGCCCAGTTCCGCGAAGGAGAGACGAGCGTCATGCTGGAGGGCTTCGATGATTTTCCAGGCGATGGGATCGAGGTCGACGGTGTTGGTAGCTGCTCGGTGACTCATAAGAGTAATCCTTAAGCAAACTAACACTTACGCCTACGATTGCAAAGTCGCGAGGGCACTTTTTCGTTGAATCTCCATTCTCCGTGGCTATGCGCGAGGGCTAGGCTTTGTGCGGCGCCTATGAAATTGCCACATTTCTCCATGTGGCACGGCGCGGAGGTTTTGCATGAGCACTGCGCAGCATTCTGTATGGACGGATTTTCCCGGACATCTTGCTTCAACCCAGGCAGCGGCAAAGAAGGATTTTCTTCCGCTGAAGGGAACGGATCACGTTGAGTTTTACGTAGGCAATGCTCGCCAGGCTGCGTACTTCTATCGCACGGCCTTTGGCATGTCACTGGTGGCGTATGCAGGGCCGGAGACGGGGCAGCGCGATCGTGCTTCTTACGTGGTGCAGCAGGGCAAGATTCGATTTGTGTTTACGACGCCGCTGAACTGCAGCCATCCGATGGCGCAGCACGTTCATCGCCATGGAGATGCGGTGCGGGTGATTGCGCTGTGGGTGGACGATGCGAAGCAGGCGTGGCACGAAACGGTAACACGCGGTGCGATTAATGCCGAGGAGCCGCGCGTGGAGACGGACGAGCATGGCTCGGTGGTGATGTCGAGCATTCGCACGTATGGCGATACGATTCACACGTTTGTGGAGCGCAAGAATTACAACGGGCCGTTTTTGCCGGGATATCGCGCGGTGGAGAACGATACGGTGGCGAGGCCGACCGGGCTCGTGCACATTGACCACATGGTGGGCAACGTGGGCTGGCACGAGATGAACAAGTGGGTGGAGTTTTATGGCCGCGTAATGGGCTTCTCGTTGTACCAGCACTTTGACGATAAGGATATTTCGACGGAGTATTCGGCGCTGATGTCGAAGGTGATGGCGAACGATAACGGGTACGTCAAGTTTCCGATCAATGAGCCGGCGGAGGGAAAGAGGAAGTCACAGATCGAAGAGTTTCTGGACTTTTTCCCTGGGCCCGGAGTGCAGCATATTGCGCTGGCGACCGATGACATTCTGCGTACGGTGACGCTGCTGCAAAAGCAGGGCGTGGATTTTCTGCGTGTGCCGCATACGTACTACACGGAACTGCAGAATCGCGTAGGCAAAATTGACGAGCCGGTGGACAAGCTGGAAGAGCTGGGGATTCTTGTCGATCGTGACGATGAAGGATATATGCTGCAGATCTTTACGCGTCCGGTGGAAGACAGGCCGACGCTGTTCTTCGAGATTATTCAGCGGCGCGGAAGCCGGAGTTTCGGCAAGGGCAACTTCAAGGCGCTGTTTGAGTCCATTGAGCGCGAGCAGCAGGCACGCGGGAACCTGTAGCGCACGTTAATTCGTATTAAGAGAGGAGTGCTATGCGCACGGAAACGCTTTCTGCGGCGGAGCCTTACCTGATTCGGCAGGATTATGCGGCGTATACACAGGAGCAGCATGCGGTGTGGGCTGAGCTTGTGGAGCGCGTGTATCCGGAGCTTGAGAAACATGCGGCGCGCGAGTACCTGGAGGGGTTCGAGATTATCGGACTGCAACGGGATTGCCTGCCGCACCTGGGATCGATCAGCGCACGGCTGGAGCCACGAACTGGGTGGAATTCGACGCCGGTGAGTGGGTTTCTGCCGGCTCCGGCGTTCTTTGAGATGCTGGCGACGCGGCGGTTTCCCACAACGACGTGGCTGCGCAGCAGGGATTCACTGGAATATACTCCAGAGCCGGACATCTTTCACGATGTTTTTGGACATGTGCCGATGCATGCGCATGCGGTGTTTGCGGGATTTCTGGAACGTTATGGGCGCGTTTGCGCGGCTGCGCAGGATGAGAACGTGCTCGAGAAGCTGGGAAGAATTTTCTGGTACACGGTGGAGTTCGGAGTGATTCGGCAGCGCGGCGAGATCAAGGCGTATGGCAGCGGGATTATCAGCTCGCATGGCGAATGCAGCAATGTGATGAGTGGAGGTTGTGCGATTCGCGACTTCACGCTGGATGAGGTGCTGCGGACGCCGGTGAAGGTGGATGAGCTGCACAAGCTTTTGTTTGCCGTGGAGAGTTTTGACCAGATTTATGACGCGATGGATGAAGCGGAACAGCGGGCGATGAACGGCACGTTGTAATGATTGGCGCGAGAGGATTCGAGATGGCAGACGGGATTCAGTATCAATCGGGTTTTGGAAATGAGTTTGCTACCGAAGCTGTGGCGGGAGGCTTGCCGGTTGGGCAGAATGCTCCGCAGAAGCATGCGCTGGGACTGTACACGGAGCAGTTCAGCGGGACGCCGTTTACTGCGCCGCGAGCAACGAATCGCAGAACGTGGACGTATCGCATACGGCCTTCTGTGACGCACAGACCGTATGAAGAGATTGCGATGGGGATGATTCGGAGTGGACCGTTCCACGAAGTGCCATCGACGCCGAATCAACTGCGATGGAATCCGCTGCCGATGCCGGAAAAAGCTACGGACTTTGTGGATGGGATTGTGACGCTGGGAGGCAATGGTGATCCGGCGATGCAGATGGGTTTAGCGATTCATGTATATGCCGCGAATGCATCAATGACCGAGAGATTTTTTTATAGTGCTGACGGCGAGTTTCTGATTGTGCCGCAGATGGGAACGCTGCGGATTCATACAGAGTTGGGAATTCTGGAAGTAGCGTCGGGCGAGATCTGCGTGATTCCGCGTGGCGTGAAGTATCGCGTGGTGCTTGTTGAGAAAGAAGCGCGCGGGTATATCTGCGAGAACTATGGATTGCCGTTTCGGTTGCCTGACCTAGGGCCGATTGGTGCGAATGGGCTGGCGAATGCGCGCGACTTTCAGGCTCCGGTGGCGACGTATGAGGATCGCGATGGCGACTTTCATATCACGGCTAAATTTTTGGGGCGGTTGTGGTCGGCGCAGATTGATCACTCGCCGCTGGATGTGGTGGCGTGGCATGGGAACTATGCACCGTACAAGTATGATCTGGCGCGGTTCAACTGTATTAATACGGTGTCGTTCGATCATCCTGATCCGTCGATTTATACGGTGCTGAGCGCGCCGTCTGCGGTTCCGGGAACAGCGAACTGCGACTTTGTGATTTTTCCACCGCGCTGGATGGTTGCGGAGCACACATTCAGGCCGCCTTGGTTTCATCGCAACATGATGAATGAGTTTATGGGGCTGGTGACGGGCGCGTACGATGCGAAGGCGGAGGGATTTGTGCCGGGTGGAGCGAGCCTTCATGCCTGCATGGCGGGGCATGGGCCGGATGCGGAGACGTTTGAGCGCGCAAGCAATGCGGAGTTGAAGCCGCAGTACCTGGCGAATACGCTGGCGTTTATGTTTGAGACGCAGCTTGTGGTGCGACCAACGGAATTTGCGATGCGGACGAGCCTTCTACAGCATGAGTATTTTGAATGCTGGCAGGGATTGAAGAAGCAATTCAATGCGAGATAACGCGGTGAAGAAGACCGAGCCTGTCGCGATGGATTGCGCGCTGAAGGGTCTGTTCGATTATGCCGCGATGTTTCCGCCTGCGGGATTGGGGCTTAAACAGGCGGTGCTGGCTTACCGAGAGTATCGGCAAAGCGATCACGCATATACATTGGGTTGCCTGGTTGTGAATGCGAAGGAACTCGATGCGCTGAAGGATGAGCTGCGCGAAGATGTGCGGGATGTGCAACTGAGCGTGGTTGCGGCGGCTGACGACCTTGAAGCGATAGAACGACATTTCCATGAGGGGATGCCGATCAAGCTGATTGAGATGAAGGCCACCGGGCCGGAACAGGTGCGGCGATTGAGGGACGTGCGTCCTGCAGGAGTGGCTGCGTATGTTGAATTGCCGATGGATTTGAAAAGGCTGGATGTAGCCGATGCGGTTGCGGAGGCTGGGCTGCATGCCAAGCTGCGCATGGGTGGGGTGGTTGCGGAGGCGTTTCCGACAACGGCGCAGGTAGCTGCGATGCTGAATGAGCTTTTCAAGCGCGGGCTGGCTTTCAAGGCGACGGCTGGATTGCATCATGCTGTGCGGGGGCGGTATCCGTTTACGTATCGTGAAGACAGTGCGCGCGGCACGATGCATGGATTTATGAACCTGCTGTGCGCGGCGGCGCTGGTGTGGTTTGGTGGCGAAGAGGATGAAGTGACGGAACTGCTGGAAGAAGAAGGCTTGCTGGCGTTTCGGGTGACTGAGCATTCGATTCGCTGGCGGGACTTTGACTGGAGCGCCGGGGAGTTGCGGGAGGTTCGCGAAAACTTTCTCAAGAGCATCGGAACGTGCTCTTTCATAGAGCCGATACGGGATGTGGAGGCGCTGGGATGGCTTTGAAATGCTGGCTTGCCTCAGCGAATGATCCCACTTCGGATTTTCCTATTGAGAATTTGCCGTATGGAGCGTTTCGATATCGCGGACAGACGCATATCGGCATTGCCATTGGCGATCGGATTCTGGATTTATTTGCGTGTACGGCCAACGGCCTGCTGGCGCGATTGCTGGAAGAGATTGAATACGCGTGCCGGATGGAGACGCTGAATGCGCTGATGGAGCTGGGGCCGGAGGCATGGCGGCAATTGCGGGCGCGTGTGATGGAGTTGCTGGTCGATGAAGAGACGCGTGTGCAGGTGGAAGCTGCGTTGGTGCCGATGCAAGAGGCTGAGATGCAGATGCCGGTGCGGATCGGCGATTATACGGATTTCTATGCGTCCATTGACCATGCGACGCGCGTGGGAAAACTGTTCCGGCCGGATAATCCCCTGCTACCGAATTACAAGTATGTGCCGATTGGGTATCACGGACGTGCTTCTTCGATTGTGCTGAGTGGAAGCGGAGTTCACCGGCCTTGTGGACAGACGAAGGCTGGCGATGGCGCGCCGGTTTTTGGTCCTGCGAAGTCACTTGACTACGAACTGGAAGTGGGAATGTTTGTTGGGCCGGGAAATCGGCTTGGAGAATCGATCTCTATCTGTGAGGCGGAGCGGCATATTTTTGGGCTTTGCCTGGTGAATGACTGGTCGGCGCGCGATATGCAGGCGTGGGAGTATCAGCCGTTGGGACCGTTCCTGGCGAAGAGTTTTGCGACGACGATTTCGCCTTGGATTGTGCCGATGGAGGCGCTGGAGCCATATCGTGTTCCGGTTCGTAAGCGTGCGGAAGGTGATCCTGGGGCGCTTGCGTATTTGCAGAACGCGAAGGATGAGCGGGATGGCATTGATCTGACGGTTGAGGCTTATCTTGAGACGCGTGCGATGCGAGAAGCAGGCATGAAGCCGGAGCGGATCAGCAAGGGGAATCTGCGCGAGCTTTACTGGAGCCTTGCGCAGATGATTACGCACCACACGAGCAACGGATGCAATTTGCGATCGGGCGATCTGCTGGCTACGGGGACGATTTCGGGGCCGGATGAGGGATCGGAAGGTTGCCTGTTGGAGATGCGGCATCGTGCGAATGCTTTGCGACTTGTGACAGGTGAGCAGCGTACGTTTTTGGAGGATGGGGACCGGGTGATTTTGCGTGCGTATGCGGAGCGGCCGGGGTTGGCGCGGATTGGATTTGGCGAGTGCGTCGGCACGGTGATGAAAGCTGCATCTGGGGTGCGGTGATTCCCTTTTCAGTGTCGCGATGGTAGGGTGAGGGAGTCTATGGCGATTGGCCCGAACTCTTCCGCTGAACCGATCTCGACTTCACACCCGCCGGCAGTGTTTGCGGGCTTTTCAAGCTGGCTGCTGGATGCGTTTGACTATTTTTTAATGACTTTCACGCTGACCAGCATGGCGAGGGAGTTTCATAAGACCGACGCCGAGATGGCGCTGATGATCACGATGACCATGCTGTGCCGGCCTGTGGGAGGGTTCCTCTTCGGGCTGCTGGCTGACCGTTATGGGCGCAAGAAACCGCTGATGGTCAACATGAGCGCGTATGCGCTGGCGGGCATTCTGACCGGGCTTGCGCCCAATTACACTTCCCTGCTGGTGATTCGCGGAATTTTTGGAATCGTGATGGGCGGAACGTGGGGGGTTGGCACCAGCATGGCGATGGAGGCTGCGCCTGCGAAGCGGAGAGGACTGCTAAGCGGCGTGTTGCAGGAGGGTTATGCTGCCGGAAATGTGCTGGCGGCGGCGCTGTTTTTCTTTCTGCATGGGCTTGGATGGCGGTGGTTGTTCATTCTGTCGAGCCTGCCGGCGATTCCGCTGGTGGTGTACATCGGGCTGGCGGTGCGCGAGAGCGAGGTGTGGAAGCGGGTCAGCAGCAGCGCTATCCCACCCAAGGCGCAAAAACAAGAACGCGCCGTGGGTGGGGCACCCGGAGGGTGGAGCGCGCAGTTTACGGACATTGCGAGGAGCTGGAAGCTGTTTGCGTACCTGCTGGTGTTTATGACGATGATGATGTTTGCCAGCCACGGCACGCAGGATATGTATCCCACATTTCTGCAGCGGGCGTGGAATATGGGGCCATCGCAGCGGTCATTGATTACGGCGATCAGCGGGCTGGGCGCGATTGCGGGCGGCATTGTGGTGGGGCACTTCTCTGACAAGCTGGGACGCCGGGTGGCGATTGTAGGAGCTTTTGTGCTGGGAATCCTGGTGATTCCTCTATGGGCTTATGCGCCGAACATGTGGCTGCTGGTGGCGGGCGCGGTTCTGATTCAGTTTGCTGTGCAGGGGGCGTGGGGCGTGATTCCGGCACATCTGGCGGAGTTGACGCCGGATACGGTGAGAGCGACGCTGCCGGGGTTTGCGTATCAATGCGGCGGGGTGCTGGCGAGCGGCATTGGAGCGATGGAAGCGTTGTTTGCGGCGCGGACGAGTTATCCGACGGCGATGGCGCTGATTGCTGTGAGTGTGTTTGTACTGGCGGGGACGATGGCGGCGGTGGGACGAGAGAAGCGGGGAACGGTGTTTGGGTGAAGCAGGGAAAAGGGACTAGGGAACAGGGATCAGGGCTATAGATAAAAGACAAAAGCTATAGATATATGAGTCTGGGTTAACTTTTGTGCGATCCCAGGTCCCCAAATGCAAGGGACCTGGGGCACCCATTTCGAGAATAGAACGAACTTCCTAAAGAGCTATACGTCGAGGTCGTCGTCGGGGCTGCCACCGTTGGCGGTGCCGCGGCGC
>Ga0206824_10324_pt1 | contig 12180 bp, 12 predicted proteins | sample Alteio_BWOrgCont_82_FD_152874 | JGI IMG/M metagenome (GOLD analysis project Ga0206824, IMG submission 152874) | Enriched cells from forest soil in Barre Woods Harvard Forest LTER site, Petersham, Massachusetts, United States -... | ecosystem: Environmental > Terrestrial > Soil > Temperate forest >...
GCCGAAGAGTGTAGAAAATAACTGGCTCAGGTATTCCAGCCGCAACCCGAAATACAAAAATCATCGGAGGAGGGCGCATTGGCAGAGGATATCGCTTTGGAGACGGCGGAGAGCGTTGTGGCGGCGGCAAAAAAGAAGGCCGCGGAGATCAAGACGCTGATGGACATCGCGGTGGTGGACGCGGGCGGCAATTTGAAGGCGTTCGCACGCATGGACGGCGCGTGGCTTGGCAGCATTGACATCGCAGTCCGCAAGGCGCGCACGGCGCGATGGTTTGACATGAACACGGGAGAGATCGGCAAGCTTTCGCAGCCAGGGGGGCCGCTGTTCGGGATCGAGCATAGCAACGGCGGACTGGTGACGTTTCCGGGAGGCGTACCGCTGCGGGACGGCAAGGGAACCGTGGTGGGCGCTATCGGAGTGAGCGGCAGTTCGGTAGAAAACGATCACGCGGTGGCGGCGGCAGGCGCCGAAGCGATGGGCAAGTAACGCGGCCAGCGCCAGAGGGAATGTCATGGACGCCGAGCGGCACCGCTGCAGCGATTGCGATGGCAGGGGCTGGAACAAGTGCACCGCGTGCAGCGGCACGGGATTCGGCAGAACGTGCGACCGTTGCAACGGCACCGGGAAAGAACCGGGCACCAAGCCGCCACTGACCTGCACGAAATGTTTTGGCAACAAGCGTCTGCCGTGCGAGGAGTGCAAGTTCTCCGCCTGGGGCGCTGGGAAACGTAACTGCTCGACGTGCGACGGCACGGGATGGGTTCCCGCGCGCTGATTTTGGGTGGCTGGTCGTGCTTCATTCCGGCTGACCGCGTGTTGTTTCCGGTGGCCTGCGGTCGGAAACGGAGGCGGGTGTTCCGGTCGCTGTGCGGTGCGGCACGAGCCTCAGGTCGCGCGTTATTCATCGCGATAATTTCGCGATTCGTGCGTCGCGCCGACCTGAGCTCCAGTTGGCGCGGCCCGTCGTCCGGCACCGCTTAACGCGGCACATGCAAGCCCCTGCGGTGCAACGAACAGAACCGGCCTACCGCCGCTCGGAGCGATTTACTCTCCGCCTCCGCCGGGGGCGTTGGCGTCGGGCGGGACCAGGTGGCTGCGGTCGTTGTTTACGCACATGGTCGGCTGGATGTAATCGCCGGCAGCGGCCAGGTGAGTGTGCTCCGGGGTCATGACCCAAGGCTTGGTGAACATGACCGGGTCTTCGATGGTGGCTTCGTAGACGAGGTCATCTCCAGTGCGCGTCCAGTGCTCGAGGACGTGCTCCTTGTCGCTGTGAATCAGCGCGTTTCGCGGGCCCTGCGTACCGCCGCCGAGCCAAGTCTCGTCGTTGAGCCCGACAACGTCCACCACCAGCGAATCGCCATCCCAGTGGCCGATGGAATCGCCCATGTACGAAGTATCCAGGTCAACCGGATGCTGGCGGCCGTTCAGATAGATGAGGCGATAGATGGGGCCGGGGTCGGCTTCCCACATGAAGGCGGCAAACTTGGTGTTCTGCACGATCATGATGTGTTCGTCCACGCCGAGCCCAGCGCGGGGAATGCCCAGGGGCTTGCATTGCTGCATGGGATCGAGCGGTGTGGCGTTGCCATTCATGGTGGCCATAAGCGCGGCAACCTTGGCGGCGTATTCCGGCTTGTAAGAGGGCGAGGAGCGTGGCGGCCCTTGCGGCGGAGGCGGCGCGGCGGCGGGCTTATCCGAGGGCACGGTGCCGTTGTAGTTGAGAAAGAGCGAACCGTCTGCGGTACGGACGAGGTTGCTGGCGTGGCCCAGTTCCTCTTTGCCGTAGCCGGGAACGCCTGCTACACCGCGAACCCAGAAGCCGCTCAAATCGGGATGGCCGTCGCTCATGCGCGGCGTGGGCACGGGTTTGGCGTGCTCGGTGCCGGTGGCCCAAGTGGTGGTGCCGTTTTGGGCAGCGGCCGGCGAGGATAGCCACGCGCAGGCCAGAAGGGCTGCGATCACTGCGGCTGGGAAAACGAAACGAGCGAACTGAGTTTTCATGAAAGCTCCACGATAGCTGATCTCTCTTGGGAATGCGTGGCCCTGAAACTTGCGGCATTCTAGCAAGAAACCGGGCGCACTTCCGCCTGCTGTATTGACGGCGCAGGGGCCGGGCGCGTTTCCCATCGGTTCGCGTATTCGCGTCTTCCGGAGGAACATTTCCGAAAAGCAGCCAATGGCAGCGTGCCAAGGCGCGGCACGCAAAAAGCTGAAGGAAAGCAGGTTCCTCGCTGCGCTCGGAATGACACGGTTTTTTTGCCGTCCTTAGGGGAATGCCCGCGCGGGACGGGCGATTTGGAAAGGACCCACCCTTTGCAAAGGACGCAAAGGATGGGCCACCCGCCCGTCCGCGGCTTCCAGAGCGCAGGCCTCAGGTCTCCCGCCGCCGTTACCTCTGCGGGCTGCGAATGCAGCCCACACCCGGCATCGGCGAGTCGACCTGAGCTACAAAAATGCGAGTGCGGAAAAGCAAAAGCGGTTGAGACGGCGCGGCGCGCACCGTATACTCTTGTGTTTGTTTTCGGCGCTTCGGGCGCCATGCTGCAATCATCCTCAAAAATAGGGGCAAGCGAAGAACCCATGGCTAATCAGGGACAACACTTTGTGGCGGTGATCGGAGGGGCCGTGTCGGGCTCCGTATGCACGGAAATTCTGGCCGACAAGGGCATCAAGGTGGCGGTGATTGAGCAGAACTCGCGGCCCTACGGGAAGATCGAAGACGGTTTGCCGCGCTGGCACGTGGAACAGCGCAGGCAGGAGTATGCGCGCATTGATGCGCGCATGAAAAAGCCGGGAGTTTATTTCGTTCCCAACACCAAGATCGGGCGAGACGTGGACTTCAACGACCTGTGCACCAAGTGGGGATTTTCGGCGGTGATCCTGGCCAACGGGGCGTGGCGCGACCGCGATCTGGGAGTTCCCGGCGCGGACGACTACGTCGAGAAAGGCTTGTACTATCAGAATCCGTTTATCTACTGGTACAACCACAAAAACGAAAAGACCTACGACGGGCCGAAGCTGGAAGCTCCGGACGAAACCATCGTGGTGGGCGGCGGGTTGGCCTCTATTGACGTGGTGAAGGTGCTGCAGCTGGAAAATTACGAACGCGCCCTCAGCGCGCGCGGCTTCAAGGTGGACATGCACGAACTGGAAAAGCGCGGCGTGCCCGCGGTGTGCAAGGATCTGGGGGTTGATCCAAAGGAACTAGGCGTGAAGGGTTGCCTTTTGATCTACCGGCGGCGTGTGCAGGATATGCCGCTGCAGCAGCCGCCCGACAACGCCACCGCTGAGCAGATCGCCAAGACGGAGCAGGTACGGCAAAAAGTGTTGCGGCTGGCGCAGGACAAGTTTTTGTTCCGCGTGCAGGATTGCACGCTGACGCAGGGAATTCTGGTGGAAAACGGGCGCATGGTGGGACTCAAGGTGGTGCGCACGAAAGTGGAAGGGCGCAAGGCCGATCCGATTCCCGGAACGGAGCAGGACCTGCGGGCGCCGCTGGTAATCTCGTCGATCGGCTCGGTGCCAGAGAAGATTCCCGGAGTGATGATGAAGGGCGAATATTACACCTTCGCGGACGAGAACACTCTGCCGCGGTACACCGGATGCGATGACGCCGTGTTTGGCGTAGGCAACGTGGTGACCGGGCAGGGGAACATTCGCGTGTCGCTGGTGCACAGTCAAAAAGTGACCAATGAACTGATTGCGCGGTACATCCTGGGAGACGGGGATTTGTCCGCGGTATACGCGGCCAAGGAAGCGCTCGCCGGGGCGGAGGCGGGAGCCGTCGAGATAAAGGTCAAAGCGCTACCGGCGCTATCCACGCAGCAGACTGTCGCGCTGGAACAGCGCATTACCGCGCAACAGCGCAAGGTTGGGTATACGTCGGATTATGATTCGTGGATAGCGAAGGTTACGCCGCCGGATTTGGAGTAGGCGGGTTGTTCGGGCCGCGCCGAACCGGCGGGCTGCGATCGGGAACACCGGATGTTCCGATCGTTGGGTGGGGCGGCACAGGCCTCAGGTCGCGCGTTATCCATCGCGATGATTTCGCGTTCGGGGCTTCGCGACGACCTGAGCTACAGTTGCCTACCCGCGGCGCTTACTGGGGAGGCTGCTGCGGCCGTCCGCCGAAGTTGGACGGATCGAACTTTTGCGGCGTGCCGGTGATGTGATCCTGCGCGTTGGTGATCACCTTGGTGAGGATCATGGTGGAATCGCCATTGGTTGACTTGACCAGGCCCCATGGCGTCACCTTGGTGGAGAGCCAAGCCTCCCACTTCCCGTTCTTGTCGCGGTAATGGTCGCAGCTGAAGGTTCCTGCCGGCGTGGTGACGTCCTCGGTACCGACTTTTTCCGCGTCATTGCGAATGTCGGTGGCCGGCGCGGCCTGATTGGGATTGCCGAAGGCCGGCAACTCCATCGGCGGGCGGCCGGGCATCTGAACCACCATCTTGGCGATGCTGCCGCTCTTTTCGTCGAACACCATCAGAGTTTTGGCATACATCTGGCCACCGGCCTGCGGCCGATTCATGGCCATTTCGAGCCAGTAGCCGGTCTTGCCGTTGACGTCTTCCTTGCCGACCAGCGTCAGCTCAATGTCATTTTTGCCGTTGGCATTATCAATCTCGTAGGCGCCGCCGGTGCCGATCACCGGGTTCCAAATGCCCTTGAAGTCGGGCTGGCGCAAGCCGCCAAACTGCGCAGAGGCGGGCCACGCGAAAGCCAGCGTAAGCGCTAAGACAGTGACAATTCCTGCGAATCTAACAGTACGCATTTTGTTTCCTCCGGATGCGGCCGATGAAGAGAGAATTCTCAAAAGTGAATGGGCAGATGAGTGGGTTGGTCCATCATGCGTGTGCATTTCTTCCAGCGTTTTTAGCAGAGTTGAGCGGGTTTGAGCAAACGGTTGTGTCTGCTCTGTCTATAGGATCGCTGTGGCGACGGACGTGAGGAGTTCCTGAGTGGCGATTGGGTGGTGGTTGTGGGTTGGGAACGGACCCACCCTCACACTTCCGAGGGTCGGTCACCCGGGGTTCCTCGCGCTCGGCGTAGGGAACGATCTCGCCGTAACGTGCGTTGCGATGGGATATTAAGGCTTAATTTTGTGGCACTTGTTTGCGGCATGACGAGGTGTTATTCGCATGCCAGGGCGTCTACGGGATCGCTTTGCGCGGCGCGGATGGCCGGGTAGGCGGAGCCAACCAGTGCGCCGACGACAGCCACAAGGATCGAGCCGCCGATCCATTCGACCGGAATCTGAATTTGCAGCGTGGGCGATGTGTGGTGCAGCAGTGTGGTGACGCTGTAGGTCACTACGACACCCAGCGCCGCGCCCAAAACCACCAGAAACAGCGCCTCGGCCACGATCAGGCGGCAAATCTCAAATCGCGTCGAGCCCAAGGCCTTGAGGACACCGATCTGCCTGCGGCGCTCGAGGACCATGGTGTACATAGTCAAAAGAACGACCAGGAAGCTGATGATGATTCCCAGGCCCACAAAGGAATTGATGAATGGACGCAATTCGGGAAGGTTGGAGGAGGTCATCAGCGAGAGGAACTCGGCCATGGAGCGGATGCGATAGGTGGGCAACAGCTTCACTATTTCGGCGCGAACCGCTTCGGTATCGCCTGAGCTGCGGACGTACACCATCGAGACGCGGCCGTCAGCTCCGGCGACGTCCTGCGCGGTGCGCAGGGGCACGAAGTAGCGGGCGCCCTTCCCATGCAGCACGATGCCGCTGATACGAAAGGTGTGGTTGATAAGCGTGGTGGTGCTGCCGACGTGAAGCTTCTTGGCGCCGGCGGCCAAATCGTCGGCGATGGCGTCATCGGGCTGCGTGAAGGGGCCACCGGAAAGAAACGTAAAGCCCTTGCTGAGGCCGTTGAAGCGGTCGTAATCAATGCCATAGGTAACGCCGAGGGAGTGCGTATCCACGACGATCAACACGCCGGCGGCCTCGTCGACTCCGGGGAGCTTGGCGATGTTGGCGGCCACCGACTCGGGCATGACGGCGTTGCTGAAAGCGACGAACATGGAAGAGTTGGGCGGCTGGACGATGATGTCGGCGCCCACGCCTTCGGTGCGCGAGCGGTAGTCGCTGAGCATTCCCGTTGTGAGACCAACGATCAGGAGAATGAGAAAGACTTGCAGGGCAATGGCCACGGCGCTGACCGCGGAGCGCATGGGGTGCACGCACAGGTCGCCCCAGAGCAGGCGGAGATAGACAAATTTCGTGTCGCGCGTGTGCGCAACTGAGGCTTCACTGGTCATCAATTTTTTGTGCCGGGGCCATGCCGGGGTTTTTGCCGAGGCATTACCGTATGGCCAGCTACTCTAGCATCCGGCCCAAGATGGGTCAAAGCCGCGGCAACAATTCTTTCCTGAAATTTCTTCGAGCAAAAAATGTTTTCAACAAAATTGTTCAAAACTCTGTGGAAAAGGGTCTTCCGAGGGAGTTAACTGCGCGCGCTTCGAGCGGCTTGCACGGTTTGCACTATGATGGGGCAAGATGGCACGAACCTGGAATAAAAATTGCGTTGTGCGAGAAACTGAAGCATTCGTTGCGGTTTTTTTACCTGAATAGAACCACGCGAAGAAATTTCGGGAAAGCGCATTTAGAAATCAATTAGAACTTGGACGGACGAGATGAACTTCGATGGACTGCTCACTCTGGTTAACATCGAACCACATGCCGTAGGTTTTCCAGTCGGGGACCACCACTTGAATCAAGATTTTGCCTTGCGGCACCTCTTGCGATGCCGCGATGCCCTCTTCGTTGGTTTTGAGATCCATTTCCAGCGTCTTTGATTTGTGGAGCTTGCCTTCCTGGAGCCACTTCACGTAGACGCTGGCTTCGGACACGGGCTTATTGGCGTCGCCGCCGGTCACAGCGATGTGCAGCCGTGTGGTGGGGCCGACCAGGCCGGTGCCCTTGTCCTTTTTGCTGGTTTGCGCCCAGGCTCCAACGGCAATTGCGAAGATGGCGACAAACAGAAAGCCTCGAAAATTTTTGGTGTTGGGCTTGTGTCTCAACGTGTCGGACCCAAAATGAGAATTTGCAGGCATTTCCCTTCGTTGACCCTTCCGGGTTTCTAAACGGTCCTGGTGAGGCCGGCTGCACATATTTGACTCGCGCCGGGACCTGAGCTAATTTCGAGCCGCGGTTGGCATCACCGCAGCGGATTGTCATCCACTCATACTCCTGCGGCAGGATTGTTGCAACCCGAAAAGATCAGCGCACACGCTTGAGAGCGAAGAGGCAAGTCCGGCCGACCCGGGCGATATGAGGAGGCGTGCAAAATGGGATTCGCAACCGATGCGATCCATGTGGGGCAGGAGCCGGATCCGACAACCGGGGCAATCGTCGCTCCGATTTACCAAACCTCGACGTACGTGCAGGAGGCACTGGGCCAGAACAAGGGCTACGACTACGCGCGCACCGCTCAGCCCAACCGGCGAGCCCTGGAGCGCACCATGACGCGGCTGGAGGGCGGCGAGTCCGCGTTCGTTTTCTCAACGGGGATGGCGGCGATTGATGCGATGTTTCGCCTGCTGCGGCCGGGGGATCACACCATTGTGTCGCAGGCGGTTTACGGAGGGGTTTACCGGCTGACCACGCAACTGCTGACGCACTTTGGGCTGGAGTTCAGCTTCGTGGATACGGCCAATGCGGAAGCCGTAACCGCGGCCATTCGCCCGAATACCAAAATGATCTACGTGGAGACGCCCACAAATCCCACCATGATCATCACGGACATTGCCAAGATCGCCGCGGTGGCCGACGCGCACAAGCTGACGCTGGCCGTGGACAACACGTTCCTCAGCCCCTATTTCCAGCAGCCCATTAAGCTGGGCGCGCATATCGTGGTGCACTCGATGACCAAGTATCTCAACGGGCATAGCGACGCCACCGGCGGAGCGGTGATCCTGACGCGGGTGGCCGACGCGGAGAAGATCTATTTCCTGCAGCGCTCCACGGGAGCAGGGCTGGCGCCGATGGACTGTTTTCTGATGTCGCGCGGCATCAAGACGCTGGCGGTGCGGATGACCCAGCACAATGCCAATGGCATGGCGATCGCGCGCTATCTGGAGGATCACCCCAAGGTGATGAGCGTGCTGTACCCGGGATTGCCGTCGCATCCGGGCCACGAGATCGCGCGCCGGCAGCAGAGCGGTTTCGGGGCGATGATCTCGTTCGACGTGAACACGCTGGATGCCGCCAGGACGCTGCTCAACCACGTCAAGCTGTGCTCGCTGGCGGAGAGCCTGGGCGGGGTGGAGACGCTGATCTCGCATCCGGCAACGATGACGCACGCGTCCATCCCGCCAGAGGTGCGGGAGCAGATTGGGATCACCGATGGACTGGTGCGCATCTCGGTGGGCATTGAGGACGCCGAGGATTTGCTGGAGGATCTCGACCAGGCGCTGGATAAGATTTAGGCGCGTGCACGCCCGCTCAATCTATGCACCATCCACTTCACCGCTAAGTTCAGGCTTGCCTCTGGCGAGGCTTTTCCCTTTCGGCGTCACATAGAACCAGAGTTCGGTAAGGCGATCAGCGGCATAATCAGTCTTGGCCGAATGCGGCGGTCGGGGGCTGAGCAGGTATGCCTCTGCGTATCCTCCAGCGATTAGTTCCCTCAATGCATTAGCCACTTCCGCTTCGGTTACCAGTAATCCCCGGATTCCGCACACCCGTTTTGTTTCCGTAAAAACGTGCTCAAAATTCTCATAGTCATCCGCTATATCAGTTATCACGCAATCTTTGATGAAAGCCGAATTTACGGTCACGTCTTTCTCCTACCGTAGGCAATCGGCGAGCCATGCCAGGTAACGCGGGGAGCCTGCGGCGACGGATACGGCTAGAAATTCGGGCACTTCGTAGCTGTGCAGCTTTTCCACTTCGCGGCGCAGGGCCACCAGGCGGCCGCGCGAGGTTTTGATCAACAAAAGAAACTCGCGGGCCTTCTCGACCTTCCCTTTCCAGCGATAGACGGAGTCCACCGGCGCGGAAAGGATGTTGACGCAGGCAGCCAGGCGCTTTGACACGACGCCCTGGGCGATACGCGCCGCCTCGTTGCGCGAGCCGCAGGTAACGAGAACCAACATGAAACCTGCGCGCCCGGCTTGCCTGGCTGATTTTGTTTGGGCCATCCGTTTCACCACGTACTTTCTTGCGGCGTCGTTACTCTTTACCAGCATTTTCCTTTTCTGATCGCTGGAGGAGCGCCGCGCGCCAAGATACAATAGCGCGCCGGCGAAAACCAATGCCCTCATCTTCCAGCAAGGCTGACGCGGCCGTCCACTCTGGGGCCATTCATTCTGGAGCCATCCGCTTCGGGGCCATTCGATTTGGCACTTCGGGATGGCGCGGAATTATTGCCGACGATTTTACCTTCGCGAACGTGCGCATCGCGGTGGCGGCAATCGCCGACCATGTGTTGAGTCACAACAAGAAACCCTCGCTGCTGCTGGCGCACGATACGCGATTCTTCTCCGAGGATTTCGTACGCACCGCGGCCGTGGTGCTGGCTGCGCGCGGTGTGCACCCGCTGATCTGCAAGGGCGCCACACCCACGCCGGTGGTGGCTTACGAAATTTTGCGGCGCAAAACCGACGGCGCGATCAACTTTACCGCCAGCCATAACCCCGCGGACTACCATGGCCTGAAGTTTTCGGGGGCCGACGGCGGCCCGGCGATGCCGGAGGTGACGCGCGACATCGAGGCTCGCGCGGCGGAATTGGCGCCGCGAGCGGAGTTTGCCGCTCCTGCATATCCGGCGGCGCACGACATGCCGCAGGTAGAAAGCATCGAGCCGAAGCCCACTTACCTGGAGCGGCTTGGCGAACTGGTGCGTTTCGACGTGATTCGCGACGCGGCACGCAAGGCAGACCTGCGCATTGTTTACGACGCGCTGCACGGCTGCGGCGCGGGCTACGTGGACGCCGCACTGGCCAGGCACGGCGTTCAGGCGCATACGCTTCGCGCCGAGCGCGATGTGCTGTTCGACGGCACGGGCCCCGACGTTTCGGACGAAAATCTGGCGCTGCTCGCCGCGAGCGTGCGCAAGGAGAATGCGCAGGTCGGCCTGGCCACTGACGGCGATGGGGATCGCTTCGGGATTATAGACGGCGATGGAAAGTGGGTGTCGCCCAACCATATCCTGGGCCTGCTTTTTGACTACCTGGTGGAAACGCGCGGATGGAAGCTGACCGCGGCGCGCAGCGTGGCTACTTCGCACCTGCTGGACGGGGTCGCGCGGCTGCACAAACTCCCCGCAGTGTACGAAACGCCGGTGGGCTTCAAGTACATCGGGCAACTGATCCAGAAAGACGCCATCACGCTGGGCGGCGAGGAAAGCGCAGGGCTCACCATTCGCGGGCACGTGCCGGAGAAAGACGGTGTGTTGGCGTGCCTGCTGCTGGCGGAGATGATCGCGGCGCGCGGCGCTTCTCTATCCGAGCAACTGAACGTTCTTTTTCGCCGCGTCGGGCGCTCCTACTGGCCGCAGCGCAGCAACCTGCACCTTCCCGACGACGTTAAGGCGCGCACCATTGCGCGGCTGAACGGCGACTTTACGGATTTTCTGGGGCGCCGCGTGGCTCGCACGGACCGCACCGACGGAGTGAAGCTCGTGTTCGAGGACAGCTCGTGGGTTCTGTTGCGGCTTTCGGGCACCGAGCCTCTGCTGCGTATCTACACTGAGGCCGCTACGCCGCAGGAATCCACGCAACTGGCGGAGCAGGCGCGCGAGTGGGTATTCGACGCGACGGCATGAGGAACGGCATCATGATGGAAGAGGCGAAACCATGATGGAAGAGACGACATCATGATGGAAAAGATGACACCATGACAGAAAAAACCGGCGGGGGCGAGTGTGAGCCGTATTTCAAAGGCGCAGTCATTCTGGAGCGCCAACGCGAGGATCGTGCTGGGCATGGCGCTGGTCACTCTGGCGGCCCACGATATTTTTGGCGCGCACGGCTATCTGGCGATGCGCCGTGCGGAGGCCGAAGTAAAGGAAATCCGCGCCAATATTGACCGTCTGAATCAGGAAAACGCGGAGCTGGCGGCGCAGATCGATTCGCTGAAGAGCGACCCTCAGGCCATCGAACGGATCGCGCGCGAAGAGATGGGGCTGGCGCGGCCGGGCGAAGTGATCATCAAACTCCCGCCGCCGGATCCGTCGGCAGCAGGGGACCCCAAGCCGTGATTCGCAGGGCTGTCCCAGCTAAGTAATGCGCCGCTTCAGCTTTTGACCGCCGAGCCGCTGGTTACCGTTGTCGCGGCCGGTGTGGCCGCAGCAGCAGGAACCCAGAACATGAAGGCGCGCCAGCCGCGACCGCGCATGCGGTTGCGAATGATCGCCAACGCAATCATGGCGACACAGATGATCGCCAGGCCCAGTGTGGCCACCGGAATGCCCTCGGTACCCTTGCCGAGGATCGAAAAGCGGCCGTAAACAAACTCGATGTGCACCCAGTAGACCAGCAGCGAGGCTTGCCCCAGTTCGATGAGCGGGCGCAATCCGCGCTGGCCCCATCCCCATTGGCACCAGGCATAGCTGAGCGGCAACAGCAAAAGCAGAGCGCCGACGCGGCCGAGGAAAAAATCAGGGCTGGTATGCCAGAAGTCGTACACGGCGTAGAAGCGCTGCGCCAGAGCGCCAATCACGCCCATAGAAAGCAGCAGCGTGGCGCCGCCTGCGCCCAGTAGTGCGACGGCTGCAAATCCATGGCGTTGCGCCCACGGGGAAACCAGCACAAATCCGACGGCCAGACCTAGGAACGCGAACGCCGCCCATGGAAATAACGGAAACAGCCACGGCTGGGGATTGGCGAAGGTGTGGACGCCGTTGACATAACTTTCGAGATACCACGGCAGCCAGCGCGGCTGGTGGGTGGTCCACAGCGGCGGAGTGAACAGGATGATCGCTATGCCTACGACCAACGCCAAGGTTTCGTTCCAGCGGCGCAGCAGCGTTGGGTCCGTTCCCGGCGCACCCTCCCCAGGCACCGCGCCCGCGGTGGCCGCCGCCACATAGCACAGCAGACCCACGAGCATGAGCGATAGGCCGATCATGTTCAGGATGTCCACGCGCAGCAGGTCGGTGCGCGGCGCCCAGGGGTAGCCGAGCAAAAACTCCTGCAGGCGGAACAGCAGGCCCAGGACGA
>Ga0206824_10325_pt1 | contig 12176 bp, 12 predicted proteins | sample Alteio_BWOrgCont_82_FD_152874 | JGI IMG/M metagenome (GOLD analysis project Ga0206824, IMG submission 152874) | Enriched cells from forest soil in Barre Woods Harvard Forest LTER site, Petersham, Massachusetts, United States -... | ecosystem: Environmental > Terrestrial > Soil > Temperate forest >...
ATGAAGTAATGCATTACAAACGGGACGAAATTCTGAAACTTGGACAGAATTTTAAAGATTATAAACTATTTGTTCATGATTCAACAAATACCTACAGGGTAACAAAGCCTTCGCTTGATGCGGGGAACATTAAGGGTACTCTTATTCAATTAGAAGATTCAGCGAAAATTACGGAAATAAGAAATCCTAAAACCCGGAAACAAATGCGAGACCACAAGAACGACTTAAATGTATATAGCAAAACTGAAATTAAAGATAATGGAGGTTTCGTGTTGAAGAAAGAAGATATTAAGAAAATTAGCCGTATTGTCCCTATTAAGCCCAAATTCGATGCCGTATTATATGCTGAAATTTTAGGCGTAGTGGCATTGGGTACGGTAATATGGATTGGAGTAATTGCTTCTTTCGGGGGACTATTATAGCATAGCCTTAGTTTGCTTCCATTATTGGATTTTCTATTTCAGCTTCTACTTCGTCGTTTTTCTTTAAAATATCTTTTCGCATAATAAATAAAAATGAGCCGAAAATCAATATAGCCGCAATACCTTCAGCTAAAATGGTGTCAGGTGTTCCAATACGATCGGACAAGCTGCCAATTAATAAAGCGCCCAGTGGCATCATCCCAAAAAAAGCCATGGCAAAATAGCTGATTACCCTGCCCCTCATTTCAGCTGTTACGGTTGTTTGTATAATAGTATTACTAACCGTTACCTGAGCCATCATTCCGAAACCTGTAACAACAGCAAAAATACAAGCTACCCAAAAAATAGTTACATGAGAAAATGCAATCAGTCCAATTCCAAAGATTAATGTGGCGATTAATAAAATTTTTCTTAAATCAACACCTGGTTTTAAGGAAGCCAGCATAATAGTTCCTATTATGGCACCAAGCCCTGTAAAGCCATATAAATACCCGTATATAGAGGCGTTCCCTTTAAAAATAACTTTGGCGTATACGGGTAGCAAAAAGGTGTATGGAAGCACAAATAAACTCATTATAGCAAGAAATAAAATTATCACTCCAATCCTTGGAGTAGCCTTTAAATAGGCAAAGCCTTCTTTCAATTCATACATCACTTTTTTAGAACTGTTATGCGGAATAGGCTTATTGAATCGCATTAGTAATAAAGAGAATATTACCGCTAAAAAACTTGCCGCATTAATCAAAAAGCATATTCCTGCGCCAAGCGTAGCTAAAACCAAACCTGAAATGGCGGGTCCTATCAGTTTTGCCAGATTAACCATGGATGAATTAAGAGCGATAGCGTTTGACAAATCAGCCTTATCGTCTACCATGTCATAAACTAAGGCCTGACGTGCCGGAACATCAAACGCATTAATAATGCCTAACAATATGCTGACTGTAAGTATTTCCCATATGGTATAGTGATTCAGCAGAACAAGTATTGCCAGTAAAAGAGCTTGTATGAGCGATAGAATTTGTGTAGTGAGCAATACCTTATAGCGGTTATACCTGTCAGATATAACGCCGCCAAAAACAGAAAACAGGAAACTTGGGAACTGTGTTGCAAAAGCAGTCAATCCAAGCATGAAAGAAGAATGGGTTTCAACATATACAACCCACGGAACAGCCGTTTTTTGCATCCATGTTCCTATCAGAGATATTGATTGTCCGGAGAAATATAGCCTGTAATTACGGCCTTTAAATGCCTTGAATGTTTCCAACTTCATTTAGTCTTTACCTCCTCAAATAAATAGTTCACTCTTCTCATTTCACAAACCTTAGTTTGCAAATTTACATACTTTGCAGGGATTTATTATCGGTTAAAAATAGAAGGTAATCTCAATATGCCCCCAGCCGTGGTAAATGCCGGTTACAATTTCATTTGTTATGTGGGTTACTGAATACACAATGGAAGTTTTATGCCATGAAAGGCAAATGCCATAAGAATCGCCAAAAATAACGGGAGATATTTGTTTGTAACTAAGGGTGTATATACTGTTATTGGTAAATAAATCGCCTTGCATAGTGCCATTATATGCCACACCTTCCATCCAGGCTTTAACAATACCATATACTTGAAAGGAAGAAGTCCTGTTAGTTAAAAAGTACGATTGCATTTTCCCTATATGAAGAGTCAATCCAGCGAGGGCATTATCATATACAGTGCCTGTATTTATTTGCCCGAGAAAGTCAACATCAGCAGCAGGGTCGGTATAAAGCGCCTTTTCGTAACGTAGCATGTAGTTTAACATTACACCACTTCCAATCTGGTATTGCCAGCCACCGGGTTGAACATTGGTGCCATATTTATGAATGGCTTTTTGTTCTTCCTCACATTCAGCGCAGGAGCCTATTTCTCCAACATCAAGTTCAGCTGTTAACATTTGTTTTTTGTAATAATCGGAAGAAGTTTTATAATGTCCCAGATAAATATATCCGGAATAGGGACGGTCTCCTTTCAGTATAGAGTCACTTCCAATATTAGTAGGCGTAAAACAATCCTGGGCTACTGCCAAGCCATATTGTACAGTGGAATTAGATAAGCGGGGCAATAGCCACATGATGGGAGAATATTTGTACAAGGGGTTTTCGCTTTCTATCCTAATGCCCTGAGTATAGTATTCATCGGTTTGGGTGAAGTAGTCGTTTTCGTAATTTATACGGATAAACTTGTTTGTGCCAATTTGTAATCCTGAAGTATCTTGTTGCCCCAAAATGGCTGTTTCAAAAAATAGGATAGAAAGTAAAAGTATAATAATATGTTTCATTATTTCAATATACGTACTTTCTTACTATATCGGTTTTGAACTATAAATTATGAACCATTTTAACATATTTTACACTCGTTCGTTATTGCAAACGAAGTAAAGCAATCTTGCCCGTGAGTACAAATAATGGGCTTGAAGACAGTTTTTTTTAGGCTATTGAAGTATTTAGAAAAAATGCTAATCTGGCTGAAGCAGTAAGTCTCTTAACAAATATTTTCTCATCATCTAATGATACCTTTTATCCATTAAAAACATCTATTGAAAAGAAGCATGATAATAAGAAAGCCTCTAAAGTTTGATATTTTTATTTATTACTTCCACTTTATTGTAATTGATAAAGAACCAATTTTCATCTGAAATAATTCCACATTCATTTAGATTTTTATAGCCCTTCTCTCCTTTCCACTTGCCTATATAGGGATTATAGTCACATTCTTCTTTATGGTACCATTCCCCATTTTTTCTTTGATAGGGGATGCGATTATCCATGCACATATATCGAAACTCGCAATGTTTACATACATCGCTCATATCTTTCGTAACATGCCAGTATTTTTGATTTGCCTCAAGTTCAATCAATTTTATTAATTCTTCTTTGCTATTTATATTTCCAATTATTTCTTCACATTCCGGAGCATTTTTAATGCTTCCCCTTGAAGAAATGAAAAGTTTACGATTAAAATAAGTATGATGTTTTTGTGATTCAGTAAAAAATGGAATATTCACTACAAATGTTTTTTTGTCAGGTTTAACCATGAATAGCTCAGTTGGTTTGATCAAAAAATTATTATAGATTACTAACATATTATTTCTACACTTGACTTTCCTGTAAGCAGGTGCTTTATATAAGCATAATAATGTTACTCTTAAATGCTCTTTACATAAATCTATCAACCTCTTATCGTATCCTTTTGAATTGTAGTCGGAAAGTACCTCAATAGATTTTACTCTTGATTGTAAGAAATCAATGCCAGTCTATTTCCTTTTTACCCTGCTCCTGTAAAATGGCATTGGTCTTAGAAAAGTGTTTGCAGCCCATAAATCCATTATATGCCGAAAAAGGTGAGGGATGTGCAGCCTTTAGAATATGATGTTTCGAACCATCAATCAATGCTTCTTTTGCTTGTGCATATCTGCCCCAAAGTAAAAAGACTATCCCCTGCTTTTCATGAGATAGATGTTGTATTACGCTATTCGTAAAATCTTCCCAGCCCTTTCCTTGATGAGAGCCTGGTTCATTGGCTCTAACAGTCAGCATAGCATTAAGAAGCAAAACCCCTTGGTCTGCCCAGCGTTCCAAATTACTCGATTGCGCTATGGGATAGCCCAAGTCGCTTTCAATTTCTTTAAAGATATTTACAAGAGAGGGTGGCATTTTAATTCCATCACTCACAGAAAAACATAAGCCATTTGCCTGTCCCTTTCCATGATAGGGGTCTTGCCCAAGTATCACAACCTTTACATTATCAAAAGGTGTATGGTTAAATGCCGAAAAAATGAGTTTTCCGGGAGGGTATATAATATGCTTTGCCCTTTCTTCAATTAAAAACTCTTTTAGATGTACAAAATAAGGCTTGTTGAATTCCTCTTGCAGGGCTACTCTCCAGCTTTCTTCAATTACAGGAGCAACGGAAATATTTTCCATAATGAATTATAATGAGCAAGTAAAAGTAAAAAAGAAAATGCAATTATTTCCCCGCCTTAACTTTTTGGTTGTAATATTTACACCATTTTGTCAAGCCACATTTTTCGCAAAGTGGTTTCCGGGCAATGCAAACATACCTGCCATGCAGAATAAGCCAATGATGGGCCAGCGGTATTTTTGCAGTCGGAAAATACTTTACCAATTGGGTTTCTGTTTGCAGTGGATTTTTAGCATTTGTAGTAAGCCCTATTCTTGCAGCCACTCTGAAAACATGGGTATCTACCGCCATGGTGGGCTTATTAAAAACAACCGACATAATAACATTGGCAGTCTTTCTCCCCACCCCGGGAATAGAAGTTAATTCTTCCATAGTGGAAGGCACTTGGCTATTGAATTTTTCAACTAATACTTTGGAGCCTTTGACAAGATATTCTGCTTTACTATTGGGGTAACTTATACTCTTAATGCTTTCCCTTACCTCAGCTACAGAAGCTTTTGCCATAGTTTTCGCATCAGGGAATTTCTTAAAAAGAGGCGGGGTAACCATATTTACCCGTTTATCGGTGCATTGGGCTGAGAGTATAACAGCAACAAGCAATTCAAATGGATTGCGATAATGCAATTCGGTTTCAGCTACAGGCATAGTAGCTTCAAAGTAGTCAATTACATGACGGAATAACTCTTCCTTTTTCAAAGGCGATAGGAAAGCACTTAGTTGGTAATGTATTCAACAAATTCTATAACGCTTTTACTTGGCATAATATTAAGCGTTTTTGAATAGTTCAGAATGTTCTTAATAATTTGAACTGAAGGTTCAGTAAAGTTAGATTCTACTTTCTTTTTTGCGGGAATTTTACCATTTGGGTCCATTTCATGTTCTGACGAGGGGAAAGATGAGAGCGGAGTATTTTTGTCCATGAGGTTTGATTTATGTTATATATAATAACTACCATGTTGTAAAAATATTGTACTCCGATTTAAAATTATTCTGACAAGGCAATTTTATGTTCTTCAGCAAGCCTTCTAAGGTTTATAAGGGCATATCTCATTCTCCCTAAAGCTGTGTTAATGCTTACACTTGTCATATCTGCTATTTCCTTGAAACTCAAATCATAATAATGCCTTAATATAACTACTTCACGCTGTTCAAATGGAAGATATTCAACCAGTTTTCTTATGTCCTGAAGAATTTGCTTTTTAATAATACAATCTTCTGTGGATTGTTGCTCAACCTTAACCACATCAAATACGTCAACTACCTTACCATCGGGCCTGACTATCTTGCTTATGGTTTTTATTTTTCCATTCTGACGGAAACTATCAATAATGAGGTTGTATGAAATCCTCATCACCCATTGGATGAACTTTCCTTCGCTGTTATATTGTTTCTTTTTAAGAGTGCGGATAACTTTAAAAAAAGTTTCCTGGAATATATCGTCCGCAACAACTCTGTCCCGGACTACATTTAATATGTATCCGTAAACCTTCTTTTTGTACCGCTCTAAAATTTGGGAAAACGCGTCTTCGTCGCCGTTTTGGTATAGATGAATCAATACATCATCAGGAATTACTTGCTGTTCCATAAAGGTTTATTTATTGGTTACAAGTAAAGGTTTTCCCGATAGATATTGAATTTAGATTATTAAGAAATTACTTAGCTTGAGGCAAAGATAAGTTAATAAATGTTAATTATCCAAATTTTTAGCCAATTATTTTATTAATCCTTTCTAAAAAGCCATTCCTGAGGGTCGAGTTTATTTTGTCCTTTCCATATCTGTAATTCTATTTCAGCCGCTTGATTTTGCTCATCATATTCAATCGTACCAAGTGTTTGTTTGGTATCCACTTTTTCGCCGGCTTTCACAAAAACCTCTTTTAAATGACGATAAACACTTAAAAAATCTCCATGGCGTATAATAACAACCTCGCCGTTTTCGGGATCTTTGGTAACAACTGAAATGGTTCCGTCAAAAATGGCCCTTGCAATAGCCCCCTTACTGGTAGCAATATCTACACCGCTATTATTCATAGTAATACCCGGCATAGGCGAATATATGCCAAAGGGAAGGGTTATAACGCCCTCCAAAACAGGCCAGGGTAGCTTTCCTTTATTGCTCTCAAAATTGTTGGATAATGCTTGTGCTTCAGGTGTAAGTTTTAATTCAAGGGTTTTTGAAGTTGTTTTATTTGCGATAGTATTCGTATTTGATTTTCTTATTTCATCTTCAATAAGCTTTTTAATAGAAGCATCTAATTTTTGAGAGGCGTGTTGCTTTTCTGCAAGCTGTTTGCGAAGTTGTTTTTCTTTGCCTTTAAGCTGTTCGTATATCTTTTGCTGGTCATTTTTTTCAGCATTCAATGTACTCCGTTCCGATTCTATATTCTGAAGCAATTGATTTTTTTCGTCTTTCTTTTTTTGGAGACGAGCTACTTTATTACCCACTTCTTTAGATGTAGAATCAATTATCAGCGCCTGTCGATGCCGGTATTCCTGATATTCCTGCACATACCGCATGCGCAACGCTGCTTGTTCAAAATTTTTAGATGCAAATATGAAAGAGAGTTTATTATATCCTTTTTCTGTTTTGTAGGCATCAACCACCATGCGTGCATATTCCTTTTTCAAATCGCTTAACCTTACTTCCATTGTGCCAATGGTATCATTTGCAGATTTGATTTGTACCTGTATAATCTCAATTTCTTTTGTTACTGTTTCAATAACCTGTTCCTGAAGATTTATTCTACGGGTAACCGTCATAAGCCGTCCGAGGGAAGATTCTTTATTGTTTTTAGTTTGCTCGAGCAGTTTATTAAGGTACTCTATATCCTCCTGTAGTTTTTTCTTTTTGCCCTCCAGCTCCCGTTTGGTTTTTTGAGCCACAGCAAACCCCGGCAGGCTAATTAAGATTAATATGAATAGAATGTATTTAATACCGTATCTGTTCATATTTCTTGGGGATGATAAACGGAATTTTTTCGTAATTAGTAAAATTGACGCTTTTATATTTCAAATCAATTTTTATAGCTTTTTTTTCTGTGTTTATTTCATAGTGAATATGCATAGGGAAAATACTTCCTGAATCCTGCTTTTTAAAATCATCGTAAGAAGCCTCAAAGACATGATGTGTTACAAAATCCTCCAGCCTTACTTTTTTAATATGAAAATCGCTAGCATCAATCCATATAAGCTGGGCATCGTTACGGCTATGTAAAGGTTTATTTCTATACATTAACCGCTTGTATTTTCTTTTTCGCACGGTACTTAATATATAATCTCTGCCATCAAAATAAGCTTTCATTTTAGAGGTATCATTATAAAACGCCAATGAATTACCAATTAAAACAGATTGGATAAGATCAAAATCTACGTCCTCTCTTAATAGAGTATCCATATAATCGTAGGTTCCTTTGAAATAATTTTTCCCAAGGTGATTAATTATCATAACAGAATCACCATCCAATTTTGCATGGGCAACAGTAATACTTCCCAGTAAAACTGAAACAGTTGTCCATATTATGCTGTCCTTACGCATTCTTACTACGCCATCAAGTGATTGATGTGTTGTATCGTCATCATAATCCATTGTAAAATGGGCGCTAATCCATTTGTAGTTAAGATTATTCCCTCTTAGTTTCGTCATAAGGGAATAGGCGTTTTCCCTTCTAAGGCTTGTTGTAGGAGGAGGATTAGGTGTTTGAATTTTTTTAACGGTAAGGCAGGACGTAAAAAATAATCCGGGTACAAGAAGTAAAAGTAAAAGCCTTCTCATTCTTATATTTTATAATTGCTTGTCTTTTATTTTTTTGTCCAACGATGGGGAATTACCCCCCCTTTCTTCCGCCCGCTTCCAATATTCCATAGCGGAATCCTTTTCACCAAGTTTAAATAATATATCGCCATAATGTTCTAAAATAGTGGGGTCTCTTTCTCCTCCATGGGCCATAGCTTTACTTTCCCATTCTTTTGCATCTTGGAATTTACCTAACATATAAAGAATCCAGGCATAGGTATCTTCATACGCATCGTTATATGGCCTTATTTCATTTGCTCTTTTCGACAGACTATCGGCTAACAATAAATTGGTATCACGGACAGAAAGGAAATAACTGTAATTGTTCATTACATAGTCATTGTTTGGGTTTATTTTTAGTGCTGCTTCATACCCGGAATCGGATATAGAAAAATGCCTTGTATAATAACCCACATCACCAATAAAGGTATAAAACTCACTAAGCAAAGTAGTGTCATCTAACACATACATAACACCGCTTTTGAAAGAACTTAGTGCGGCATCATAATTCCGCATTTGCATATTTGCAAATCCATTGAAGTAGTATAGTTGTGCATTAGTTGGAAACAGGTCAAGAGCTTCCCTGCTTTCCTTTTCCATATCTTTGACATCATTTAGACGATTTTCCACTTCTAACAACTGGTCCCAATATACTAACCTGCTACTATCCTCGCCCACAGCAATTCTGTATTGATCGCGGGCTCTTTGCGCATTTCCAACTTTCAAAAGAAGTTCAGCAAAAATGGCATGAGCTTTAGGCTCTGTGGGATTAGCTTCCACCATTTTTTTCGATAAAATCATTGCATCAATAAATATAGAATCTCCTTTAGTGAATGTTGATAAACCCTGCACTATCCTAACCTTGGTATCTATATCAAGCGATGGTTCTTCAAAAGCTTTTTCCAATTCTTCAAAAGCCATTGTACCTTCATTTTTAATTTTATAATAATCGGCGAGAGATAAATGAACCATAGGATCATGAGGATATAGCTGTTCCGTTTGCTGATATTCTTCCATAGCCTTATCGTCCTTACCTTTTAATTCGTAAAGATTTCCGAGCATATCATAATACTGTGGCGTAGACGGGTCATTTTTAATTAGTTTTTTTATTTCCTCTTCAGCTTTAGAATATTCTCTTATTTTTTCAAGCATTTCTATTTTATTCATAGAGATATCTTCATCTACCGAACCTTCCTTTTTCTCTAACGTGTTGTAGGCATTAATGGCTTCTTTATATTGTCCTGCCTGTAGTTGCGTAAGAGCAAGCTTATAGTAAAAGTCTGTTGTATTGGGATGCATTTTAACCAGGTCTTCATATACCTTTATCACATCCTTATATCTTCCCAATTCCTGCAAATTTTCGGCATAAAAATTTCTATACCATATATTTGCCGGGTCACCATTTACAGCTCTTCTAATATAAACCAAGGAACTGTCAGGTTGTTTATTTATCTCTAGGATATCAGCTACCTCATAGTTTGCGGCTGGGCTATATGGATTTATAGCAAGGCATTTGCGAAAAATATCCATTGCCTCATCGAAGTTGCCTAATATTTTTTGTTTTAACCCATTATAATAAGCTCCTTTAAATTTATCTTCGTCAATATCCGTATGGCGTTTTCCTGATGAAGCAGAAGTTGCCGTCCGGGAAGAAGAGCAGGAAAAAAACAGAATGGAAATCATTGTGAAAATGATTCCCTGATAAACTGCTTTTATTGCTCTGAATTGCATGTCTTTTTAGTTCACTTGATTATAATCCCCTAAATTCAATCTATCCTGTTTTCCGCTGCTCTGTTCTTGCTTTCCGTTATATTCCACATTACTTCCAATCATAGATTCAGTAATAGTCGCATTAACAATACGACAATCATGCCGTAGTATGGAATCGGAAATTTTGGTGTTTTCAATAGTGTTGTTCGCTCCAATAGATACATGAGGTCCAATAACCGAATTTTTTATGATGGTATTTTTTGCTATACAGCAAGGTTCTATTATAGTTGTATTAATCAATTGTACTGATGATTGCTTAGGAAATGTTTTAGTTTCAAGCAAGCGCTTATTCGTATGAAGCATATTGGCTTTACTGCCACAGTCAAGCCATTCACTTATCTGCGCCACACTGAATTTTGTCCCTTTCCTTTTCATGTTTTCCAGTGCATTGGTAAGCTGATATTCTCCCTTTTCTTTTATGTCATTATCGAGGAGGTATTGCATTTCGCTTTTTAAATATTCCCCGTCTTTAAAATAATAAATACCAATAATAGCAAGGTCTGAAACAAATTCCTGTGGTTTTTCGACAAACTCTGTAATGATATTGTGCTTGTCAAGTTTTACCACACCAAAAGGGCGAGGGTCTTCTACCTTCTGAACCCATATAATTCCTTCATGCGATGTATCAACGGTAAATTCGCCGCGGAAAAGAGTATCTGCAAAAGCAACCACAACACTGCCTTTTAGCATATCCTTCGCACACATTACAGCATGGGCAGTACCCAATGCTTCTTCCTGATAAAATATTCTCCCTCTGGCTCCCATCTTTTTTGCGACAGCCAATAAATTTTCTTCCACCTCTTTTCCAAAGTGTCCGATTACAAATCCTATTTCTTCAATTTGTCCTTTAATGGTGGCTGCAATATCCTCTATAAGATGCTGAACCATTGGCTTGCCTGCAACAGGTAATAAAGGCTTGGGAACAGTTAATGTATGAGGCCTCATTCTTTTGCCTATACCCGCCATTGGAATTATTAGTTTCATAAATGCTATCTCTTTTATATTTTAATTTAGTGTTTTCCTGTATGCCCGAATCCTCCTGCACCCCTTACTGTTTCCATCAGTTGTTCAACTTCTTCCCATTGCACATGTTCGTGCTTAGCAATTACCACCTGTGCTATACGCTCTCCATCGTTTATTGTAAAATCTTCTTTGGAGAGATTTACAAGCAATACTTTCAACTCTCCTCTGTAATCAGCATCAATAGTGCCCGGGGAATTAAGTACGGTAATACCGTGCTTAAAGGCAAGTCCGCTCCGAGGGCGTACTTGGGCTTCATGGCCTTCGGGAAGTTCAATGAATAAACCCGTAGGCACTAAGCCTCTTTCCATTGATTTCAGTATCATGGGGGCATCTATATTTGCCCTAACATCAAAACCGGCAGATGCCACAGTAGCATACTGCGGCAAAGGATGTTTTGACTTATTTACTATTTTCACTTTCATTGTATTATTGTTTTTTCAGATTCTGTAATAAGGCGAATGAGGGTTTTTCCATAAGGTAGACAACAGCTACGAATATAAGGATTAAACCGTTATTTATTATTAATCCCAATACTTTTGAATCTACATTTATTTGTGTGCTCAAAAAGTACAAAATTAAAGATAATGCAAAGTAGATTGATATACGAAAGAAATCATATTTAACAGGCAATTGTTTACGGCTCATGAAATAGGATAGTACCATGACTGTCGCATAGCATATAAGAGTAGCCCATGCACAGCCAATATATCCTATCCTCGGAATCCAATAAATATTGAGGACAATTGTAATGATGGCTCCAATTAGGGTAAGGTATGCTCCATAGATAGTTTTATTACCTAACTTATACCAAATGGAAAGTGTATAAAATACACCCAGGCATAAATTAGCCAGTAAAAGAATAGGAACTACTTGAAGTCCGCTCCAATAATCTTTATGGATATAATATTTTATCCATGACAAATTTAACAAGGTACCTAACGATATAAGTAAACAGCCAACAATAAAGTACTTAACAATGTCCGCAAAAGTTTTCATAAAATCTTTTTCCTTTGCATTCGCAAAAAAATAGGGCTCAGAAGCATATTTGAAAGCCTGTACAAACATGGTTATTATAATGGATATTTTATAACAGGCGCTGTAAATACCTCCCTGCTGCCAACGCACATCCGCAGGCAATAAGTATCCCAACAAAACTCTGTCAAGCGTCTCATTTACCATTCCGGCAAGACCAGCAAAAAGCAAAGGTACATGAA
>Ga0206824_10326_pt1 | contig 12174 bp, 8 predicted proteins | sample Alteio_BWOrgCont_82_FD_152874 | JGI IMG/M metagenome (GOLD analysis project Ga0206824, IMG submission 152874) | Enriched cells from forest soil in Barre Woods Harvard Forest LTER site, Petersham, Massachusetts, United States -... | ecosystem: Environmental > Terrestrial > Soil > Temperate forest >...
GCGGCGAGTTCTGCGACGGTGGAGGCTCCGCTACGGGCCATGACGAGATGAGCAGCGGCGAAGCGAGCGGGCATGTCATCGAGAAACGGCTTTACTTCCCAGCGCGTGGGGTCCGCACCGCAGGCCTGGTAGGCTTCCTGGGTGATAGCGGCGTGGCGAACGCCGCTCTGGTGCAGAATTGTGAGACCGGGCACTGCATTGAGCAGCGCGGGGACGATCTTTGGCAGAGTTTCATTGAAGAGCCGCGCACCCTGTGAACCGCCGAAGACTAATAGATGGAGCGGTGACTGAGGGGGCGGTTCGAGCGTGAAAAACTCCGGCCGCACAGGAATGCCGGTAACTTCAACATTCTGGAACCACTCGGCAGCCTGCGGAAAATTTACCGCTGCGGCCTGAACACGCTTGCTGACCAGACGGTTGGCGAGGCCAGGCATGGCGTTGGGCTCAAAGACCATGGTGGGAATCTTCATTTGAAGCGCAGCCTGCGTGGCGGGGCCGGAAGCATAACCGCCGACGCCGAAGACTACAGCGGGTTGGAACTCGCGGAAGAGACGCTTGCACTCACTGATGGACTTGGGGAGCTGCCAGAGGGTGTGAATGCGCGTAGCGAGCGAGACATTGTTTAATGGTCCCACATCAATGAGGCGCAGGCGGAAGCCGGCATCGGGTACGAGGCGGATTTCCATGCCACGCGCGGTGCCGACGAAGAGAATCTCCGTCTGGTAACGATCGACAAGCTCACGGGCAACCGCGAGCGCGGGTATGATGTGACCTCCCGTACCACCGCCGGCAATGAGCACGCGCAGTTGTGACAAGGCTTAAACCTTTCTCGAAGATGCTGGGGCTGAAGGTGTAAGGACTACACTTCTTAATCTACTTTACGCGATATGTTGAGCAGAATGCCGATTCCGGCGAGGGTAAAAAAGACGGAAGTACCGCCGGATGAGATGAGCGGCAAGGGTATTCCCTTGGTTGGAACCAGCGAAAGAACAACGCTGATGTTAAAAAATGCCTGCAGCAGAATGGCGATGGTAAGCCCGAATGCTACGAGGCGAGCGAAGGGATCCTGCACCTTGAAGGCTACGCGCAATCCGCGATAGGCGAAAAGGACGAAGAGCAGGACGATGGCGATGGCACCGATGAAGCCTAGTTCTTCGGCAATGTTGGCGTAGATAAAGTCAGTAGATGCTTCAGGCAGGTAGAAGAGCTTCTGCATGCCCTCCATGAAGCCGCGGCCTGTTAGACCGCCCGCGCCGACGGCAATGAGCGACTGATTGATGTGGAAGCCTGTATGCTGCGGATCCATGTCCGGATTGAGAAACACAAGCATACGCTGACGGCGCCACGGGACCCACAAGAGAAGCGCAGCAAGCGGCGGGAGCGCGATCGCCGTGGCAAGGAAAAGATATTTCCATTCCATGCCAGCAATGACAAGCATGAAGGCGGTAACGCCGGCGAGTACAAGCGCAGTGCCGAGATCAGGTTGCTTGACGATGAGAAGAATGAAGACCACTGGCATGATGGCGGCGCGCAGCAGGGTGTTCTTCCAGTCACGCATTTTGTCCAGGCGAGAGGAGAGGAACCATGCCAGGAACAGGATCAGGACGGGCTTGGCAATCTCCGAGGGCTGGAAGGTGAAATGGCCGCCAAAGACAATCCAGCGGTGGGTGTTGTGCGAGGCGTGGAAGAAAAAGACTGCGACCAGCAGCAAGGTGGAGATGGAAAGCGCGGGAAAGATGAAGCGCGGGGAGTTGTAGTGCGAGACATCGACGCCCATGAGTACGATCATTGCCACGACGCCTGCAGCCGCCCATCCGGCCTGGCGGGCTACATCCATGTAAGGGGAGTTGTATTTTGCCTGCGAGACGATGGCGGAGGCAGAGAAGACCATTGCCAGCCCGACAAGGACCAGCAGGAGAGTGGTAAAGAAAATCCACTTGTCTACTCCTACTCGCTTCGCCATACTCCTACCTGCTTCGCTGAACGCTTATGCGTTCTGCGATACTTTCCAATCCCGGCTGTCATGCACGAGTTCCTTGAAGACTCGGCCGCGGTGTTCATAATTCTCAAACTGATCAAAGCTGGAGCAGGCGGGAGCGAGCAGCACGATCTCGCCGGACGCGGCTTCAGAGGCTGCGGTTTGCACAGCGCGGGCGAGAGTCTCACTGGAATGTATCGGCACGACGTTGCGCAGCTGTGATTCTATTTTCTGTGCCGCGGAACCGATGGTGTAAACAGCGCGAACGCGCTCGCGCAGATACGGAGCAAGCGCTGTGTAGTCGGAATTTTTGTCCTTGCCGCCGAGGATGAGATGAATTCCTCCGGGAAATGCCGTGATGGCCTTGATAGTAGCGTCTACGTTTGTGGCTTTGGAGTCGTTGTAAAACTCGACGCCATTGCGAGTGGCGACGTACTCAAGGCGATGCTCGACGGCATGAAAGCGCTCGACTGTAGCGCGAATGGAGGCAGCAGGAACACCGGCAAGACGTGCGGCGCAGACGGCAGCCAGGACATTTTCGACGTTGTGCGTGCCTTTGAGCGGAATGCTTGCGAGCGGCAGGATGGTTTCCGCGGGAGCAGCTTCAGAAATACGGAAGACGACCGTGCCGTTTTCTACCCATGCGCCTTTTTTGACGGTGCTCTCAATAGAAAAACAATAGACCTGCGATGGGGCGCGTGAGGCTGCCTCGGCTGTGCGGGCATTATCAGAGTTCAGAACGAGATAGTCCTGCGCGGTCTGTCGAGCGAAGATACGTTCCTTGGCCAGAGCGTAATTTTCAAAGGTGCCGTGACGGTCAAGATGATCCGGCGTGATGTTGAGGATGACCGCGATGGCGGGATGAAATTCTTGGGTGCTTTCCAGCTGGAAACTTGACACCTCCAGAACCGACCAGGTGTCGGGCGTGCTTTCGTCGATCAGCGCAACGACCGGAACGCCGATATTGCCACCGACAATTGTGGGCAGGCCAGAGTCTTTGAGGATTTCGCCGAGCAGAGTGGTAGTGGTAGTTTTGCCGTTGGAGCCGGTTATGGCAAGCGTCTTGCCTTTCAGAAAGCGAGCGGCGAGTTCCAGTTCGCCGATGATGGGCAGGCCGAAGCTGCGGGCCTGAACGATCTCCGGAGTATCGAGTGGCACGCCGGGCGAAACTACGATGAGGTCCTGGCGGCGGAAGGTCAGCAGGCCGTGGCCGCCGGCTTCAACATTGATGCCCTCATCGAGCAGTGCTGGAATGTCTTTGGCCAGGGCTTCAGCGCTGCGAATATCGGAAACCGTGACGTGCGCGCTGCGGCGGCGCAGAAACATGGCCGCGGCCAGGCCGGATTTACCGAGCCCGACGACGAGCACTTTTTTGCCCCTGAGGTCGAATTGCATGCCGTCTTCCTTGCCATCCATGTTGGGAGCTTTCTCCGTAGGCCGAAATCATGCCGGCCCCGATGCTTCTATTGTGTACCGCGCCCGGCGAGGGGCGAAGCTGCTAACGCAATTTGAGCGTGGTAAGTGCAAATAAAGCAAATACCAGCGCGCAGATCCAGAAGCGCGCAATGACTTTGGACTCGGCCCAGCCGAGTTGTTCAAAATGGTGATGAATTGGCGCCATCTTGAAGATACGCTTTTTTCGGAGCTTGTAACTGCCAACCTGGAGCATTACCGAGAGCGCTTCAATGATAAAGATTCCGCCGATAAAAGGTAGCAACAGTTCCTGACGGATGGCGATGGCAACGGTTCCGATGGCGCCGCCGAGAGCGAGCGAGCCGACGTCGCCCATGAAAATTTCTGCTGGATGAGCGTTGTACCAGAGGAAGCCAATGGATGCGCCGACCATGGAACCGCAGAAGATGGTGAGCTCACTGACGAGCGGCATGCGCTGGAGCTCGAGGTAATCGGCATAGACAACGTGGCCGCTGACGTAGGTGAGGACAGTGAGCGTGCCAGCGGCGATGATGGTGCAGCCGATGGCCAGGCCATCGAGGCCGTCTGTGAGATTGACGGCATTGGACGAGCCGAGCAACACAAAAACTACCCACGCGACAAAGGGAATAAAAGCAAGCAGAGCAAGGTGGGGTACGTGGTCAAACGAGTGCAACATGAGGTCCGGACGCCAGCTCTTGATGAACGGCACTGAGAGAGCGGTAGAAAACATGCGGAATTGCTGGAGAACAATGAGCGCGGAGGCGACGAGAACCGCGGCCAGAGCCTGGACGAAGAGCTTGGCGCGCGGGGTGAGACCGAGACTGCGGCGCTTGACGACCTTGATGTAGTCATCGGTGAAGCCGACGGTTCCGAAGGCTAGCGTGGCAAAGACGACGATCCATACGAGGGGATCGGTGGGATCGGCCCAGAGCACGGTGGGCAGCAGGATGGCGATCACGATGAGCAAGCCGCCCATAGTGGGCGTGCCGGATTTCTTCAGGTGCGACTGTGGGCCATCTTCGCGGACGTACTGGCCGATCTGGAATTCGCGCAGCTTATTGATGACATATGGGCCAATGAAAAGCGTGATGAGCAACGCCGTCAGCGATGCGAAGACAGTGCGGAAGGTGACGTAGTGAAATATGCGGAACGGATGATAGTACGGGTAGAGCTGACGGTACAGAAGCCAGTAAAGCAAGGTGCCTCCAAAGGGGGCCTGAACACGGATTTTCAGGTTGATTTTACAGGCCGGGATGCGCTCCAGGCTGGGCGTTCATATGACTTTTCTGCGCTGCGTACTGTTTTCGATACGCCGTTTCAAAGGTTTGCTGACGGTCGGCAACAAATTCGGTGTAGCCTTTGGGATCGACGAAAGCGCTTTTGTCGCCATGCTGCAGGCGATCGTACTTCTCCTTCAGATCGAAATAGCTGGCGTGCGCCCCGAGGAAGATGTCGCAGGGGAGAGACTTGAGGACTGCGAATTGATGACGAAAGTCGTCGGCGATGTGAGGATAGGTTGGATTGCTGACGAGTTTGTAGCTTTCGAGGACGCTTGGGCTGCCGACAATAACGACGTGCAGTGTTCTGCCAGCCTCGACTTCGTCGAAGGTGTAAGTGACTGTGCCGGGAGTGTGGCCCGCGGTGAGATGTGCGATGAGTGTTGTGCCGCCGAGGCTGATTTTGTCGCCGTCATGCAGGATATGGTCGACGTGGGCGGGGGGGTACCACATGGATTTGTCGTTGCCGAATCGAAAATCAGTTCGGCCGCCGGACTCGATGGCGCGTACGTCGGCATCCATGACGAAGTATTTTGCGTGGGTCTGCTGCAGAATGGTTGCGCTGCCGCCAGCATGATCGGAGTGCGCGTGGCTGATGAGCAGAATTTTGATGTCGCTGAAGTGGAAGCCAAGGGCTTCGACGCTGTGCTTGATCTGCGCAGGAGAGGTGGTGAGATTGCTGTTGATGAGAATGAGGCCCTGCGGCGTGGTAATGAGAAACGAGGCTAGCTCTTCACTGCCTACATAGTAGAGATTGCCCGCGATGCGAAAGGGCGGGAAGGGATGCGTCCATGAGGGTTCGATGGAGAATGCAGGAGCATCTGCAAAGGCTGGCGCGCTGAGACACAGAAGTGCCGCGATCAACAGGGAACGAACGAAGCGCATTGGATTACTCCTGAATTGAACCTTGCACAGGTGTGGATTTGAGGATTTCGATGGCATGCTCGAGATGAACGCCGCGTGAGCCTTTGATGAGAACCACGTCCCCTGCGCGGAGGTTTGCTTTAAGCCAGTTGCCAGCGGCTTCAGCGTCTGGGAGAAAGACTGCTGGAACCCCAGCCCTGGCTGCGGCGGTGACGAGATGCTCGGCGTTGCCACGCACGCCGATGACGAGATCTATGCCGGCTTCCGCGGCGGCTTTGCCACAGGCGATGTGCAGGTCAACGCTGTGCGAGCCCATCTCAAGCATTTCTCCGGCGACAAGGATGCGGCGTGTGGCGGGACGACCAGCAAGCGTGAGGATCATGGAACGCAGCGCTTCGGGGTTGGAGTTGTAGCTGTCGTTAAGAATGGTTGCGCCGCGAATGGCCAGGATTTCTCCACGCTTGTCGCCTGCGCTGAGCGCTGATAGAGCGGCGACGGCGGAATCGAGATCGACGCCTGCCTCTAAAGCGACTGCGAGACCCGCCATGGCGTTAAGCGCATTATGCACTCCGAGAAGATTGAGAGTGAGGTTGGTTTCGCGCTCCCCAGCACGAAGATGAATGTGGACGCCTTTGGCGTCTTCGCTGGCGGAGAGAACCTGCGGGTCGGCGCAGGGACCGCGGCCATAATAGACGACCTTGCCGGCGAAATCACGGCCGAATTGAGAGACGTATGGATCGTCGCAGTTGAGGAACGCAACACCGCTGGCAGGAAGGGATGCCACAAGCTCGAATTTGGCGCGGGCAATGCCGGCCTGGCCGTCAACGAAGTTCTCAATGTGCGCGGTGCCGACGTTGGTGACGACACCCCAGTCGGGCACAGAGATGCGGGTGAGTGCTTCAATTTCGCCGGAGTGATTCATACCCATTTCAAGGACGGCGATTTCATGCTCCGGTTCGAGCTTGAGGAGTTGCAAAGGCAGGCCGTAGTTGTTGTTGAGATTGCCTTTCGACTTGTGGACATTGAACTTTGCGCTGAGAGCTGCGGCGACGGCTTCCTTGGTTGTGGTTTTACCGGCTGAGCCGGTGATTGCGACGATGCGCTTGCCCCATTGGCGGCGCACGTGCGTGGCAAGGGATTGCAGGGCGGTAAGTGGGTCTTCCACAATCAGCAAGGAAATAGCAAGTGCTTCATCTGGCAGTGTGGCAACTTTGAGCCTGGAGACGACGGCGGCGACTGCGCCACGCTCAATGGCGGAGGTGACGAAATCATGGCCATCGAAGCGATCGCCACGTACGGCGAAGAAGAGCTCGCCCGAAGCGATAGTGCGGGAGTCGATGGAATAGCCCTGTGCGACGAGTGCGCCTGCGTGGGGAATGGCGGATGGCGCTTCAAGCACCGCGCCTGCTCCGATGGCCGCTTCAGCCAGTGTAAGTTTCATTGTGTTTCTCCATAACCAAGAGCGACGAGAGCTGTGTGAGCGACTTCGGAATCATCAAAGGGAATGGTGCGGCCGGCGAGAATCTGTTCCTTCTCATGGCCTTTGCCCGCAAGGAGAACGACATCGCCAGGCTTGGCAGCTTCAAGAGCGAGGCGAATGGCAGCGGCGCGGTCGGGTTCGATGACATACGGTGTGCCGGTGGCCTTGAGAGCGGGCTCGACTTCAGCAAGGATTGCCAGCGGATCCTCCGAACGGGGATTGTCGCTGGTGGCAACGACAAAATCGCTTCCCTCACTCGCGGCCTGTCCCATCTTGGGGCGCTTGGTGCGATCACGGTCGCCGCCGCAGCCGAACAATGTAATGACGCGATGGCCGGTGGTGACGCTCTTGCGTGCAAGGGCGATGAGATTGCGGAGAGCGTCGTCAGTGTGGGCGTAATCGACGATGACAGAAAAAGGCTGGCCGGCGTGAACAGGCTGGAAGCGGCCTGGAACTGGTTTGAGCTGCGGAATGGATTCCATGATCTGGTCGAATGCGACGCCGCGCGCGTGAGCTGCTGTGAATGCGGCGAGAAGGTTGAGGATGTTGACTTCGCCTGCGAGGTGCGACTGAACGGTTGAGGTGCCGAATGGAGTTTCGAGTGAGATTTCAGCGCCTGCTGGTGTGAGCTTATAGCTGGAGGCGCGCCAGTCGCCTTGCGTGATGCCGTAGGTGCGGATTTCGGCTCCGGCTTTGCGGGCGGCGATGGCGAGTTCTTCGGCGCGCGGGTCATGCGTGTTGATGACGGCGACGCGTGGAGCGGGATAACGTGTTCCATCAAAGAGCAGGCGCTTGGCGGCGAAGTAGTTGTCCATGGTGCCGTGATAGTCGAGATGGTCGCGCGTGAGATTGGTGAAGATGGCGACATCAAATGAGACGCCTATGGCGCGGCCCTGGTCGAGCGCGTGGCTGGAGACTTCCGTGATGAGCTCGGTGGCGCCTTGAGCTGCGCCTTCGGCCATCAACTCGAAGAGGTCGCGGGACTCCGGCGTGGTGTGAACCGACGGGCGAACCTGGCCTGCGATGTGGTACTCGATGGTGCCTACGAGAACGGTTTTGCGTTGCGCGTGGTTCAGTAGAGATTCGGTGAGAAAGGCTGTTGTGGTTTTGCCGTTAGTGCCGGTGATGCCTATGGAGGCGAGCTTGCGCTCAGGGTGATTGAAGAAAGCGGCTGAGGCCTGCGCGAGTGCGCGGCGGCCATGTGCGGCTTCGAGAATGGGAAGGCCCGCGTTATAGACGAGGAGATGATCGAAGGTTTGAATTGAGTCTGTGATGATGCCGAGCGCGCCGGAGGCAATGGCTTTCTCGATGAAGCGATTGCCGTCTGTTGTGCCGCCGCGCATCGCTACGAAGACCGCGCCGGGACGGACGCGGCGCGAGTCGTATTCGATGCCGGTAATGAGCGCGTCTGATGCGCCTGCAGAGCCTTCAGAGGCGATTTCCGCGATGAGATCGTTCCAATTCATACTGAGCTCGATTGTAGAGGTTTACCTGGAGCAATGAACGACGATGCGCGTGCCAGGCGGAACCATGGTTCCTGCTGCGGGAGCCTGTTCGCGGACTGTGCCGCTACCGACGACTTGTACTTCCAGGCCGGCATTGTCCACGGCGACAATGACCTGGCGCATCGAAAGGCCAACGAGCGAGGGCACTTTGAGAGTGTTCGCTGTGGGAATCACTACGGACGCGGAGGATTGCGGCGGCTGCGTTGCGGCAGAAGAAGGTGTTGTAGAAACGGTTGTAGCTGGATTTTGCGCGGGTGCTGAGCTTGCAGCAGGCGGTTGAGCTGGCGTAGTGGCCGGGGCGATTGCCTGCTGCGCGGGCTGCTGGCGCAGGGGGTCATCGCTGGGCAGGTCATTAATTGCGGCGTAGAGTGCGTTTACATCGGCGGAGTCGCCGTGATCGTCTTCTGCTACGGATTTGCCGGAAGCTGGTGGAGTTTTCTGCGCACGCAACGGCTCATCGTGCGGCACTCTGAGGTATTCGAGCACCTGCTGGGCGACTTCTTGAAACACTGGAGCCGAGACGGCGGCACCGTAGTAAGAGCCGCCTGCTTTGGGGTTATCCATGACGATGGCTACGGCGATCACGGGGTTGTTGACCGGGGCAATGCCGGCGAATGATGCGACGTGCATGGTTTTGGAGTACTTGTGCGTAGCAGGGTCGATCTTTTGCGCGGTGCCGGTTTTGCCGCCGGCCGAGTAACCGTTGAGCTGAGCATCTTTGCCAGTTCCGTAGAGTACGACTCCTTCCATCATCTGGCGCATTTGCGCGGCGGCCATGGTGGAGATGACGCGATGCGCTCCAGTGGGAAGCGGATTGGGCAGTTGGCCCCCGGCTTTGAATGGCGATGGCTGCAATTGTGCGGCTGACTGGCTTCCAGATTGCGGAGCGGACATGAGGATATGGGGCGGAAGATAAATGCCGCCGTTCGCGATTGTCGACACCATGGAGACAAGCTGGATGGGCGTTACCGCAATTTCCTGCCCCATGGCGATGGAGCCAATCGACGATGGACCCCACTTGCTTACGGGACGCAGAAGGCCGCGCGTTTCTCCGGGAAGTTCTACGCCGGAGCGCGATCCAAAACCGAAGGCGCGCACGTATTCGCTGTACTTATCCTGGCCAACTTTGAGCGCCATCTTAATTGCACCCACGTCGCTGGAGATTTCAAGAGCTTTATGCACGGGAATGACGCCGGGGTGCTCACCCTGGTTGTCATGAATGGTGCGGCCTGCGATGGTAATCAAGCCACCCTGGCAATCGACCATGTCATCAGGCTTGGCAACACCTGCGTCCATCGCGGCTGAGTAGGCGACGAGCTTGAAGGTAGAGCCGGGCTCGTAGACATCACTAACGGCGTGGTCGCGCAGGAGTGCGGGTGTGGTGCGGCGGAACTGATTTGGATCGAAGGTGGGCCGGATAGCGAGCGCGAGAATCTGTCCGGTGTGCACATCCTGAATCACGACTGTTCCGTTGTCGGCGTGCGTGCGCGCCATGACGTTATCGAGCGCACGCTCAGCCATGAATTGGACTTGTTCGTCGACCGTTAGGACGAGGCTCTGGCCTGGCTGCGGTTCACTCTCGGTTGAACCGAGAATGTGCCGGCGCGCATCCATTGCGGTGTACATACGGCCAGGTACACCGTGAAGCTGCGGCTCGAACTTCTGTTCTATGCCGCCGAGGCCGGTGTCATCGATGCCAACGTAGCCCAGCACCTGCGCAGCGGTTTCAGTGTTTGGGTAGGAGCGCTGAAATTCCTTCTGGAAGTAGATGCCTTTGAGATTAAGAGCCTTAATCTTCTCTGAAACGTCCGGCGTGACGCGGCGAGCAATCCATCCAAAGCCATTGTTCTTGGCTAAACGCGCTGCAATCTGATCTTCGCTGGTGGCGGCGTCCTGCGGATCCGTGTGGACAATTGCAGCGAGCGTGGAGGCTGCGGCTTTTTTGTTGTCGATCTCTGTTGGGACTGCATAAATGGAGTCCACCTGCACGGTCATAGCCAGCTCGCGCAGATTGCGATCATAGAGGACGCCGCGGCGGGGAGCTACCTCAAAGGTGCGCTGCTGCTGCTTTTCCGCGCGGTCAGAGTAGTCATGATGATGCAGGATCTGGAGCCAGAAGAGACGAAATGAGATGGCGCAAAGCCAGAAGATGAAGAAGAGGCAGACGATCCAGAAGCGCGAACGCCGCAGGGGCACTGTGCGGGGAAGTCCCAAGTTGCGCGTCGAGTAGGAACTCGGGATCCGGTTGGGCGTTGCGGGCTGCATCGGCGGTTACACTCCAGAATCGATCTCTGGGATCAAGTTTAGATGCAGCGGTGCTTATTGAATGGGCGCGACCTGCGGTGCGGCTGGAGGCGCGATTTGCGCAAGCGAAGGTGCAGCGTTCGTGCTGTCCAGAGCTGCATTCGGGTGCACAACCTGCCCCGGTTGCGGCGAAGCGAGACCGTATTGGCGTGCCATCGTATCGATGCGTGAGGGCTGCGTTAGCTGTGCTTCGGAGAGACGAAGCTGACGATTCTCTTCGCGAAGCTGATCGAGCTGCTGCTTCTCACTTTCGACGTGATACGACTTTTCAATGGCGCTGAAGTGCTGCAGGCCGTAGACCATGATGAGCGTGAAGAGCACAGTGACAGCCGCCGAGAAGACACGCATCTCACGAACGCGCACGGGGTCCGACGCTTTGACGAGACGCGTATTGTCGAAGTGCTTGGTGAAGTAGAACTCGGGCGTGCGTACACCGCGGCGCCGTGCAGGCTGACTGGCCAGTACGTCCGTGTTGCGCTCAGCCGCGCGTGACCTGACGCTGCGACCTGTCTCGAAATATGTTGCCGCTGCTGCCGCCATTTCTACCTCCGCCTATTCGTGCTTACTGCTTTTTCCGCTGCTCTGAGCTTCGCGCTTCGTGAGCGCGGATTCCGCTCAATTTCTTCTTCTCCGGCCGTGGCCGGTTTCTTCGTTAACAGGTCCCAGATTCCCTTGTGCGCTCCCTCGCGCAGACTGTCTTTGACGAGGCGATCTTCTAATGAATGAAAACTTATAAGTGCAACTCTTCCGGAGGGCTTAAGCAATTTTGGTGCGGCCTCCAACAAGTCCCGTATTTCGTCCAGCTCGCGATTTACTACAATTCGTATGGCCTGAAACGTGCGCGTTGCCGGGTGGATTCTGTCTTGTTTCATCGCCGGGGCAGCCTGTGCAACGATCCGCGCCAATTGCGCAGTTGTTGTGACAGGCCGCCCGCGGACAATGGCTCTGGCGATTCTCCGCGACCTCCTTTCCTCTCCGTATTCGTAGATGAGGTTGGCAAGCTCGCCTTCGTTCTCCTCATTTACCACCTGTTCGGCGGTGAGCCCGCTGCGCGTGTCCATACGCATATCTAAAGGGCCATCCGCCATAAAACTGAATCCCCTGGGCGCTTCATTGAGCTGCATGCTGCTCACGCCAAAATCTGCCAGCAGGCCATCGAGCGAACCGGGCTCAACATGCTGTTCGATCGAGCTGAAGGCCTCGCCGATGAACGTGATCTGCGGTGCCTGGTTGCCGATCTCGGCGCAGACCTCATCGAGTCGCGCCTTTGCGAGCGCGAGGGCTTCTGGGTCGCGGTCAAATGCGATCAGCCTGCCCTTTGGTCCTAGCCGT
>Ga0206824_10327_pt1 | contig 12146 bp, 12 predicted proteins | sample Alteio_BWOrgCont_82_FD_152874 | JGI IMG/M metagenome (GOLD analysis project Ga0206824, IMG submission 152874) | Enriched cells from forest soil in Barre Woods Harvard Forest LTER site, Petersham, Massachusetts, United States -... | ecosystem: Environmental > Terrestrial > Soil > Temperate forest >...
AATGCCTTGCCGTTGAGGCCGATGGCGCGCATGACGCGGTCGGCAATGAGCGCAGCGCGAGCCAGATAGCCGGTGTCTTCGAGAATTCCGATAAAGAGGAAGAGCAGCAGAATCTGCGGCAGGAAGACCAGCACTGAACCGATGCCTTTCCATGCACCATCCAGCACAAGAGACTGAATCCAACCGGCAGGCAGAAATGGCCGCGCCAAATTTCCAATGCCGGTTAGCAGATTACCGAAGCCGTCTGAGAGCGGCTGGCCGAGTGAAAAGACTACTTCAAAAACGGCGACCACGACAACGAGAAACAGCAGCGGTCCCCAGATGCGGTGCAGCAGAATGTTATCCAGTTTGCGCGTGCCGGCGGCTGAGAGGGGCGCGCGGTAGCCTGTGTTGCGGCTTACCTGAGCGGCCCATGTGTGCGTGCTGGCTGCATTGCCCAGAACGGGTAGCGTGAGTGGCCGCTGCGGCGCCTCGGCCGGCCGATCGTGCTGGTTTAGAAAGAGCGGAACGGAATCAAGACCAGACCCATGTGTGGCAGAAATCTGCGCAACGGGTGCCCCCAACTCGCGGGCCAGTTTCAACGCATCCACTGCGCCGCCACGCGACTCCATCAAGTCGCTCATGTTCAAGAGCACCAGCGTGGGCAGGCGGAGCGCCAGTACCGGCGCGGCCAGCATGAGCTGGCGGGTCAGGTGCAGCGAGTCGAGAACAAGGAGAACCGCATCCGGCTTGGGCGTGCCCTGCATTCGTCCTTTTAAAACATCGACGGCAACCTTTGCGTCCTCAGAATACGGCGTGAGCGAGTAGATACCGGGCAGATCGATGAGTGTGAGGTCGGGCCGACCTACACCGGCCATCGAGCCCATCCGCTGCTCCACCGTTACGCCCGGATAGTTTGCCACTTTTTGGCGGAGGCCAGTCAGGCGATTGAAGAGAGTGGATTTACCGGCATTTGGAGGCCCGATCAGCGCGATGGTTCGCAGCACTCCACCTGGTGGAGGCGCAGAAGGCGGAACAAAGGCCGGAGTTTCGCAACAACTGCTCATCGAACTGCCTCAACCGGATCAGCCTCAAGCTGAGAGGAAGCCGTCTGCGTGGGATCAGCCTGAGCTTCGTCGACCTGAGCAGCTTGCCGGACAGATTCGAGCAGATCCTGCTCTTGCTGCCGGCTGAGCGTGCGCGGAATCTTCACGCGGATTGACTTGGCGGTCTCACGACGCAGTGCAATTTCAAGCCCGTCTACGAGATAGACCATGGGGTCGCCAGCCGGGGCACGCCTCAGTGCCGTCACCAGCGCACTCGGCACAAAACCCATATGCATCAAATGGTTTTGGACAGATTCGGGCAGATCGAGCGCCATCACCACACCGTATTGACCAACATTTAATTCGCTTAGCACGCTCACCCGGTAAACTCCGCGTAACCTGAATCTGCGACCGGAACAGTCGGAGTTCAGTATACGACCGAATCAGTCTTAGTTACAAGGACCAGCCGTCCAGTGGACCTAGCTTTCCGCGTGAAGCTTATGCTGATGTTGTGTTTGAGAAAAAGTCCGAGTCATTGCCGACCTCCTGCACAACCCCAACTTCAGCCGTATCCTGCTAACGCAGTTCGGAACCTGACGGACCTCGCGTAATTGTTGGTCTCATGGAGGGCGAAATGAAGGCAGCTGAATTCAAGAAAAGCCTGCATGATCACGAGCCTCCGGCTGAGTTGAGCACGCCACTGGCTGCACTCTGGTGGGATGCCAAAGGGAATTGGTCACGCGCGCACGGCTTGGTGGACGAATTGGAGACGCCGGAGGCGATGGCGGTCCATGCCTATCTACATCGCAAAGAGGGCGAAGAGTGGAATGCGGACTATTGGTACCGTCGCGCTGGCCGATCCTATCGACGTCCTTCACTTGAAGAAGAGTGGCAGTCTTTGGTGGAGGGGCTAAGTGAGCAATAGCTGGTCCTGAATTGAAATACAGGTTCAAGATTGGAATCGAACGTTCTACATATTATCGGCTGACCGGGAACTCCTCACTGTTTAGCTGTTGAATCTATTGTTATGAGGCTGCGATTTCAGGTTGAGCTCTTTGCGGTATTGGTAGCCGTCGTCTGTTTTTCCGGATGCGCCGGATTGGTGTTGAACTTGAATGCGCCATATTTTGCACTGGGTGACTTTATTACGGACGGCGCCACGCTGAGCAATCCTTCTCAGCAGGCTTATCCTGCATTGGTTTCACGCGAGAAGAACGCTCCGCTGACAAATCTGGCCAATGCGGGCGATCAGGCCTGTGACGTGCCTGCGCGACAGATCTTTCCCAATGACATCTCGCCTACTCAAGCCTCGCACCCCACATACTCCGTGCTAATTGGCGTAAATGATGTGGACAACCAGGGCGAGGGCGCGTATGAACAGGTCTTTGCCGAGTGCCATCAAGCTGCGCTGGCCTGGTTGGCTCTGCCCGCAGAGGGCAAAATACTCGCGGGATCGGCGGGATTTGTCGCCGACGGACCTGGACAGATCGATACCACAAATGGCTGGAATGCCTGGGCCACGCAAGGCCAGGGATCGACAGTCAGCTTCACCATTACTATGGCAACGTCAGGGCCGATCTACGCATGGCCATTGATCGACGATGCCTCAACGGCGACCTACGGCTATGCGCTCGATGGCGTGGAGACTGGAACATCCACAGTCCAGACCACTCCGCAGATCGCGACGAAGAACGGCACCACACGCACGCTCGGTTTTCTGCGTTGGCCGTGGGTTCCCGCGGGCCAGCATACCATTACTTTCATCCAGACCAGCTCCGGCACAAGCGGAGTTTCCGTGGTAGGCATCGGCGCGCCGTCCGCCTTGCCTGCAGGTCAACTTCCCGCAGTGCTTGCGGGCACAATTCCGTATCAGCTGCACACCGGCCAGAACCTTGGATGCCAGGCCACGGATGCGCCCTGTCTCGCCTACAATGGCGATATTCTGGCGGACGTAAATATGTTTGCCGGAGACGGCCTGAACGTGCTGCTTTTTGATACGCGTCAGTATCTGCAGGGCACTAGCGCCGAGATGAGCGATGCCGTTCACCCCAACGCAAAGGGCCAGGAAAAACTGAGTGAGGCTGTGCAAGCAGCCTGGCCGCAGCAGAAATAAGCCCGTGGACCACAAGCGCTGGGGTCCCCACAAACGACCGTCATACTGACCGCGCCGTTTTTCAGGCGGAGGGAAGTACCTGCTTTTGCTTTTCCGCTAACTTGTTGCTTTTGTCAGTAGCCTTTCTGTCACCTGTAGTTACTTTCGTCCATAGTCCTTTCGTACCGTATCCACCTCTCAAATAATTTGCATGCAATTAAGGGGTTTTATGCTCTACTCAAAATAGGCGGAAGAAAAAGCTACGGCCCGAATCCTTTTGGATTCGGGCCGTAGCTTTTTCAAGACAGCGCAGAAATTTTTTTCGGGGGGGTGTCCGCGAAAAGTAACCACACATGATAATCAACCAGTAAACACCTTAAATCTATAGTAAATTACACAAAAACAAACACATAATGGCGTAATCGCCGAACCCTCAAAAAACAACCTTATTGGGAAAACAAAAAGCGAAGCCGCAATATCTCAGTTGGGGTGTAACACCCTCTCAGGATTTGCTCTAGCCAAGCGGCGGCAATTTATCCGACAGGCCGAAGAGAAAGATGGTGCCGATGACGCAGCTATACGCCGCACCGGTCCAGGCGATGATGCGGTAAAAGCGCGCATGGCCGATGCCGGCCTGGAAGGCTCCGCCGAGAGAGGCCGTCATCAGCGCATTCATTGCCACCAGACCTACGGCAAACGCCGCCAGTCCCAGCAGCCCGCGCGATGTGCCGCCGAGATTCGCAGTGAGAAAAAAGAGTGCAAGCTGGCTGGGAGTTTCTGCACCGACACCGTGCAGCATGCCAATCAGAAAGACGGATTTACCGGTGTACATCCACTGGAAACGCTCCGGGCGCGGAGCCTCGGCGTTCCAGAGACGCTGCGTCCGCCAGCCTAGCCAGCGAATGCTGTTAATTGCAATAGCCAGCCGGCTTTCGATGCGGCCGTGCGCGTGGCCGTGCGCATCTTTGCGGAGAATTCCTGCGACCACGCCAATGCCGAGAACGATCAGGGTGAGGCCGATCAGCCGCTCCATCCAGTGGTCCAGTCCCTCCGGCAGGCCCATGTGTAGTTGCAATACCGCAATGCCGAGCGCTACGACGGTAAAAGCATGACCTAAGGCGTATATCACGCCCAGGCGCAGGCCGCTGCGCCAGTTGCGTTGAACCGCTGTAATGTCGGAGATTGCGGCGAGGTGGTCGTAATCAAAACCGTGGCGGAGCCCCAGTAGTAGGCAGGAGCCGAGCGCAGCATCGAGTTTCCAATCGCCGGGAAAAAGCGTCACGTGTGCAGTATATTGCAGCGGCAACTGAAAATCCCCGGCCGCATTGCTGCGAACCGGGGATTAGAGTATGGGATTGCTAAAGCTAGGACAAATGCTGGTATTTAATTGCTTGCCGCCGCCTCACGAGCGTGGTGAATGGAGTGGAGGAATGTGGTGCCTGAGGGTGTAGGAGGTACTTGACCGGTGAGGATGGCTTTTTCGTCGTCTGTACCGTAGACATTCTTGTTCGTATCGCCATCGCCGCTTATGCCATTTCCTTTCAGCGTAAGTCCGGCGAATATTCCCTTGGCACGTGAGTAGGTAAGGATTTCGGCATCCATCTTCCAATCTGTGTCTGCCGAAGCATGACGACCCACCGGACCCGCGGCAGCCGAGGCATCGCCGCCGATCTGGAATTTGCTGGAGAGCCAATGATCCATGCCCTGCTGGTTCTGCACGATCATGACCAGATCCACACCCTCTACGCCAATCTGAAGGCCCCAGCTGCCGCCCGCGATGGTAAAGAACGCCGGCGCGCTCCAGCCAGTGGCTGTGCGACAGCTGGCAACGCCACGGCCACCCTCTCCGCCGAAGATGAATCCGCCTTTCACCATGTGCGGGACAACCGCGATGCACTTGGCATGATCTAGTACTTCAAGCGGAATGCCTTTATCCGGCGCTGAGGTAATTGCAGTAAGCACCTCGGCGGCATTCGACAGACGCTTGTTTGCATCCTCGCGTGATTCGGACCATGCAAAGGAAGCAGCGCAGAGCACCGCGCTCAAAACGATCAGTTGTTTCTTCATTCGATAATCTCCTCTATGTCTAGCAACTGAAAACTGTTTCGCATGCTCCGCACTTGGCTTGAACTCGCAGAAAATTGCGCGGTGCGCGAATGACAGCATGCGGCAAGGAATGATAGCCACAACAGCTACATTACATAGGGATAAATGATTGTTTTCGAGAATTGGTTGCTCAGACGGCAAGGATGGATGTGCGCTAGACGGCGATGCGAACCAGTTGTTCGGCCTCAATGCGCGGCCCAAGAATGGACACACGTGGAATCCTACCGCGTACCATGGCTACTTCATCGCAACGATGTAGCCGGGGGCAGGTCTGGCAGTCCTTGAAGATTTTGTCCGGTAGTTCGGTCTTGTCTTCTACAACGCGAAAGCCGTACTTGAAGAAAAAGTCAGGAATGCGTGTGAAGAGGCACACGGACTGGATGCCGTGCTCTTCGGCCTCGTCAATGAGTGCGCCCAAAATGTGGCCGCCTGCACCCTGCGCCCGAGCCTCCGGTTTGACTACGATGGAACGCACTTCAGACAGGTGAGGGCCATACAGATGCAGCGCACCGCAGCCTAGAAAAACGCCCGAGTCGGAAAGGGCAACGGTGAAGTCACGAATGTTCTCGCAGATTTCGGCAAAGGGACGCTTGAGCAGTGTGCCATCATGCGAGAGGGAGTTCACCAGGTCGTAGACGTACGATGCGTCATGCAGCCGGGCCTTACGCACCAGCATGTACGGCCTCCCGATGCTGCGTCAGCGCCGCAATCCTGGACTCTGTCGTATGTATTGCCTCGAACACGCGCTTGCGCGCAGTGCCGCCGATAACATCGTGGCAGTCGAGTGTAGCGTTGAGATCAATAGCAGGGAAGAAGTCAGCCTCAAACTCTTCGCCGAACTCTTTCAACTCAGCGAGCGAGAGCGAGTTCAGCTCTACGCCCTTCTCAAGCGCATAGCGCACGGCATTGCCGATCTTTTCATGCGCCTTGCGGAAGGGAACGCCTTTGTAGACGAGATACGTAGCCGCAGCCATTGCATTGAGATAGCCGTTCTGCGCGGCAGTCCGCATTGCATCGTGGTTGAACCTGAGTGCGGCAGTAAAACGTGCCACCAAGGCCAGCATCTGCGGGACAAACGCGACAGCAAAGGTCGGCTCCTGCGTCTCCTGCATGTCCTTATTGTAGGCCAGTGGCAGGCCTTTGAGCTGCAGCGTCACCGCTTCAGCAGCACCGTGAATGCGACCAACTTTTGCGCGCAGCAACTCGGTCAGATCGGGGTTCTTCTTTTGCGGCATTGCACTAGAGCCGGTGGAAAATGCTTCGGGCAGCAGGACAAAACCGAACTCTGTCGTGGCAAAAAGCGTGATCTCTTCCGCGAAGCGACTGGCATGCAGCCCGATAAAGGTAAGCGCGGTAAGAAACTCGAGCACAAAGTCGCGGTCGCTTGTCGCGTCCATGGAATTCGGTGTGGGTGCGATGAAGCCAAGCTCACGCGCAGCGATTGTGCGGTCCAGCGCAAGCGTTGCGCCAGCAATGGGACCAGAACCGAGCGGGCAGTAGTTGAGTCGTGCGGCGCAATCGCGAAGCCGCGAGATGTCGCGCAACAACATTTCCGCGTAAGCCAGGAGCCAGTGCGCAATGAGCACGGGTTCGGCGCGTTGCAGATGGGTGTAGCTCGGCATCACGGCTTCGCCGGCCTGCTTCGCCTGCTCTACCAGTGCATTGGCCCATGCTGCCAATGATGCAATGGTGAGCTCAATCTGCTCGCGAATGTACAGCCGCAGATCGGTTGCAATCTGTTCGTTGCGGCTGCGGCCCGTATGCAGTTTAAGGCCAAGTGAGCCGACGCGTTCCACGAGAGACAATTCGACAAAATGGTGGATATCCTCCGCAGTTGCATGATCGCGCACCGCGGCCTTGCCTGCGTCCGAGGCAAAATACGCGGTAATGGCGTCGAGCGCGGCGCGGATCTCCGCTTTTTCACTCTCTGTAATGATTCCAGCCGCACAAAGAGCGGAAGCATGCGCCTTGCTGGCCGCGACCTCCTGCGGAACCAGCCGCCAGTCAAAGACAATCGACCGCTGCCACTGCTCAAATTCGGCATCGAGGGGCTCGCGAAAGCGGCCCGACCACATCTTCACGGGATTTCTCCAAAAAACAGGTGAAAGGTTACGGACAACAGGGAGCAGTAAGCGGCAGTGAAAGCCAGGTCTGCCTCACTGTCATCTGTTCACTTTCATTGAAACTTGGCTGTGTTCGGTAATCCGCCGAGCAACAGAAGCAGAAGAGCCTTCTGTGCGTGCATACGATTTTCCGCTTGGTCGAAGACGATCGACTGTGGGCCATCCAGCACAGCGTCCGTCACCTCGGCATTGCGGCGCGCGGGCAGGCAGTGCATAAACACCGCATGCGAAGCAGCCTTTGCCATCAGCGTCTCGTTTACCTGGAAGGGCCGGAAGATGGGCGCTCGTTTCGTAGACTCGTGCTCCATCCCCATGCTTACGCAGACGTCGGTGTAAATGGCGTCCGCTCCTTCGGCTGCAGCGTGTGGGTCCTGCAGCAGGCGCACCTCGCAGCCGTTCGCATCGGCCATCTCGCGTGCTGTGGTCACGATCTCGATGTCCGGCGAATAACCGCGCGGTGTGGCTATGGTGACATTCACGCCAAGCTGCGCGCCGGCCAGCATCAGCGAATGACACACATTGTTGCCGTCGCCCACATATGTAAAATTCAGGCCGGCGACAGTGCCGAAATGTTCTTGCAGCGTCATAAAATCAGCTAGCGCCTGGCAGGGGTGTTCAAAGTCCGAAAGGGCATTGATGACCGGCACGCGTGAATTGGCCGCCATCTCAGTGATGGTATCGTGCGCGTAAGTGCGCAGCACGATCGCGTCCACCCAGCGCTCCACGTTCTTGGCCACATCGGCAATCGATTCGCGTTCGCCAAGCGGAGAGTTGGTCTGGTCAACAAAGATCGCGTTGCCGCCCATGGTATTGATGCCAGTCTCAAAGCTGAGCCGCGTGCGCAGACTGGCCTTTTCAAACATCAGTACCATCTGCTTTGCATCTAGCGCATGGCGGTAGTCACGCGGATTGCGCTTCACGTCGTGGCCGAGCCTGAGAAGGGCACGAACCTCTGAGCTCGAAAGATCGGAGATGGAACACAGATCTTCGCCTGCCATGCGTGTGGCGGCGTCCAGAATGTCGGGATCGGAAGCGACAGCAACTTCTGTCAGTTGCCGCTCAAGGGTTGTTTTGCTAGCCACGTTTTCCTCCTGCGGCCTGTAAAGCCGCTGCGCCGCTGAATGCAGCTGCGTGTTCGGTAAAGATTTCATCCAGCGCAGCAATGGTTGTATCCACGTGCGCTTGCTCCAGAATGTACGGCGGCAAAAAGCGCAGCACTGTATCGCTGGTGCAGTTGATGACGATGTGTCGCTTGAGCATCTCCGCCACGATAAGCTTGGCCAGATCGGCAGAGTCAAGCTCTGCGCCAATCATCAGTCCCTTGCCGCGAACTTCGACGATACTCTCATGTTTTTTAGCCAGTGAGCGCAATTGATCCTGAAAATAGCTGCCAACTTCTTTTGCATGCGCGAGCAGGCCCTCCTGCTCAATGGTTTCAAGAACGGCAATTGCCACTGCGCAGGCCAATGGACCGCCGCCGAACGTTGTGCCGTGCATGCCTGCGTGAATGGCGCGTGCAGCCTCTTCCGTGCACAAAATCGCTCCAAGTGGAATTCCTCCGGCAAGTGGCTTCGCCAGCGTAGCAATGTCCGGCAGGATGCCGTAATGTTGATAGCCGAACCACTTGCCAGTGCGGCCCAGTCCGGCCTGAATCTCATCTGCAATCAACAGTGTGCCGGTGGACGACGCGAGCTTGCGTGCCTCTGCAAAAAACTCCTGCGTGAGTGGACGGATGCCGCCTTCGCCCTGGATCGATTCGACGAGAATCGCGCAAACCTCATTCGAAAACTTCGTCTGCAGATCGGCTATGTCATTGAACTTCACAAATTCAAAGCCGGGCACTGTAGGCGCAAAAGGTTCACGGTACTTAGCTTTATGAGTGGCAGAGACTGATCCGAAGGTGCGCCCGTGGAAGCCGCCCTCCAGCGCCAGCACCTTGGTTCCGATTGTCTTGCCTTCACTACGCAACAGGCCGGCATGCGCGCGTGCCAGCTTCAACGCTCCCTCAATCGCTTCTGTGCCGGTATTCGCAAAGAAAGCGCGATCGAGGTCGGTGCGCTCCACGAGTAGTCGGGCGAGCTCTGCTTGTCCTTCGTGATAGAAGAGATTCGAAGTGTGAATCACCTGACGGCTTTGATTGATGATCGCCCGCTCAATCGCCGGATGGCCGTAGCCCAGTGCATTGACGCCGATGCCGCTGAGCAGGTCGAGATAATGCTCGCCATTCTCGTCAATGATGTGTACGCCTTCGCCGCGCACAAAGAGAATTGGGTTGCGGTCATATGTGTGCAGCAGTAATTTGCTCTCAGCAGCTTTAATTTGTTCCAGTTTCGACATTTTTCAATTGCTCCTCTACGCGACCATGACTTCCGTGCCGTAGGCCACGCGCGTGCTTGTCAGATCGGGAAGAGAACTGGCAGCCTCGGCGGGCAGAATGCGTACGCGTTTCACACCGTTCAAAAGCGCTTCGCGGCAAGCGCCCAGCTTTGGCAACATGCCGCCGGAGATAATGGCGTTCTTCGCCATCTCGGCAATCTGGTCGATGCTCAGCCATCGCAGTGTTTCTCCGTTGCCGCCGCGTACGCCGGGCACATCGGTTAAGAAGACAAGTGCATCGGCATGGCAGGCAATCGCGCAGGCCGATGCCATTTCATCTGCATTGATGTTGTAGTACTCGCCGTCGAAGCCCAGCGCCATGGACGAAAGCACAGGTACCGCGCCAATCTGCCATACGGCTTCAATCAGGCGCGGATCGCTTGCGGCAATTTCGCCAACATAGCCGAGATCGGGAGATGTGCGTTTCTTGCGTGCGCGGAAAATCAGCCCGTCGCCGCCTGTGAGTCCCACTGCCGGCTGACCCAACGCACCAAGCCCCGCCACAAGCTGCTTGTTCACGCGTCCGGCAAAGACCATGAGCGCCACATCGCGCGTTTCTGCATCGGTCACACGCAGGCCATTAATAAACTCGCTCTGCTTGCCCAGTGCCTTGAGCGTTTTGGTTAACTGTATGCCGCCACCATGTACCACGATCACGTTGTTGCCGTCGCGCACCAGTTCCGCAATCGCCTTCAGAGATCCGGCCAGGAGCTCAGGGGTCTCGAGTCCCGCACCGCCAAGTTTTACAACGTATTTCATTCGAGCCCCTCCTGCTCATTCCAACCGTGCATCACATTGAAGTTCTGCACTGCCTGCGAGGCTGCGCCTTTCAGCAGATTGTCCAGACAGCTCACAATCACGGCACGACGTCCATCGGAGGAAAGCTGAAAACCAATGTCTGCGTAGCTGGTACGAGCCACATGCAGAATCTGCGGCAGACCATTTTCATGCAGTCGAACCATGGGACTGTGAGCGAAAAATGTCTTGTAGGTATGCATCAACTCTTCGCGTGTCTGTGGTTTCTTAAATCGCACATAAATGGTAGACAGAATCCCGCGCGGAATCGGAAGCAGATGTGGAGTAAAAACGATTGCATCACCCGGGAGGTCGATCTGCTCGAGTAGCTCGCCCATATGACGATGCCCAAAAACTCCATACGCAGAGAGATTGTCCGCTGCATACATAAAGTGAGTCTTAGACGTAGGCGCCTTGCCCGCACCGCTCACGCCGCTTTTGGAATCGACCACAATTCCCGCTTCCACATCCACTAAGCCACCGGCGACAAGCGGTCTTAACGCCAAGATCACGCTTGTCGCATAACAGCCTGGATTCGCCACCAGGCGCGCCTGAGCGATATCTGCGCGGTGCAGCTCCGGCATTCCATACACAGCTTCATCCTGAATCTTCAGTGACTGCGCAGAGCCTTCATCCTCAAAGGCATAGATCGAACGATTGGCTGCTTCATTCAGCCGCCACGCGCCGCTCAGATCAATCACGCGCATTCCACGCTTCAGCGCTTCCGGAACCCATTGGCGCGATTGCTCATGTGGCGTGGCAAGAAAAAGCGTCTGTACATCACGGTCTGTCAACAGTTCCCATGAAAAGGGCTGATGCCGAAGGTTGCCGCTACCCTTGGAATCCACAAGCTCCGGATGAATCTCGGCTAGTGGAACTCCTCCACGCTCCGCATCGCGTGCGTCGAGCCTGCCCGCAAAGACTGGAGGTGTCCCCTTCAGCCGCGGATGCCGCAGCAGCAGACGTGCCAGCTCTGCGCCTGCATATCCGGTTACACCAATCACTGCTGTCTGTACTGCATTGTTCATGATTCCAGCATCATCCTTAACCGCGCTTGTACCTCGGCGGCGCGGCGCGCGTCCCTGCAGATCACCAAAACCGTATCGTCTCCCGCCAGAGTGCCAGCTATCTCAGGCCATTCCTCATAGTCGAGAGCGGCGGCTACCGGCTGAGCTCCACCCATTACGGTGCGGATGATCACCTGATTCACCGCCTGCAACGTACGCAATCCAAAGCTGTCAATCACTTCCTTTACGGAAGGAGGCGTGTCGTCGTCTTCTTCCATCGCTGCAGCGCCAGCCCCATTGCCGTTGCCATTTGGCAGTGAGTAACCAGTGGGTCCCTTGTAAATATGCAACTCGTGCATGTCACGCGAGAGCGTGGCCTGTGTCACGGCAAAGCCGCGGCGGCGCAGCTTGCGGCGCAACTCGTCCTGATTTGTCACCGGAGAGCTGGCGACAACCTCACGTATCGCATTGTGCCGTCGTATCTTCAATTTCGCTGTCTCATTCATTTACTCGCGCAATTATGGGCAAAGAAATGAGCGCGGCTCCAAGTGGCGCCGCGCTTGCATAAATATACAACAAAATTGTATAACTATGCAAAGATGATTTCGTGAAAAAAGTTTGT
>Ga0206824_10120_pt2 | contig 12138 bp, 13 predicted proteins | sample Alteio_BWOrgCont_82_FD_152874 | JGI IMG/M metagenome (GOLD analysis project Ga0206824, IMG submission 152874) | Enriched cells from forest soil in Barre Woods Harvard Forest LTER site, Petersham, Massachusetts, United States -... | ecosystem: Environmental > Terrestrial > Soil > Temperate forest >...
ACTCAATCAATTGGAAGGAGTTCAATCATGACCGACGTTGATGGCTTGCTGACGCGAATTGATGCCGAGTTTTCGGCGTCGGAACAACGCATCAAGGAATTTCAGACTCAGCAGGTCCAGGAATACCTGGGTCGGCAGGAACGCTTGGAGTTGTTCACCAAAGCTTGTGAAATGTTGCGTGACTCGTGGCGTCCTCGGTTGGAGACTTTGGCAAAGCGGTTTGGCGACAAAGTCCAGGTCACGCCGTGCGTGACGCCAACAGCACGCGAGGCGACATTTCAATTTCAGTCTCCACTGGCGGACATTGTCCTGCGGTTCTCGGCTTCGACCGACTTCGACGTCCGCCTGTTGGTGCTCGACTACGACCTCCATGTCCTGCCAGTTTTAATGAAGTTCGAACCTCACATTCGTGCGGAGTTTCCACTGGAAGCACCAGATCCGGAAGCCGTCGCATCGTGGCTTGACGACCGAATCGTGGACTTCGTGAAGACGTATTTGTCGCTGCACCAGAACGAATACTACCTGAAAGCGTACATGGTCGAGGATCCCATCAGCTTCACGCGGTTTCCCAAGTACGCGGCCGCCGCAACGCTCGATTGGAACGGGGTAAAGCACTACTTTGTGGGCGAAGAGACCCGTCAGGCATTCGCAAAGAAAAGCGGCATCCATCTCTGACACATGCCATCCGAGCGCGCCGCTTTGCCGTCAAGGACGCGTCGCTGGACGCCTTTCACTCTTCACGAACTCGCCAAAGATTCTCCGAAAGCTGTCACGAAAGTGGGAAGATGAAGTCAACAGATTTGCTGGAGCGAGCGCATCGCCTGGCGGGCCACTACTGCGTCACGGATGGAAAGAAATTCCGGCTCAAGGACGTTGACGCTGGCGACACGGCCTGGCTTGACGAGGAGCAGAAGCCTCAGGCAAAGGAAGCCCTGCAGGAAGGAATCGAAGCGCTCGCGGAACTGCAGGAAATGCTCTATGCCCAGGACCAGTGGTCAGTCTTGTTGATCTTCCAGGCGATGGATGCAGCGGGAAAAGATGGCGCGATCAAGCATGTGATGTCGGGTGTCAACCCCCAGGGGTGCCAGGTCTATTCGTTCAAATCCCCGACAAGCGAAGATCTCGATCACGATTACCTCTGGCGCTGCATGAAGTGCCTGCCGGAGCGAGGGCGGATTGGTATTTTCAATCGATCGTATTACGAGGAGACGCTTGCCGTTCGAGTGCATCCGGAATACCTGGCTGGCCAGAAATTGCCGGAAAAACTGATCACGAAGCACATCTGGGATGACCGCTTCGACGACATCTGCAATTTTGAGAAGTACCTTGCCCATAACGGCGTCATCGTTCGAAAGTTCTTCCTGCATGTCTCGAAGAAGGAACAGCTCAGGCGGTTCGTCAGCCGATTGGACGAACCGGAGAAAAACTGGAAGTTCTCGAACGCGGACGCTCGGGAACGCGAGTTGTGGGGAGACTACATGGATGCCTATGAGGCCACAATTTGCCACACGGCGACGAAGGGTTCACCGTGGTATGTCATTCCCGCCGACAACAAATGGTTCACACGCATCGTCGTTGCTGCTGCCGTGATTGACACACTCGCATCGCTCGATTTGCACTTTCCCAACGTGGATGCTGCCCGACAAAAGGAACTGGCTGAAGTTCGCAACACGCTTTTGGGAACTCAATAATCCCTTGGCCTGCCTACGAGATCACGATGACCTCTCCCTTCTCCTGAGGATGACATCACCAATTCCAAACTGAAAGAGACAACCGAAGCAAGACCTGGAGGATAGAAGCATGCAGTCTCAATCGATCTCTGTGGTTCTGACGGATGTCGACGGCACGCTGGTAACCAAGGACAAAGTGCTCACCGAGCGTACGCTTCATGCCATCAAGCAACTACGCGAGCGTGGGGTCATCTTCACAATTACCAGCGGGCGTCCTCCGTTCGGGATCCGCATGCTTGTTCAGCCGCTTGGGTTGACGATGCCGATGGCCGCCTTCAATGGCGGTGCGATTGTGCTGCCAGACATGTCGATCCTTGACGAGCGGCTTTTGCCGGATGAGTTGCTTCCCTCCCTGATCGAAACCATTCTGGCGCACGGTCTGGACGTCTGGCTGTTTCGATCCACGGACTGGTACGTCCGCTCGAAAAATGCCCCGCGAGCGCCTCGCGAAACTTCCAATATTCAGTGCCCGCCGATCGAGCTAACATCGTTTGATGAGCTTCCACCTCGAATTGTGAAAGTCGTCGGTGTCAGCGAGGATCATCCGCGCGTGGCAGTATGCGAAGCTGCCGTACAACAAGCGTTCGGCAATCAACTTTCCGCTGCCCGGTCTCAGCCGCACTATCTCGACGTGACTCACCCCACGGCAAACAAGGGAGTGGTGGTGGAGCGGCTGTCACATTACTTGAAGATCCCAATGGATCAGATCGCCACGCTCGGCGACCAGCCGAACGACGTGCTGATGTTTCAGAAGAGCGGCCTGAGCATTGCGATGGGCAACGCAAGCGACGATGTGAAAGGGCAGGCCACGTTCGTGACGACTTCCCATGGCGAAGAAGGCTTCGCGAACGCCATCGAACAATTCATTCTGCCGCGTGTGAAACCTGCAATCAATTGAGCTTGATTTTCCGAACAAGTCTCCACCGAAAATGGAAAAGGAAACGAGAATGACAGCAGCACCTTTCAAAGAGAAACAAAAGTCAGCGACGGGCGGCACACCCACGGTGAAAGGCCCTCTCACCACCGATGAGCTTCGCAAGCTGGATGCCTACTGGCGAGCTTCCAACTACCTGTCCGTCGGCCAGATCTACCTGTTCGACAATCCGCTGCTGAAGCAGCCGTTGACGCGAGCACATGTCAAACCGCGGCTGGTCGGGCACTGGGGCACGACGCCTGGGTTGAATTTCATGTACGTGCATCTGAATCGGGTGATCAAACGTGATGACCTCAACATGATCTACATCATCGGCCCCGGACACGGTGGACCGGCGCTGGTGGCTCATGCGTACCTCGAAGGGACATACAGCGAAGTCTTTCCGAACATCGGCCAGGACGAAGAGGGGATGAAACGGTTGTTTACGCAGTTCAGTTTCCCCGGCGGAATTCCCAGCCACGTCGCACCGGAAACTCCCGGTTCGATTCACGAGGGTGGCGAGTTGGGTTACGCCCTGTCGCATGCGTTCGGAGCAGCGTTCGACAACCCCGATTTGATCGTGACGTGTGTCGTCGGTGATGGCGAAGCCGAGACCGGGCCGCTGGCGACTGGTTGGCATTCGAACAAGTTTCTAAATCCCGTACGCGATGGCGCCGTGCTACCGATTCTGCACCTCAATGGATACAAGATCGCCAACCCGTGCTTCCTGGCGCGTATCCCGAAAGAGGAACTGACGAAGTTGTTCGAGGGTTACGGCTACAAGCCCTACTTCGTGGAAGGTCACGAGCCGGAAGCGATGCACCAGCAGATGGCGGCCGTGCTGGATGAAGCGACCGCCGAAATCAAGCGCATCTGGACGGAGGCTCGCAGCAAGGGATTCCAGGGTCGCCCTGCTTGGCCGATGATCGTGCTTCGCAGCCCGAAAGGCTGGACCTGTCCGGCCGAGATAGATGGCAAGAAGGCCGAAGGGTATTGGCGTTCACACCAGGTTCCGATGGGGAACATGGATGCGCCGGGGCACGTCAAAATTCTCGAAGACTGGATGAAGAGCTATCGACCCGAAGAACTTTTTGACGCGAGTGGAAAACTCAACCCGGAGATCGCCGCAATCGCCCCGACTGGCCATCGCCGCATGAGCGACAATCCGCACGCCAACGGCGGGCTACTGATGCGCGACCTGAAGATGCCGGACTTCCGCAACTACGCCGTCAAGGTGTCGAAACCCGGTGAGGTCGATGCCGAATCGACTCGCCTGATGGGGGCATTTCTTCGCGATGTGATGAAGCTGAATCTGGACGCGAAGAATTTTCGCGTGTTCAGTCCCGACGAGAACAACTCGAACCGTTGGCAGGACATATTGGAGGTCACAAACCGCTGCTATGTCGCGGACATTCTGCCCGAAGACGATCACCTGTCGCCGGACGGACGCGTGATGGAAGTGCTCAGCGAACATCAGTGCCAGGGGTGGTTGGAAGGCTATCTGCTCACAGGGCGGCACGGGTTCTTTTCGTGCTATGAAGCGTTCATTCACATCATCGATTCGATGTTCAACCAGCACGCGAAGTGGTTGAAGACGTGTAACCACATTCCGTGGAGACGGCCGATCGGATCGCTGAATTATCTGCTCAGCTCCCACGTCTGGCGGCAGGACCACAATGGACTGTCGCACCAGGACCCCGGTTTCCTCGACCACGTGGTCAACAAGAAGGCCGAGGTCGTCCGAGTGTACTTGCCGCCTGATGCGAACACACTGCTGAGCGTCACGGACCACTGCCTGCGCAGCCGTAACTACGTCAATGTGATCGTGGCGGGCAAGCAATTGGCGCCGCAGTGGCTGACTATGGACGAAGCCATCAAACATTGCACTGCCGGAGTCGGGATCTGGGAATTCGCCTCGAACGACAAAGGGAGCGAACCGGATGTCGTGATGGCTTGCTGTGGCGACGTCCCGACGCTCGAAACACTGGCCGCGGTCGAATTGCTGCGAAAGCATGTCCCCGATCTGAAAATCCGCGTTGTCAACGTCGTCGATCTGATGAAGCTGCAACCGCCCAAAGAGCACCCGCACGGCCTGCCCGACCATGAATTTGACGCCCTGTTCACCACGGACAAACCGATCATTTTCGCGTTTCATGGTTATCCGTGGCTGATTCACCGGCTGACGTACCGCCGCAACGGACACAAAAACCTTCACGTCCGTGGCTACAAAGAGGAAGGCTCGACCACCACGCCGTTCGACATGGTGGTGATGAACGATATGGATCGTTTCTCGCTGGTCAACGACGTGATCGACCGCGTCCCGAAACTTGCCTCGCGAGCCGCCTACGCCAAGCAGGCGCTCCGCGACAAACTGATCGAGCACAAGCAATACGTCGCCAAACACGGAGACGACATTCCGGAAATCGCCGGCTGGAAATGGGGTCATCAAGCCCCCGTGGTGTCCGGCGCTACTACCACAGGAGGGGACAACGTGTAGCGTACTTCCACAGCGGCCAGTGTCGACTACTTCACTTTCGTGGTTCAGGTCGATGGGCTATCGCTTTTTATCGAGGGCTGCAATCTGTTCTCCGTCAAACTGGTCAGCGCGGAATGAGTTGAACAACCGCTTTGTGGCATCCGCTGGCCACTGCCCCGCCGAAGGCGACCTCGGGCATGCCGATCAATGGACCGTGAAGTCTCTCAACGATGAAATGAATGAAAGCTTGCATATTGTCATGGCTTCGTCAGTATGACCACGTGAAAATCTCGGACGTCGAGGACGCTCTCGACTGCCGCGATCGAAATCTTGGATTTTATGTTCAGGTCATTTGCCCTCACCTCATTGAAAATGACTTGGTCGTTGACAAAGACCGTCATCCCATCGGTACTGATGCGCCATCGGAGTCGATACCAGACGCCCGGCTTTAATGGAACAACCTGTGCTGTTGCAATGCTCCCGGTTTCAGCCTCTTCCCTGCCATCGGGACGACATACACGAAGTTCCTTCGCATTCCATTCCCAGTTGAAAATGACGCTTGATCCCCGGTTCGCGTAGAGGCGGATGTTGTTCTTTTCTGTTTTCGCTGTGGCGTGAATCTCGATCGGGCCGGAGAATTCCGCGTTCGTGGAAACCATTGAATGCTTACCAACCTGGAACGCATCGCCCTTAAACTTCACTGCCTGGAGATTCAGATGCGGCCAATCCTCGCCACGGAATAATTGGAGTTTCTTCTCCATTTCTGCTGCAGCATCGTCGTCTTTGGCCCGCGTGTAAGCCTTGATTGCAGCGTTGAAGGCGTTCTCCAGGATGGTGCTGGCATCGGCACGGCGCTTGACTATTGCGGATGGAGTATTGAAGGGGACGACGTTCCACGAATTGAACTCTAAGCGTTCCGCCGACGTTTGATCGGTGGTTTTCTTGTCACCTGCTGTCCGGGCTGTCGATCCTCGCTTTTCCAATGCTTCCAGAACACTTGCGCGAAAGGCCTCTCGATCCTTTTCGTAGGTGGCGATTGCGGCGTTCAAGACGCCGCTTACTTTGTCCTGACGATTCCCGATTTGCGATGTTTTTGCGGTCTCGACCTTTTCGGGAACCTCAACCGTCGACTTCGGTGGCGTTGGTTCTGGCGTCATTTCAGGGGTGTTCGGCGGTGATTCTGGCGGTTTTGTCTCCATCGGCACCTCGACTAACGTCGGTGCAGATCGCTTCGGTGTTTCGTCTGCCTGGACCTTCGGAAGTGTCGCGGTCACCACTGATGGCGGTCTTGTTGGCTCGACAATCACATTGATGTTTGGCGGGGCGCTTGTTTCATCCACCGCTATTGGCTGAGGTGGATTTCCGCCACGACTACTGAAAAGAATGACCACAACAATCAGACCAGCAACCCCGGTACCCACTTTGATCATCGTCCCTTGATCAAACCCGGAAGTTTTCTTCTTTCGCTTGCGAGGAATCAATTCCCCCTGCGATTCCAAGTCCAGCACTTCGGGGAATTCGTCGTGAGACACTTGCTGTCGCAGTTTGGCGTCATATGCGGCCTTGGTCTCCCGTTTCAGAAGACAAAGACGAGCCACGGCCAACTCGTTCAGGATCTTCGCGGCATCTGCCGCGTGCTCGCCGGACTGGTACTGACGAATGAACGTCATTTGCTTGTCGGCCGCGCTTTCAATCACATCCAGATCGTCCTCGAACACTTCGACACCAAGCAATCGATAGTGATTCGGAGGCTGATCCTTAGGCGGAATTGCGAGCCATTTGCGGTATGGGTCAAACACAGATCGATTCCAGTGCATTCAAGAAATCTAGTTCCGCTCACTCGGTAACATGTTTGTATTGCTGAGTTCATCTGCTGTCGGAAGTCCGGAAAACTGAAGCAGCACGAGTGCCGTCATCGTTGGGGTTCTGCGCTGATGTCAGACAATGGACATTTCACCTTCCGTTCCGACCGCTTTCCCGGCCAGAGAAGAAGGTAGGCGGAGAGCAAGGTCAGCGGCATGACGTAATGAGAATAACTTACGCTCGCGAGCGGAGAATACTGGACAATGTAGCCAGGTCCAGTTGACGTGGATCGACGCCCCCATAGTCGAAATGGACTGTCCTCGTCGCCGTTGCCAAACTCAATAGGTCCGATGCCCCAGAATGGATGTTTCCAACCTGTGTAGCCAATTTCCAGTCCGCTGCGCTTGGAAACGGCCGCAATCGGCGTAATGACGATGATCTCAGTAATGGAGAAAGATCTGATCCATCCAACCAGGAGCACGAGCGCCATCACCAGCGCAACACAACCTGCCTTGCGTCGCCAACTGTGAAAGAATTCCCACATTGATTCGCCCCTTTGCCCGTCGATGGTAACGTGTCGCTGGTCGTGAATCATCCTAGTTCGGCCTTGTGTCGATGCGTCTGGGATCCGACTCGTCGCACATCGACCGCTGCAGATAAGCGACGGCTAATGTAGGTAAAGGTTAAATCTCGCTTATGGTTCATTCTGTTGCTACTGCACACGTCTTACCATCGATAGGCTTAAACGCTCATCTCCCCACCTTTCATTGTTCGAACGGAGCGTTCCCATGCAATGTCCCGTTTGCGGGTCTGGGAAAGTCCACTTCAGCGATTGCCGAGTGCCGTGGTACTTGAGGCTGTTCTGTGCCTATGCCCGCTGCATGTCGTGCTCGAAATCATTTCTGACACTGTACTGGTTTCGATGACTATGGTTCGCGAAGCTGAATCCATCTGCAGTGGAGCAGTTGTCACCGCCAGATTGAAGCATGATGGGTTACTGACGATGAAGTGCATTGTGGACGCCGAAGACATTATGCTCAAAATCGCATTCAGCGCGTCGGCTTGTCTGGAGATTCCGATGTCATGCAGATTTTGATTCAGGCGAATTGTCAGGCGGCCAGAAACCATCCGCGATTTCCCTGGCGGCCAGCAGCGTGATCAGACCAACAAGAGATTGAACGACGACCATCGCAGCGAACGCCGTCAATCGACCAGTGCGATTGTAAAGCTCCAGGTCGAAAGAGAGCGCGAGCAAAACGCACAGACAGGGAACCGACACAACAAACGCAACCAAGCTCAGCCTGATACCGAGCAAGAGCAGAGTGCGGATCAGATCCATGTGATCAGTTCCAGTCTCTTTTGCCCGGAGCGAGATTCTTACTAAGTACATCTCCCCGCAAATGGGGGAACAGTTTGGTAAATAGGGCTACCGCCGGAAGAACCGGGGGACTCACGTCCTCCGCTCAGAACACCGTGTGTCCCCCCTTTTGCGGGGAGATGTACTTAGCGTATTCGTACGACTTGAGTTTTGGAAATGCTGTCGTGCCACCCTCGTTCTCCCAGGCAAGAGAATGGTTCGAATGGAATGAAGCGGGCAAGCGTTCGACCCAGTATTTGGCCAAATGATGGTTTGCCTCCTGCTTCATCGACAACAATCGTTCCCAGAACAAACTTTCCTGGCGTGCGGGACCAGATCCCCTCAAAGAAGCAGTAATAACAGATGATGATCATGGCTCCGAGAAGCGTATCGGGAATCTCATTAAGACGTTCGAGACCTTCTTCACCAAACAAGAACACAATCGCTATTCCAAGACAAAACGCTGCCGCCAGAAAGCACACGTAATCGATTAACAATGTCCCCAAGCGACGTCCTTTTCCAGCAAGTCGGATTGGAAGGGTTGTTTCGTCTTCCAATTCTGGAGTGATGTCAATGGAGGGTGGAGCGTAAGGGTTGTATTCAGAATTCACGAACGTCCCCATTCTGAAGATCGGTTTCGTCAGGTGGTCCGCGCATGGCAGCATACGAATTATTGATGGGTAAAAACAACTACGAATCTCTTCTGATCCGGAGAGTTCGAACCGACCCGCGAAGGCATCACCAGGGTTCCACTTCGTGCAAGAGTGGTTTCGGATACCGGTTTGGGTCACGCTTGTGATGGTGACATTTGGGGGAGTCAATGGTTGAGGAGCCCCCATGCCGGGTAACTGCGCTCTTTATTTTTGAGTGATAGCTGGGTGCGTGGTGCCGTCCAATGACACGATAAAGTCTTTGGCGCACTTGCCACATCTCCATTGCGACCATGGGTTCGAGTCGCACCGATTCTCAGCAGAAGTTTCAGGCTTCATTTTGGAGTCGCGTGTTGCGGTGTTCTGCGTGTGAGAATCAAGGCCACAAAATGGACACCTTACCGGAAGTCGGTCTCGTCGAATTTCCATTTGTTTCACACATCGACTTCGGTAGAAAAGTCTTGGAGGGATAGCGATCGGCATCGCGCTCGGTGACCTGCCAGGTTGATCGGTGATCAACCATTTCAAATAAAAAAACAGGCGGGAGACCATCAATGGGGGACTGAATGCGATGTGTAGAAAAACCAGTGCCGGATTGAATGAATCCGGCGCTGGAGATGCAATCAGTTTCACCTTCACGTGCGACTGAAAGATCGTTGCAGAAACCGCATCGACAGTTCCTGATTCCTGAGTTCTCCTTCATTCATCATTGATTTGCCGAGGCAACCGTGTTCAAGTTGCAGCAGGAAAGCCCTCGAAAATCACCTGAGACCTCGTCATCGCCTGCTCTTGCGTTGTCTTCAAGCAGTACGCTAGACCTTTGAAAGTTGCGTGGAACCATGACGCAAATGCCCTGCGACGGATTGGAATTAAGATTAATCTCGGGAGAAGTGATTTGCTCAGACATCACCGACTTCCTGTTGGGGGAGATCGAAACAGATGATACCGGCAGGTTTCGTCACGTCGTTCTGTCGATGCCACGAGCGAAACAACGCAAAACGGGGACCGTGATTGTGATCTGGAATACAGTCACAAGTCGATGCAGCCTGACGTTCACCGTGACGAGCTGCAATTACGATGCGGTGATGCAGGCCAGCAAGATCGAAGGGCGATGGTCGGCTCATTCTGTCAGTTCATGATTGCGGATTCTATCCCTTCCTGAATTTGCGAAGTTCCGGTGAACTGACGTGGCGGCCAATTCAAGTTGGCAATCTTCCTGCCATCCCTCGGGCCGTGCGAAGGAATTCAGCAACGCAGACGTTGCCGTTTTCCGTTTCGGTTTCACCACGAAAGCGTAAGGCTGGCTCCATCGCGTGAATTGTGGATGAAGCGCAGGCCGAATCGTTTGGCGAATCGGAGATCCAGCCTAGGATTGATCGATTCTCGTTCTGCCGCGAGGGGATGTTAGAGCGTTGGCCCGCACTCAATGTCTCTTCGCGGCAGATCTTTTTTGCCAGACATAAACGACATTGGGCGAAAGGGTTTTCGAAAGTCACTCTTGGACGTTACGTCAACCGGTTGACGATTGAGAGGCATTCTACGGCGGCAGCGATTTTCCGGACCAAATCCAGAGCCTGAGATGCGGGAGCACCGGAGAATTTCGCCAGATGAATCATGGTGACCAGTTCGCGAACCCAGGCCAGCGACGATATCAGGTCGTCGTACATCTGGCGGCGGACTTCCTTCAGTCTGACGATGTTCTCAAATCGACTTCTTTCGTGCTCAAGGATTCTGGACGGAATCTCTTCGGCTCGCTCGTTGGTCTCGCCGGTCTGGTCTGATCCTGAAAATGGTGATTGACTTGAGACATCCGGCTTATCGGAGCTCGGATGATCAGGCGTGGAGGCTTGCGATCCCGTCGTCGTCTGATTCAGCAATTGGTCCAATTCGCGAATGTGACCGGCTTGCTGACGCCACGCGTTTCTCAATTCGGCAATCCGCTGCTGCTCACCCGACAGGACATTCTCCGCCCAACCATTCAGTCCGCGAAGGGCCGTGTCGAGTTCGCTTTCGACTTGTGCGATCAGAGTAGCCATCACATCGGTTTCTGATTTTGCGGGGACTGTGCAGGCTACCAGGTCTGTGAAGTCGGACTGGTTCGTCCGCCTTGCCAGAAGAACGGGAATGTAGATAGGCCAGAACAGCGGTGCACTGAAAATCTGGAAGAACCCAGACGCACCGGACTTTGAGTCATTGCCGATCCACAATGCCGCAGCAACTCCGAAACCAAGAAGGAGGTAGAAGCAAACGGTCGTTCCGGCACTCATGGCGATGCTCCTGACGGCCCTTTGAAAAAAGAGCAGCTTCTCTCTGTGCATGCGATTTTCAAGGCGATTTGATCGCGCTCCATGGGTCCGACTGGCTTTGTAGCGGACTCTTAACCCTGCATGCGCTGCCAGAGCGTGAAAATCAAAACCGGGGAGACCGCCGAATAGACTCCGCACCAGGAAACCACCAGCCGTTGCAGGAAGCATTCGCGGTGTTCACGTCGCTCGGGCGTGATCGTATCGGTGAGCGTCGACAGGCCACGATAGAGGGAATACGTTCCAGCAAACCCGGCGATGAACGGGAGCAATAGTCCGAATATCAGCACGGTATCCCGAGAGACATCCGGCAACGGAAAAATGGCCGTGGCCAGTCCGAATGCGGCGTAGATCGGGATGATTCCTATCAAAGTGATCGCCGCAACGGCTTTCGATTTGACCGCATGAATAACCACATCCATCAGCCTGAGCATCCTTAATTTGCTTCGGCGTGGCTCGCGAGCCGCGAACGGGCAGTTCCTGAGCCGTCAAAAGATGTGCTCCAGCAATACCGAGTGCGCCCAGCATCAGCGCTGCTATCCACTGCTTTCTATACATAACGTCCTCCGTGGAATTCATCCCCTCAAATCGAAGGGGGCTTGTATCAGCCCCCCGTTTGGGACGTCAACGTGAGTTCACGAAAGTCGCCCTGTCGCGAGTCACATCGGGTGAAAGACGCGTGAACAAACTCGGGAGGAACCCACCGATCGTAAAAAACTCGATCCTGCTGTTAATTGTCGATTCGGCCTTCGGTCTTCCTTATATCGATTGTGCTGTTTTCCCTGCATTGGTCTGACACCAAGGAGATTTCATGTTTCGTCAACAATTGCAATCTGGCGTCGTCCACGTCGCCTTGGCGCTGCGTGAGCCCGAGGAATTTGCCGTTCGCTGGAACCAGAATCAGGT